>SDBT01011314.1_pt1 | contig 14369 bp, 16 predicted proteins | sample 2277101 | NCBI WGS metagenome assembly SDBT01 (sample SAMN10404973, study PRJNA504765) | marine sediment metagenome | isolation source: marine sediment core GS10_PC15, 103 cmbsf | place: Arctic Ocean: Southern Knipovich Ridge | collected 2010
CGCAGGGGAAGTATCGAGATAGTGCAACGTTACACCCGGATGGTGACATTTCAAGACAGACTGAAATTCTACAAGTCGACGTTATCCGGGGAAAAACCTTATGTATATACCATCATTTGATGGCTTATGTGCATAATTGTTGAGATATGTCCCATTAATGGGCTTTAGGTCAATGCCTATAGCGACTTTACTCGCTATAGAGACATTGACATATTACCATCATTTGGTGACTTCGCCTTAGGGATTTCCTATAGAAACAGGGGGGATTTAAGTGGGAAATCTCTATAGCTAGAATTAGATTTTTCGCTAGGGGGATTTTACCAGATAATTAATCTGGATTTCTATAGAAAAGGACAGATGTTTTACATGTGGGACATTCTATAAAAAAGTCCATACTGTCTTTTCGTAGCTTCATTTCTCCACTGCATATGGGACATACTTCCTTGATATGAGTATTCTTTCTACAGTTGTCGCATTTGAAATAATATCCGTATTTACCCCAATTAACCTTGATATTTGCATTACCGCATTCCGGGCATTTGTAGCTTGGCAACTTGGGTAATTTGTTATTGGTCGAAGTATATCTAGCAGTCTTGCTAATCTTGATATCCTTCTGCAGCAACGGCATATGAGCTTGAATAAGAAATTGAATTATCTCCTCTTGGACATCCTCACTAAGCGTGAATGGTCTAAATGTTAAACTAAGAAACCCCTTTTCTTTTTGATATTGATTTATCAATTCAAGTATTTTATCTGTTATTCTCTCAGCTTTTAATACATTATCCAAAACAGGACTATTAGGCCTATATATATTGGCTTTGTCAGATATCGCGATTAATATATCAACAGGCAAATCTTTATATGTGCGATGAATTCCTAAATCACTCGGAAGTTTTGGGGCAAATTCATCCAAATATTTCTGTAAGAAAGCCTTTTGTCTTTCAGCTTGTTTGATTGGAGAAGGCATACCCATCCATGCTTTATATTTACGTGACCATTCTTCATGTTCATTAAAGCGTACTTCGCCAGTTACACTCTTGCTTTCGACTATTATCATGCCGTATTTGTGTATGATTAAATGGTCTATTTGTGCGAAATCATTGTTAAAAGCGAGTCTTAGCCCATTTAAAACGGAGACTTTGAGGTCATCTTCAAAAGCACGCTTCAAATAAAATGCCAGCTGTCTTTCAGCCTCTATTCCCGCTTTTGAGAACTTATCGGTAACTTTTATCTCATACAAGTCTTTTCTAATCAATTGATGATTCCTAGGATGTTAATACCAACAACTTACAATATACGACGGTTCATATGTATTTTCAATCTTATCCCTGTATAATTAGACAAGCAGCATACTGGAGGAACCTACGGTGCAGCATTTTGCTGAAGCGTACCTGGACATTGAAACGACAGGTCTTTCACCTGCGGATTGCGATATTACGGTAGTCGGTATCTATCTTTGTAATGAATCTGATAACAGGTTCATCCAGTTGGTAGGTAAGGATATTACTGCCGGTAGCATATCAGAGAGTTTAGAAGGAGTAAGCAAAATACACACGTATAACGGCAGCAGGTTCGACCTCCCGTTTATTACCTGCCAATTCGGCATTGATCTGACTCAATCGATGGGTCACCGCGACCTGATGTACGACTGCTGGAGATGTAATTTATACGGTGGGCTGAAGTCCGTGGAAAAACAGCTTGGCATACGGCGACAATTGACTGAAATGAACGGATACGAGGCCGTCCGTTTGTGGTGGAAATACGTTAATAGTTTTAATCTGGATGCCCTGAATCTGCTGCTCGCTTATAACAAAGAGGATGTTATTAATTTAAAAATACTGAAGGATAAACTGCCTGATATTTAACCTTCAACTTCCGGCAATATTATACTAGATATGTCAGCAGCCACCCACCGGTCCACAACACCACCAGCAGCATCTCGATGTTTAGTAAAGGTCAGTCACTAACCAGCAGGTGAGGAAACCAAGGCAGCTTTAAAAGAACTGGGGATGAACGATGAGGTACAGATACAGTAACTTGTTTTTTATCTGCGCAGATAGTTGTAACCAGAATTTTTAGTCTTACTTAAAAGTTGGAACTGATGAATCCAATGATTTGTCTTACAAGTTCCGAGATGGGCTGAGTACCATCAAGGACGAGGCTGGCCTTACTATGAAGAGAATTCACTTGTGCTTCGGTCGAATGGCTTTCAATTTTGCTCTTTTTCCCCTTATCCATAATGCCCTTACTCATCAAGCGGCTTTGTCTATCCTCATCTTCAATGGAAATGAAAATCAGAATAAATTTCAAGGGGGCCGTCATTTGACGTAAAGCTTCAATGGCTTCAATGTGGCGGATACCATCTACGATAATACTATCACCCTTCTTCCAACCAGCCTGTGATAGAACTGCTTTACAGAATGGTCCACATCCATTTTTTATTAATTCAGAACCGATGATCTGCAACATTTCGCGGTCTGGTGTCAAACCCCTCTGTTTAGCGACGCTTCTTACATGATCTCCGAAGCTCGCCCGAGATAAACCAAGCGCCTCGGCAAGCGCAATCGAAATAGTAGATTTACCACTGCCTATTGGACCAGTAAAAGCAATTACAACATTATCCATCTTTGAATTCCATTCGCCCCGTACCGTTATCGGCTGTTAATAATACCCACCCTCTCCGATCGTATTTAGTAAATTTAGCAGGTGCAATCGGACACACATGCTGAATACGCATAAGTGTTGCATATGAAGCATGCTGCCTTTTCTCCCAGAAACTGGGATCTTGAACACATAAGTCTTGTGCGAATTCTTTTTTTATAGTATCCCAAGACTTTGGATCGAGTCGATAAAACCAAACATTAGCGACTTCACACAGGCCAACTACTGGACCGCCTGAACGTTTTAAGAGCAAAATGTCACCGACCTGAACTTTCTGATATGGAGCACAGCGGTGAGAGTTGAACCTTGACTCGACTGTCTTCTGTCCCTCAAGTATAAATTTTAGATAAGGCTCCACAAAGATAGCCAAATGAATTGAATTCGGGCTTGAGCCATCAAACAAAAGCTTAGTCAAACGCTCTTGCCAAAAAGAATCTCCTATATTAGGAAGCACATTGTCTTCGATGAATTTATTTACGTAAGAATTGTATTCCGGAGTCCTTCCATGACTTGTTATGCTCTTAGGTTTTCTGAGTTGCTCGAACTCATCTTGTTCATGCGGTATAGTGATATTGATCAATAACGCCAGAAGTGTGTTGACCTCTATTGTTGAGAGTCGTAGACCTAAAGTCTCAACAATAGCCTTGGGAGGCTCGCCAGATTGAAGCCTGTCAAGCGCAACTTTTACTATGTCTAACCTTGTAACAGAATAGGCAATATTATCTGATGTCCACAAGTCAATGCGGTGTCTCAATGGAGACCTACGCGATACAGTGCCAAGATACGGTCCTTCCTTAGAGACGGGCATTATTCTAAGTTCGCCAGAATCTATCTGCTTTCTATGACGTAACTTCACTTTCAAAAGCCCAAATCTATATTCATCCCAGGTAGGTTCTTCTTTGGGATATGATGCTTTCAAAGACGATTGAGCTTCCTTAATTTTGCGAAACACAAAGAGGTCACCTTGTCGCCAATCACCAAAATAGATCCCTTGCATGGACAAGGCAATCTGTTCAAATTTGGGGCACTGATAGGAGAGAACTCCTGGTGCGATCTCAATTAGGTCAAAACCAGCTTTCGTAGCAAATTCTATTATCTCCGCACGGTCAGTGATTGCACTCGGTCGGGTTAACCAAGGTGGGACGCTAAGTAAAAGTAATCCTTGTTCTCTGAGCAGTTCAGTAGAGCGTAGGATGAATGCTTTGTAGAATGGAACATACCATGGTGGATCTGCAACGATCACGTCGTATTTTCCCCTGAACTTGAGTATTGGAACGAACATATTATGATGAAATAACCCGTTAGTAATTCCTGAGGATTCAAGATCAGCGAGGACCGAGGCACTGTTGTCGAATAGAGTTAAATGTACACCTGACCTATATAGACTCAAAAATAGAGTTGGTGCCCCCAATAGTGCGATTTCATAATTATTTTTTATGAACGGGCTAAGTCTTATCGCAAGCTCATCCCAGGACTTAGATGTATAGCGCCAATCATAATCAGCGGGGTGGGGATCACCAAAAACGGGGCTTACATTCAATGGTTTAAGAATAAGCTGTCTTTCAGAGAGTATAGGTGTATTGCTTAATTCCAAGATAGCTTTCTTCGATGATTTATGTTTCGATCCTGGTATACGATATTGTTTATTATGCAGTTCAAGTTTATTAGTTAGAACAAGATTTTGTAGTGTTTGCAGGACATCTGATGGATAAGCACCTTCAGCATGGCAGACTACGTCCTGGAAAGTCATAGGCTTTCTATATAGAAGATTTATTAGGAAAGTTTCAATACGTTGTTTGTAAGCTTTATCAACGTTATTGATTGCTACAATACTGGTCTTAGGATCAAACTCATTTAGTTTTTTCATAGTTCCTACACGATTAGTTTGTGTTCGTATATGCGCTTATCTCGTACTTTATTAGGAAAGCGTCTCTCTAACTCTTTTTGCCAGAGGTAGACAGCTTCGTCTTGAATTTCAAGAGCCTTTTGTTGTTTGACATTGACACGTCCTTTGGTTGGAGTAAATTCCAGAATTCGTTGTGGGACGGTTCGAAGAGGAAACACAGGATGGACCTCTGATTGAAGTCGATCGACAAAATCGGTTATTTGCGAATCAAGATTTTTGTCTTGATCTGACGTGAGGGTTACATAACCATAAACATCAAAGCCCGACACGATAAGTCTCCGCATCAAAGAGAATTGGGCTTTGAATAATTCTGGTGGAGCGCCAGTATTGAAAGAGAAGGAATTCTGGTCGAATCCCTTAAAGCACCCAACTCGTCCATAGTTCTTGTAAGAAGCAAGACGACTGACTTCCTCCTTATTCAGGAACCGCCAAAGGAAATCCGTGCTTAGATTATCGTCAGACCATAAATATATTTCTTTGTCTAATTTCCGATTATGTACTATGTCTGCAAACCATAGGATCCATTCGGGAACCAGGTCGGGCTGACCTCCAGAAAGGTCAATCATTGGTGGTCGATTTTTTTCTATTAGGTAGTAATCAAGCATTTCTTGGACACTAAGCATATTTGAATGTTCTGGGTTTGCTGTAATTAAACGGCGATCGACGTAACAATACCAGCAACGTAGGTTACATATTGCATTTTGAAATACCTCAGCTGAAATCTCATCAGCATCCGGAAGTCCAAGGGCATGCCTAGCAGGGTCAATAGGTAAAGGATCCGGAGGCCAACCTTCACCTTGACAGCGCTTGAAATGATGAATTCGGCCAAAACCTCTGCAATTTGATGGCAAGGTAAAGTCGATGGATTGCTCTGAATTGTTAAAACAAGCAAGACGAATCTTTCTATCTACTAGATTGATCCCCAATTGTCGTAACTCTCTAGAAAATTTTTCAATCCTAATCATACCCGTACTTCAATCCTGGTTAGCGTTCACAATGAATTTTACGGCCGAGTTCCTTATGGTTTCTATTCAGTGATGTCTGGAACTCGCTTTTTCACATATAGCATAATCAGATCGACCATATATTTGACTTCATCTTGAGTGAGAGGACGATTTCTATCAATTCCATGCCATTCCTCGGCACACTTTCTGCAACAGGTAGCAGTGGCATGTTGAGCATAGTAAATTAGATTACCGTGAAGCGGTGTTTGCCTCCCGTCCCAACTATTTTCTCTCGAAGGAATATTAACAGATTTGAGTATCCTTTTTTCTGCAGCCTCCCTTAATTGTTGAAACCCCTTCTTTTGAGCATGCGCCATTGCACGTTCATCGATAGTTATGTGCCAATATATGTGGCGCCACATTTCGTATTGGATCGCCTGTATTGTGTATTCTGTGTCTTTGAGATCATTTTTATCTATGCGACTCCAGTCTATTAAATCAACGTTACAAGCGACACAACGCCCATTTCTGAAAGACTTATTTTTTATTGGTGGTTTACTGCGAAAGCAATGCAAATCATTTTCACAATCATACGAAGAACAAGTCAGGTTTCCTAGTGGTTTGACCTCTTGCCAGTCTGGTTTCATTTGAGCCATCTTCAATTCCTCCTATTCGATAAGAGCTCTCTGCACCAGCTGAATATCAGAATCAGCAAGTTTCGATAAATCAATATGCTCTAACAGAATATCCTTTGCAATTAGAAAGGGATTAGAACCTCCGTTTTGGAGATTTTCTGCGGCTCCCCACCAGTTTTGACCGTCGAGAGATAGGCGAAAGGCCATATAGTTAGCTAGTGAATCAACCGGCACGTTTTCAATTGAAGCCACTCTTTTAACAGCTGACTTAAGCATTCTGAGATCTCGATTTGCTTCTTTTATACATTGTTCAGCAAGCGGTTGAGGATTCTTGCCCAACAATACAGCTCCAGCATATTGGCTTGCGGTTATCTCTTCTTCTGAGGACAAACGTTCTTTAGACATGTCTTCATGCTCTACCACTACCAAATTCGGTTGCTTTGGTTCCTGCAATGTGTGATAGGTTTCATGAAGAGCATTGAACATCCAACGTGAAGACGAAGAAGTTTTCTGCTTTAGGACGATCATATGTCTAAAATCCTCACGGAAATATGCTCCATGAAAAGCACCGGGGGCGTTCAATGGTAGGATTAAAATGCCCAAGTCCCAAAGATACTTAAGAATGTTTGATAGAGTTAACGCTCCATAGCGAGCAAGTATAGCTTCTCTAGTTTCATATGGATCTTCCGGTGCTGTTTGTTGCTCTCGCGACTTCATAGTTTGTAGCAAAGTAAGAACCAAGTAATGTGCGTAAATTATATATGCATTTACACGCTTTCCATTCGCATTAGCTGCCACCTTAAGCTTGGCATGAGCTAATTTCATGTCAAGTGGAAGTCCTTGCTGTTCTAGAATATCATGGGGAGCCCAGCCAAAAATGCGTCCTACATGATGCGCAACTTGATAGACAAGATTATCGCTTGCTTCAGTATCTCCAACACGGAGTTGTTCTGATAGAGAAGCAGGAACTATCCTCTTCATTATCAAATCTCTGTCAAGGCCGGCTTCTTTCAATCGGTTGACCAGAGAAGCAAGCGATGTTCCTGAAGGCTGCATGATCGAATCATCTGCCAATTTAATCCCTAGTGCTTCAGCTACTTCTCTAACTCGTGAAAGACTCGCCGAAGTGTATTCCGTGGATTCGTATTTTTGAATCTGCTGTTCTTTAAGCCCGAGTCGCTCAGCCAACTTTTTTTGAGTCAACCCTTTGGCAATTCTTGCTTTAATAAGAACAAGTGGAAACTCAGCAAATAGATCGAGCGTTGGAATGGCATACTTACCTTCCCTCAACTCTTCATATTCTTTGGTTTCGGCACACAGATCGGTAAGTTGGCTATTTATACCTTCGTGTTCAGCTTTAAGAAGCAAAGGATGAATATTCTTTTCTTTATCGGATGACTGGGTTAACTCAGCCAAAGCACGATCGAGTCTCGCAACTTGAGCTTTGGTAATTCGATACTGTCGTTCATTTTTTATCATGCTAACCTCCGTAAATCTATGGCCACTATTCCCTTCCGTTTGCCACTATCTTTATCGCTTTGAAAAAACTCCAGCATTACTGGCCTCAGATTTCCGTTTCGCATTGTGGATATAAATAGTTCGCCTCCATATTTTACTTTCTGCGTAGCACGGCCTGGTTCGAATCTAAGTAACACAGGGTCTAATTGACAAGGGTCAACGTTTGACGGGTCCCAGCAAGCATCAAAGTCAACAGGCGCTTCTTTGCTGGTAACAAAGCTTCCGTCAATGTAGACAGTATGACAACCAGCTGTCTTAAGTGAATTCAATGCTTCCTTTAACCCTGCTAGAAGAATCTTCCGCTGGTCATTGGCCCCAAACCGGTCAGAAATTTCCTGCCATGTTGCCCAATGGATTCCAGGAGGAAGAAGGCCATCACTTTCAAAATCAGCTATCATTACACAACTATATCATTGTGTTACTGTCTTGTCAATAGAGGAAAACCTAAGACATAAAAATGATCCCAATAGTAGCTGTGATTTGCATCTTAACCGGGCAGAAGTCAAGGTTTATTCTCTTCATCCCTTTGTCAGCTACGGCGACCTATCGGTCGAATATAGAAGGATGTGTGAACAAGTGGTAGGTCTTATCTGCTTTTTCGGTTATTTGAACCTAGTGGGCCAAAATAGAATTCCCAATTCAGCCCATAATCCATCAAAGTATGAGCTGTAACCCCGACAAAGAAGACTATAAGTAGCCAAAGGGGGCTTGACTTGTGCAAGAACCAGTACCATGGTACCCCAGTAGAAAGAAGAATAACGGTGTTAGCTATCATCCACTTCAAATGCGTTCCCCGAAAGGCTTGTTTAATATCAAAAAGGAATATACCAAGAATCCAGACAGTGTCTGATATTAGCAATATGAGATACCAGGAAATAAATTGGTTTTGGTTCCGCAATGTATAGGCTAGCAAGAAGAAGACGAAACCATCCCAGACCAAAATGACTAAATCCCACAAGGGTTGGCCTTTCCAACGAATATGATGATTTTCTTCGACATAGTAGTGGTCGAAATGACGCATCGCCCCATGCGCAAATCTAATAACCGTGGACACAAATATTATGAAGAACACCCAAAGTATCGCGTCTGAAGGTATTTTGAACTGTGTTCGACTATTCACAAATTCCTGCAGACCCTCGGATAGCGCAAAACCGACTACCACCATGTAAAGAATTTTCATGGTTCCTATAGAATTCTCTAGACCTTTGCTTTTCATAAACACCTTCAACTATAGCTTCAACGGTGGGGGCTGTCAAAATTTCGCGTTGAACTCTTGAATCCGGCTCACGAGCAACTGGTACAAGGCCGGTATTAGTTGCTTCTTTTCGATAATAAGTTCGAAAGCTTACTGAATGATTCCTAAAATAGGATTCGAATCGCAGCTCGCGATCTTGATAACGCGGTTCTAATTCAGTGGTAAGCAATGCATCTCCAAATCTGGCATCAAATATTAAAATTGAATATACTTTCTTACGAGCAGGGGGAAAACTTCTTCAAATCCGCCGAAATCTCAGTTATCTCAGTCCCAATGAAGCAACACGAGAGCCATTGTCTATAGGCGAATTAATTACCAAATATCCGGAACTTTTTGAAGAACATAGTGAGGCGAATGAATATAAAAAGATTCCCAAAGAGACATTGAATCTAATATTGGAAATTCAGGTTAGATATAGATTCGGTTTATTGCCGTATAAAATACGAGATTCATACAAGATCGAATGGGGCTCTTTAAAAAATTATCCTGATTTTAAGGACCATCCAATCTTGAATTGTTGGAATACGAGGGATGGTCATTACGTTTATAAATTGAACGGGAGGTGAATCATTAATAATCATTTACTTCTAGAGAAAGCTTACATCTACCCTCTGCCTAAGGATCCAGCGCCTCCAATTGGATGCACCTTCGATACCGATAAGGGATTTTGGGTCTCTGACGACAACGCACAGCCGCTAGTGATGTTGAAAGATCACCCGAAGCTGGAAACGAAGAAGTGTGACGTCGAAACAGGCGAGGATCGAAAAGGTGAATGAGCCCGAGATATTAATTATTTCGGATACGCTGGATTATACTACTGACTATGTAACCGTTGAACTCCGCAATCGAAAACAAAAATACCTCAGGATTAATAGAGATAAGTTTACGGACTGCTCGGTGACATTCGATGTAGACTCTGCGACTTTATTTATTGAGCGAAGCAATGTGACATTCTCCATTTCGGAACTCAATCTGAAGGCTATATATTTTCGCGCTCCAATATACCTAAGAGACATTTACCAACCCAATATTCCTGAAGAAACACAGCTGTATCGTACACAATGGGCTGCCTTCGTTCGAGACCTAGCAATCTTTGAAAAGCCATTATGGATCAATAATCCGATAGCTACATTCAAAGCAGAAAACAAGTTATTACAACTAAAGTACGCAAAAAACGCGGGGTTTCAATTGCCGCGCACTCTTGTAACTAATAGATGCCCTGAGATTATCAAGAATGATTCCGAATATATCATCAAGTCGATAGATACAGCTGTATTGAGGATCGAAGATAAAGAAGCCTTTGTTTATTCAAATGTGGTGAAAGGAAACGAACTCAAAAACGCAGAATTATCAATAGCGCCCGTTATCATTCAAGATTATATTTATCCAAAGGTAGATATTAGAGTTACTGCTGTTGGAGAATCCATCTATCCTGTTAAGATTCTATTAAATGGCTGCGGAGTCGAAGGGGACTGGAGAAGAATTAAAGAGGGGGTTCAATTCGTGGAATGCACACTCCCTGAAGAAGTGTCTCAGGCATGTGTGAACCTGGTACATTCTCTAGGTTTATCCTTCGGTGCTATCGACCTGATAGAATCAGACGATAGAATATATTTCCTTGAAATAAATCCGACTGGTGAATGGGGTTGGTTAGTTCATGCCGCTGGGATTCCGTTACACGAAACACTTTGTGATTTATTGGAGCTAGGAAATGTCTAGCTTTTTCAAATCGGTACGAAACAATGTTTTTATGATTTTCTGTTTTCTTTTTCCAATTCTAAATTGCAGGCGTGCAAATAAAATCTTGGATAAAAACATACAATCATTAGAAAACGGAGAGATAAACTTTGAATATATGGCTGGATGGGATACCTTAACACTCGAGGAGGTACAAGAATTTTATAATAATTCCTTCGAACAAATGAAATCGTTGGAAAGTAAAGCACGAATCAGTATAGTTGGTTTAACGATTGCTGTCTCTTTAATGATCGGAATAGGGGGCTCTTTGCTTGGGAACGAAGAGCTAAGTGATAGCCAGTTACAATTATGGGTCACTGCCTTTGGGATAATCTCGTTGAGCTATTTCATCATGTCCGGCTGTATGTCTTTAGAAGTTCTAGGGGGGAGAAATAAAGTATATCAGTTGTTCCCTAAACAACTGCGATTACCCGAAAAAGATAAAATCGAGAAGATAGCCTTTAATACCGAGCTAAATGTGTACCTCAATATTATTCGCAATAATTATGTGTATTCTGCCTATCGCAGTATCTTATATGCCATAGTGTCACTTGGTATCATGTTTATCCTATTCACAGTAAGTGTATTATAGCATGCGCTTCTTAGAAGTAATTTAGGGCCTGTAAATTCTTCAATATTGGCCCAAAATCTTATTGTAATACCTCCATTCATGATATCAGTCTGCCCCCTAGTGCTTAATCTTTCCCATCAACTCTGACTACGAGTTTATCTATAATACTGAGTAATTGACAAATGTTTACATAATCTGTTAACATATTTAATAAAGAGTCTTGGAGAGTTTAACATGGCAAGTAAAGTTATCGGTTTCCGCATACCGGAAGACGTAGCAGAAGAACTAGAAAAAGTAAGTGAAGAACACGGCATGACAGTAGCAGAATTTATGAGGTCGTTGGTAGATGAAACCCTGTATCCAGAAACTAAGTTACGTGACGGAGAAAGTGACATCACACGAGAACAGGTGGAATCACTCACTAGCGCGCACAAGGATCTCGCCGACGATGTCCAAGAGCTCTCACGCCACATTGACCGTATCGGAGTGAAAATTGCAGGGTACGAACTCGATGGCATACTCAATCCCAAGATGGTTGAAAAGATACGGGAAATCGAAAAAAACAAGAGTAATATAGGTAACTTAAAGAATGAGGTTGATATCATCAACATAAATTTAGAGGCTTCTGAGAAAAACATCGGAAATTTCAGTGCATTCGTATTATCATCGGAACACTTATTTGATCATCTGCAACAAGAAATTAAAAGTCTGCGTTCTCAATTGGAAAGCATGGCAAACTCATCGACGAAAGTTAGCTACCTTGAAGCAGAGGTAACCCGTCTAGCGACAACTATGACTACATTGAAAAGAGAGGTTAAACGTCAGCCCACCGATGACATTCATACTCTCACCGATAAAAACGGGCGTGAGCATAAGTTCAGGGTGTACAAGGGTACGGCGGGACTTGTGAAACCACGTAGAGTGTCTTGGGATCCTAGTTCTATTGATAAATATATTGATGAAACCAAACCTCTCGATTAGCATTTTTGTGTAGTGTTTCTGCTAACGTCACCTTATAATCAGTATTCAGCGGGGACACGATGAACACTTACCGGGAAAAGGGTGTTCATTTAGAAGAAGTTGAAATGGGATCTGTAACCCTTCATAGAATTGCTGCAGTCGCTTTACTCGCTTCAATAAGTCCGGTACTCTAGTCTGCACCTGCGTAGAATCATCCCAGAGAATCATCGCCAGATTGGTTAAATCAGAACCCAATTTACTTGAATCACGGACCATGCAAGCCAAAGCAATAGCCAGTCCAGCCCTTGTCTCGCGCAAAGACTTGGCGAAAGTAATTCTAAATGACTCTGATGACTCTGTTAATGCAAACGCAAAAAGGTCACATGAAAGCATGGCTCCGATAATATAGGACGCGGTTCTGCTTGCCTTCACCACCCTGGCAACTTCACTGTAACCGCTTAACATGGATAGCTGCTGCTTATAGCGTTGCTGGAAGTCAGTAGATGAAATGATTTGGATTATTGCCCCGGTCATTATCCCATAATCAAGAGTCAGCTTCATAGATTGTTCTTTTAGGTTTTCGAAATTGCCGACAATTGAGTGACCCGTTAGGTGTGCTAATAAGTGGGCAAATGCAGGGTTATTCTCAATCGGTAGATGATAATCCCGACTGGGAGAACGGGTTTCCTCCTGGCCTTCAAGCGCATCATCGAACAGCTTGGTAGTATCGGGGCGCTCTAATATCTCATACAGCCATTCCCTGGGCATTTCGTCGGTTAGCCACACTTTCATTGCATAAGGTAACTTCGAAGGAGGCGGTAGCTGGTTCATCCATTCAGTCAGAGTAGAACGTAGCTCCAATGTATGTTTGTCTTTCGCTTCCCGGATCAGAGGATCTTCTACCGGCTGTTTGGCTATAAAGTCTTCCCTGTAGTGGCGCAGGATGTCTTCATAATGAAGCTTACCCGCTTTAACAAGAATATCTCCGGATATTTCCTCTAACCCAGGAAACTCCCTGCCTACCAACCCTTGTACAGCCTGGTCGTCACACAGGTTAATAGCTTCATCCAGTGGGCATGTCCTGATCCATTGCTCCACTTCGACCACCGTACTCTTACCGCAGCTGACAATGCTGGCTACTTCATCCTGGCTGAGGTTAAGTGTGCGGAGTATCAAAATACTGAGACATTTTTCGTAATTTGCCGGTAATTTCATTTTCAGAACCAACAAAAACTATTTAGTACTGCTGAGGACTGACACCTAGTTCAAATTGCATTATGGTGAGTTTAGCACAACTTCAATAATGGCGGCAAAGATATGAGAGGTGGTAATAAACCACTCTATGAAAATGTGAAATGGGTATGCGTAAAAATAAAAAATTCACCCTAGATAAGCTGATCGACCTCTACGAAATAAGTAACCAGGCAGAGGCAAAGAGCGGAAAGACCATTACCTGGTACCGCTACATTCTGACTGCCTTTACCCGATATGCTCAGCAGAAATGGGGCTCCAACGATATTTCCGTTTTCAATATCGATAATATTCGGCAATACATCTTGGATTTGCGCAATAGAAAAAGCTTCGAGGGGCATCCCTACACACCAGCCCAAGACAAATCGGTTTCCAGCAAGACAGTGCAAGGTCATGTAAGGGGCCTCAAGGCTTTTTCGACATGGCTTTATAGAGATGGTTACACGGACAAAAACAGACTTGAGAATCTAAGAGTTCCCAAGGCAGTTTCCAGGATTATGGAACCCCTGACCGCGGCAGAACAGGAGAAAGTCCTGGCAACTGCTAGAGACAGTCAGCATCAGGGAATACGGAATTATGCCATTGTGCTGACGTTACTTGACACCGGCGAGAGAGAGTCTGAACTGGCAGACTGCTCCATTAATAACCTCAATCTTGAGAACGGCTATATGAAAGTGCTGGGTAAGGGAGCCAAGGAAAGGGTGGTCCCTATTGGAGTATATTGCCAGCAAACATTGAGAAACTACGTTGATAACGTGAGGCCGATATCCCAGGATGATGAATGTAGTGGTTTATTTCTCACTAGCATCGGTAAACCGATAACATCAAATACCATAAAGCTGTTGTTTCATCGGCTAGCTAAGGCTTCCGGTATAGGAAGATTGCACGCTCATTTATGCCGACATACGTTTGCCGTGAACTACATTATGAA
>SDBT01011315.1_pt1 | contig 14368 bp, 9 predicted proteins | sample 2277101 | NCBI WGS metagenome assembly SDBT01 (sample SAMN10404973, study PRJNA504765) | marine sediment metagenome | isolation source: marine sediment core GS10_PC15, 103 cmbsf | place: Arctic Ocean: Southern Knipovich Ridge | collected 2010
GGCGTTCACCAGCAGTACCTGACCTATTGTCACGTAAGAGATGGAGTAGTCGATGATTTTATCGCGCTCTTCGGTGATGGTGACGCCGTCAGCCAGCATGTCGTATTCGCCGGCTTCCATCGCGGGGAAGATGCCATCCCAGGATGATACTTTAAATTCGGGGACGCAGTTGATGCGATTGCAGATCTCGCGAACCACATCGTAGTCCCAGCCGATGCTCTCACCGGAGTCCTCGTCGACGTAGTTGAAAGGCGGGTATGCGTCTTCGATAGCAACGGTGATGGATTTACCGCCCAGGTCGGGAAATCCGGTGACGGGTTCTTCGGGAGCCTCTGTCTCCTCCGCAGCCGGTTCAACCGGTTCGGCAGCAGGAGGTTCAGTGGTTGGTGCCTCGGTTGCTGGAGGAGCGCAAGAGGCTAAAATAAAGACGACAATGATTAGCAGGGAAAATATCCAGGTTGATTTTTTCATTTCTCTCTCCTTATGTAATAGTGTTCTTTGGAAGCAAGCCGTTATTGCTTTTGGAATTTCTTATCTGGTGTACCAATAGGTATACCAGACCAAATACAATTTTACACCATAAACAAGAAAAATTAAAGATATTAATGTCCTAAAGGGATGAATAATATAAAAAATTGAGAATAAATTTCGTTTTTACTGCGAAGTGACGTGTATCTACTCATTACTAGTATCATTGTAAATATGGAAATTCTTGACAGTAACGTTGAAATTTCTACAACCTTGTAGAAAGTAAGAAGCGATTATAATAATTGGATAGTCCATTATAAAATAAAATTGTATAGGTGGAAGGTTATTAATAATGACAATACTGGATGAATTAATAAACGCAGCACTTGACGGCGATGTTATCAATGTCTGTATCGGTATGCACTGGACTGCGGTAGTTGTCGATGGTAATGATGGACGAAAATGTGGTTTAGCCTCAACTGCTTTTATGGGCCATTCGCATACGTCTGAGCCGGATGTGCCGGAAGCCGGGTATTTAGAACAGAAAAGTGGTAGTGAATTGGTCAAACTTTCCTGCTCGAACACACCTATACTGGCAAGTGTTGGTGTGGCTGCGTTAAACGCGCTGCTTCCAATTCCCACCCCAGATTGGGAAGAAGCGAACGCCGAAGATGTATTGACCAGGCACGGTGATGGTAAACGAGTCGCAATGATAGGTCGTTTTCCGTTTGCAGAAAGGTTGCGGTCGAATGTTGGGGAATTAGTAATCCTTGAAAAGGATCCAGGACCTGATGATTTGCCTGCCCAAGCGGCATACGACGTAATACCGCATGTGGACGTTGTAGCGATCACTTCCATGACAGTGATCAATCATACGTTGGACGAGTTGATAAATTTGTGCACCCCCGAGGCGTTCGTTATGTTATTAGGACCCAGTACACCATTAAGTCCACTATTGTTTGAACGTGGCATTGACGTTTTATCAGGAGCAATTGTTGAAGAAGTCGACCCAGTCTTACGCGTAGTTATGCAGGGTGGCAATTTCCGCCAGGTTCACCATGCTGGTGTTCGGCTAGTGAATATCAATAACCCTTCAATTGAGGATTAATTTCCATTGTACTGTGCGACTGTCGATTTATGCGTATGGTGATAACTCACTCCGGAACGGTTTCTCCCAGGTGAATTAATCCAATGTTATAGTGTACCCGGGATGAAGGGAGTATATCCTTTGATCGTGAAGAGGTAATGTGCCTAATCCAAAAATATCTTTCTTATCTCCAGACTTTGTAGAAATGATCATCGCTGAAGCGATAGATGTATTAATAAATCCTGGTGTTAAGGTTCAAAATCTAGCAGCTTTGTCTCTTCTAGCCGATTCTGGAGCTCAAGTAGACCATGATTTGCAAATCGCCAAAATTCCTGAGGAAATCATCCTCAAGGCTTTAGATACTGCACCATCAGAATTCTACCTGTATGATTTGATTGGAAATCCAGTCGTACATTACGGCAGTGACAGGGTGAGTTTTAATCCAGGTTCGGCAGCCATTACTGTCCTTGATAGTCAAACACTTAAACATCGCCCACCGACTACGGCTGATTTTGTCAAATTTATCAAGCTGGTTGAGACCATACCACAATTGGATGCACAAAGCACAGCCTTCGTTTGCTCAGACGTAGTTGAAGAAATCGGGGATTGGTACCGGCTTTATCTGGCGCTGAACTACATGCGCAAGCCAATTATTACCGGAGCGTTCCGGAAAGATACCTGGTGGACGATGGATGAAATGCTCGTCACTGTTGCGGGTGGTGAGGCTGAATTAGCAGCGATGCCAATCGCGGTCTTTGATGTTTGCCCGTCTCCTCCACTATTGTGGAGCGATCTTACGTGTCAGAACCTAATTGACTGCGCAAAAGCCGGTATTCCAGCCGAGCTGGTGTCGATGCCGCTGGCTGGGGCTACAGCACCGGTAACTATCGCAGCGTCAGTAGTTCAGCATACAGCAGAGAACTTAAGCGGCGTTGTCATTCACCAATTAGCCAATCCTGGGGCACCCATTATTTGGGGAGGTTCACCGGCGGCGTTTGATATGCGCTCAGGAACCACTCCTATGGGAGCTGCTGGAACTTGGTTGATTGATGCTGGATATGTGCAGGTTGGAAAATCATTAAATTTACCTACTCATGTATACATGGGTATGAGCGATGCAAAAATCGTCGATGCACAATGCGGGCTTGAGTCTATGGGAGGAACACTTATGGCGGCTTTGATCGGCGCTGATATGGTCTCGGGTGCTGGAATGTTGGATTTTGAAAGCTGCCAGAGTTTCGAAAAACTCGTTATTGATGCCGATATCATAGGATTGGCTAAACGGATAATTACTGGTATCGAGATACGCGAAGAACCGATAGGTCTTGATCTAATTCGAGAAATGGGGCACAGCCCAGGATATTTGTCTCATCCGCATACGCGTAGATGGTACCGGGAAGAATTGTATATACCATCACCGGTGATCGACCGGGGCTCGCTGGAGGCATGGGAGGTAGAAGGGGCGAGGACGACTTTTGAACGTGCGTCTGATAGAGTGAATGAATTGCTGAAATCATACGAATCTCCGGTTCTGTCGGTTGATCTCAGAAAAGAATTACGGTCAATTGCAACCCGTGAAGCCAAGCGATATGGTATGCAGTCCCTGCCGTCATTACAGGATGAGATAATTTGAAAAATTACTCAACGGAATAGAACAAGAGATATATTAGTTATTGCGAATTTAATCGATCCACCCAATGCAAGCAAACCGATTGTAAAAAGGACCAATATGGAAAAGAAAATAAAAAGCATTGCATTTCCAAAACTCAGCTTGAACATACTAACATCCGAAGATGTGAAGCAGATACACACGGCGACTCTCGACGTAATCGAGACGGCAGGTGTGCGTTTTCCGTCCTCTAAAGCAATCGATATCCTTGAAGACCACGGCGCTCAGGTTGACCGCAATAGTATGGTGGCTCGCATACCAGGCAAAATTATTGAGGAATATTTAGCCAAAGCGCCGCCATCATATGATCTGGCTGGACTGAACCCGGCATTAGACCTTCCGCTGGATGGGAATCACAGCTATCTTGGGACAGATGGTTGCGGCGTAGAGATAATCGACGTCTTTTCAGGAGAGTGCCGCCGTACAACGAAGGCGGATGTATCCGATGTAGCTCGTGTGGCAGATTATCTGGATGCAATAGCATTTCACTGGGTAGCGATATCTGCCCAGGATCGTCCTGTTGAAAGCCGCAGCCTGCACGAATTAGATGCCGTCTGGAATGTCAGTAACAAACACCTGCAAACCGAATCGATTGTTACAGAAATTGAAATGAGTGCGGCTGTGGAAATGGCTGCCTTATTAGTTGGGGGACGGGATGAACTGCGGAAAAGACCGGTACTGTCCATCATGCAGTGCACACTAAGCCCGTTAGGTCATGATGGTGGTAGTTTGGACGCCGGGATGGTTGCGGCGCAAGCAGGATTGCCAGTGGGATTTATGACTATGGCTTCCTGCGGCTTTAATGCGCCGATTACTTTGGCAGGTAATCTTGTCGTTGGAAATGCTGAAGTTATTTCATCGTTGGCATTAATGCAGATGGCAGCTCCAGGATGCCCGGTTTTTTATGCGGCTGCCCAGACGGCGATCGACCTGCGAACTGGCGGATACACGGGTGGCGGTCCTGAGGATTTTCTCTTTGGAGCAGCAACCAACGTATTGGCTGATTTCTACAACGTGCCTCTTTCAATGGGGGCTTTTGCAACAGGCGCGAAGGAACCCGATTGGCAAGCGGCGGTTGATAACAGTTTCTCATCGTTTATGGCGGTAGCAACCCTTTCCGATATGCTGTTGGGCGCCGGTTTGCTACATGGTTCGCGCATATTATCATATGAAATGCTGCTAATGGATGCTGAAATCTGGTCCATTCTGGAATCAATGTTCAAGGGTATCGTCGTAAACGATGAAACACTTGCGGTTGATATAATTCGGGAGGTTGGACCAGGCAGTAATTACTTGAGTCAACGCCATACCCGCGAACACATGCGCGATCGATGGCAGCCAGCTCTAATGGACAGACGCTCGTACGATGCTTGGGAACAGAAAAAGGATGGAGCACGTGATTGGGCGAGAGAAAAAGCCCAGCAAATATTGGAGGAATATCATCCTGAGCCCCTTGATATTAAACTTCAAGATGAACTCCAGCGAATAATAACAGGCACCGAAAAAAAGTAAATGTCGGATTTATTTCCATTGTTATCTGATGAACAGTTTCGAATTATCAGGCAGCCGTTAGATGCCAAGATATTTTTAGAAGGTCCTGCTGGGGCAGGTAAAACGACTGTTGGGGTGGAACGCCTTCTTTATCTGTTAGATTCGGATATACCGGGACAAACCATTCTGGTGCTCGTTCCACAACGCACATTGGCACAGCCATATTACCAGGCGATTCGACAGCCTGGACTGATTGCGGGTGGATTGATTTCGATTCTCACGATGGGAGGCCTGGCTCGACGTATGATCGATCTGTTCTGGCCGCTAGTCGCCGAAGAGGCAGGTTTTGCCTTCAAAGAAGAACGTCCCATCTTCCTCACCCTCGAGACGGCACAATATTATATGGCTCATCTGGTGGCTCCGTTATTAGACGAAGGGTTATTTGATTCGGTAAAGATAGATCGAAATCGCTTATACAGTCAAATTATTGACAACTTAAACAAATCAGCCATAGTCGGTTTCCCCTATTCTGAGATCGGTTCCCGTCTTCAGGCAGCATGGACAGGTGAACCCAGCCAGGTTAGATTGTATGAAGATGCACAAACCTGTGCTGATCTTTTCCGAGCTTACTGTCTGGAACACAATTTACTGGATTTTTCTCTCCAGATTGAAATATTCCATAAATATCTTTGGGTTTCTTCAATCTGCAGGAATTATCTCACTGGACGATACAGGAATCTGATTTTTGACAATCTTGAAGAGGACACACCAATTACCCACGATCTGCTTCACGAGTGGATGCCGTATTTAAATTCCTTTCTATTGATTTATGATCAAGATGCCGGATATCGCATCTTTTTAGGCGCTGATCCTGATTCTGCATATGGATTAAAGTATTTTTGTGATGAAAAATTTATTTTAACGAATTCGTTCGTCAATTCTAATGATTTGGTTGCATTGGGTAAAAATGTATCTACAGAGATTATGCGAAGACGGGAGAGAAGCCATATCAGATCTAAGGGAGAAGCCATTGGAATAAATGGTAATCCCCGCGAAGCATTTATCATAAAAGATCACCGCTACTACCCCCAAATGCTCGATTGGGTTGTGAACAAAATTGCGGAGCTGATCTATGAAGAAGGTTTGTCCCCTGGAGAAATTGTAATTCTGGCTCCCTTTATGTCGGATGCTCTGCGCTTTATGCTAACCAACAGGATGAATAATTTCCACATACCAGTGATTTCACATCGACCTTCTCGGTCTTTGCGTGAAGAACCGGTTACTCAATGCCTTTTAACATTATCTGCCATTTCCCACCCAGAGTGGGAACTGCTGCCATCAAATCTAGATGTCGGATATGCCCTAATTCAGGCGATTGAGGGATTGGACCTGATTCGTACTCAAATCCTCACTCAGATTGTATATCGAATTCATGAAGGCACCATTGCACTATCTTCGTTTGATCAAATAATACCCCAAATGCAGGAACGTATCACTTATCGGATCGGGGCAAGATATGAGAGATTGCGCTCCTGGATCATGGACAGCCAAAATTACCACATTGCTTTTGACCATTATCTCAGCCGGCTTTTTGGAGAAATTTTGTCTCAACCAGGTTTCGGGTTTCACAATAACTATGAGACCGGGCTGGTAACTGCCAATTTGATTGAATCGGTGCGGAAATTCCGTTGGGTTGCGGGTAAATCACTGATTGAGGAAGGACAGCCGCTGGGAAAAGAGTATTTGCTTATGGTGCAGGATGGTGTGATAGCCGCGCAATATATCCGCAGTTGGCAGGATTTCAGAAAAGAAGCTGTATTGATAGCACCAGCATATACTTATCTTTTGAGCAATCGTCCGGTTGATGTTCAATTTTGGCTCGATATTGGGAGCCGTGGGTGGTTTGAAAGATTGAATCAACCGTTGACACATCCTTATGTGTTAAGCCGCAGTTGGTCTAAAGATAAATTGTGGACGGATAAGGAAGAAGTGGATACCAGCCTGGAAGTGCTCCAACGTTTAACAATGGGACTACTCCGAAGATGCCGGCAAAAAATTTACATGACATTGAGTGAGTTAGGCGAACAAGGTTATGAGCAACGAGGTCCCTTACTGCAGGCAGTACAGCGGATGTTAATAGACGCAGCGCAAGATTAACATTAATCAACACGAATTTATGTAATAAAACTTCGATCTTTATCAAACCATTTATCTTTAACAATAATGATGATAACCCTTCGACCCGAACAAGAAAAAATTCTGGAATTTACCCACGGGAAAATGGGGATTTCTGCTGTACCAGGGAGCGGTAAAACATATACTCTGTCTTTGCTGGCGGCGGATCTAATTAAACGCGGATTGCTGGATATCGATCAAGAAGTGCTGGTTGTTACTTTAGTAAATTCTGCTGTGGATAATTTTTATCTACGAGTGAATCAGTTCGTCAGCGAAGAAGGATTAGTTCCATTTATTGGTTATCGGGTGCGAACGCTGCATGGTTTGGCATACGATATCGTTCGAGAAAGACCTTCTCTGGTGGGATTGTCGGAGGATTTTTCCATCATCGATGAACGTGAAGCCAACGCGATTATTCGTGAGGCAGTGTTAGTTTGGCTGCATAGTCATCCTGATGTTATGGAAGGATACCTAAATCTAGAATTGAATATTGGACAGTTGGAGAGGATCCGTAGGCGAGATTTGCGTGAACTCCTTTTTGGAATCGCGGTTAGTTTTATTCGTATGGCAAAAAACATGCAAAAATCACCTGACCAAATACGTGAACGTCTGAAGACGCTACCCGTACCACTTCATTTATCAGAAATGGGCTGCGAAATCTATGCTGATTACCAGCGCAGCCTTGACTACCGCGGTTCGGTTGATTTTGATGATCTAATCAGCCTGGCGCTTCTTGCACTCGAGTCCGATGAGAAATTCTTGGAAAGACTACGTTACAGATGGCCTTATGTCCTGGAGGATGAGGCCCAAGACAGCAGTCTTTTGCAGGAAGCGATTCTGGCGAAATTAATTGGAGAAGGTGGTAATTGGGTCAGGGTGGGCGATCCCAATCAGGCAATTTTTGAGACCTTTACAACTGCAGATCCAAGATATCTTCGTGATTTCATTGAGCGCAAAGATGTTATCAAAAAAACGCTGTCCAGGTCGGGACGTTCGACTCTCAGTATCATACACCTTGCAAATAAATACACAGAATGGTCAAAAAATCATCATCCGGTCATCGAAGTCCGGGATGCGCTTCAAGATAAACCTAAAATTGAACCTACTTCAAAGAATGATCCACAATCAAATCCAGAAGATGATCCGAGCCAAATACACCTTATTTATACGCCCTACACATCACAAGATGAGATCAGTGCGGTTGGTGATTCATTAACACGTTGGCTGCCAGAACATGAAGATTGGACAGTGGCTGTATTAGTACCTCGTAACAAACGTGGAAAGGATTTGGGAGAGGAACTAAAACAACGTAAAGTTGATTATGATGATAGTTTGTTACAAACATCCTCCGAAACCCGTCACTCTGCAGGAGTTTTGGGACACATCTTGGCTTATCTTTCTGATCCGGGATCAAACAAGAAATTAATTAATGTGTTTAAGGATTGGAGTCTTATTGGGGCGCAAGAAGAGGAAATCAATGATCAAACAAAAAAAACAATAGAACTCTTACGAAAGATCAACCACCTGGAGGAATTTGTCTCTCCTGACCCAGGAAAAGATTGGCTTGAAGAGCTTGACCTGCAAAGTATGAATTCCGAAATATACGAGTTATTGATTGAATTTCGAAAGGAAATCCGCAAATGGCAAGAATCGGTCCTTTTACCTATTGATCAGCTAGTGCTTACATTAGCTCAAGATTTCTTTTCTGAAACCAACGAACTTGCAATGGCTCATAAACTGGCAATTCTACTGCGCCAGGCAAGTAATTCGAACCCGTCATGGCGCTTACCGCAATTAACGGAAGAACTGAACGTGATCGCTCGCAACGAGCGCAAGTTTTTAGGTTTCAGCGCACAGGATTCTGGATTCGACCCTGAACAATATAAGGGCAAGGTCGTCATAACGACGATGCATAAGGCTAAAGGTTTGGAGTGGGACCGGGTTTACTTAATGTCTGTAAATAATTACAACTTTCCCAGTGGAGTTGGCGATGAGAGATATATTGCTGAAAAATGGTATATCCGGAATAAGCTCAATCTGCAAGCCGAGACACTGGCTCAATTGGAAACAGCGTTTTCCTCAGATGATTATGACTGGTATCAAGAGGGAGCCGCAACAAAAAGGGCTCGTATTGATTACGTTCGGGAACGATTGCGCCTGTTGTATGTCGGAATCACGCGTGCTAAAAAAGAGTTGGTGATTACCTGGAACAAGGGTCGTAGAAATAAACAGAAGGTTGCACTCCCATTTGCTGCCTTAGGATCAATTTGGGAAGATCAAATTAATTCTTCAGAAGGTAATTAGGGTTCAGATCACATGGATTTGCCAGACGAATTCCAATTCAGCCAGAAAAGTCTTCAGGACTACGTGGATTGCAAACGACGCTTCCTTCTTCGTTATGTTAAGGGCATAACGTGGCCTGCAATAGAGACCGAGCCAGTACTTGAAAATGAGCGTATCATCCAATTGGGTGCAGAATTCCACCATCTGGTCCACCAGCACTTGCTTGGGATTCCCGAAGTACAGTTATACAGACTCATCCATGATGAGGAACTCAGAAGTTGGTGGGAAAGTTATCTTGATTATGCGGGTTCGATTCTGGAAGAGGATGAATCCAGGTATCCTGAAATCAAAATATCTGCACCTATCGAAGAGACTCGCTTGGTGGCTAAGCTTGATTTGCTCCAGGCAAAATCCAGTGGTCGCTGGATTCTTTTTGACTGGAAAACATCCCGGAAACGACCCAAACGAAAGTGGTTAGCCGAACGTTTGCAGACTTGTGTTTATCCCTATCTGCTTGTGAGATCAGGGATTTGTTTCAACCAAGGAAAATCAATCGAACCTGAAATGATCCAAATGGTGTACTGGTTTGCAGGTTTCCCTGAACAACCGGAGAAATTTAGTTATGACAGGAAACAATACAATGCCGATCATACCTTTCTCACAAAACTTGTTCAAGAGATATCCAATCTAAATGAAGCAGGTTTTACCCTCACCCCAGATACATTAAGATGCAAGTATTGTGTATATCGATCACTTTGCGATCGGGGCGTAAAAGCAGGTGCATTGGATGAGATTGGGGATTCATTCGATCCAGAATCGACCAGAGAAGTGGAAATTGATTTTGATCAAATTGCCGAAATTGAATTTTAGCGGGATAGAAAGAAGAAAACTTTGATAGTAGAAATTGATTATGAGTGATTGGATTGAACCCCAAGATGTGGATGTGCCGGAAGAACTGAAAGAGGCAGTCGGTGGTCATCCGATTATAACAAAGACCTTAGTTCGCCGAGGTATCATTGAGCCTGCTGCTGCGAAGGCTTTTTTGGACCCCCACTTCTATACACCATCCTCTTCACTGAAACTGCCAGATTTGGAGAAAGCAGTCGACCGCCTGTTATTGGCAAAACAAAGAGATGAGACGATTTGCGTCTGGGGTGATTTTGATGTTGATGGTCAGACATCAACTGCACTACTCACTTCGGCGCTTCGTGATTTAGGTTTCGATGTCATTCATCACGTTCCGGTCCGAGAAGTGGAATCACACGGTGTTAATTTACCCGTGTTAAAGGAAATAATTGGGCCCGGTAATTCTCCTAAAGTCCAATTGCTGATAACTTGTGATACGGGGATTTCATCCAGGGATGAAATCATATATGCTCAGGAGCGCGGGGTTGATGTGATCGTCACAGACCATCATGACCTGCCAGATTTGGTGCCGCCGGCTTATGCGATTGTTAACCCCAAAATGCTGCCGGCTGGACACGTTCTTTCAACATTACCCGGGGTGGGAGTGGCTTATAAGCTGGTTGAGGAACTCTATCGACGAGCGGGGAGTGTCGATGAAAGCGTTCAGTACCTCGACCTCGTCGCTTTGGGCATCGTATCGGATGTAGCCACACAAACCGGTGATACTCGCTATTTACTGCAGTGCGGCTTAGAACTATTAAGAAGCCCAGAGCGGCTTGGTTTAATTCAGATGATGGAACTGGTTGAACTCGCCCCCAAGTATCTAACAGAAGAACATATCGGGTTTATTTTAGGACCACGATTAAATGCGGTCGGTCGTCTCGGAGATGCAGAAGTTGGGGTAGAACTGCTCACGACGGGAAGTGATGCAAGGGCTAGAGTGCTAGCCCTGCAGTTGGAAGGCTTGAATGTCCGGCGGAAATTACTGACCGACCAGGTGCTGCGCGGGGCACTCGCAATGATTGAAAAAGACCCAAGCCTGCTGGATTACAAAGCAATCGTAATTTCTTATCCAACCTGGCCAGCGGGGGTTATTGGAATCGTCGCCAGCCGGGTGGTTGAGTTATACGATAAGCCGGTTATCCTTATATCAGCACCTGCGGGGGAGCTAGGGCGAGGTTCAGCTCGATCTATCGAGGGTGTGGATATTTCTGCTGCTATATCCGCAAACGAGGGGATACTAACAAACTACGGTGGTCATCCCATGGCGGCTGGTTTGACAATAGAACCTGAGAGGGTGGATGAATTCAGACACGCTTTATCTGAAACGATTGGAGAGCTTGGTGAACTGCCCGAACCTGGTCTAATTATCGATGGGTATATCAAGTTATCCGAGTTGACGATTGAATTTGTTACTGATTTGGAAAGGCTGGCACCGTTTGGGGCGGGGAATCCGGCGCTTGTTTTTGTTAGTGAAAAGATGAAAGTGAAAAATTATATCGAGGTCGGGCGAGGGGAAGAGCATATAATTTTAACTCTTGAGGATGAGGACGGATCAGAACATAAGGTGGTGTGGTGGAACGGCTCGGAAAAATACCGGCAATCACACTTGATGGATGGGATGTTCGAGCTTGCCTATTCAGTCCGCTTCAGCACGTATCGCGGGAGGCGCGATATTCAGATAGAGTTGGTCGATTACCGAATTCATGAAGATAATGAGGTGGCTCGTTTTGAAGAGGTGAAAATCGAGGTGATTGACTACCGGGAGGAGTTATCTCCTGTTTCATTAGTCCAAAGAGAATTGGACGTGGCAGAAACCCAAATCTGGGCGGAGGGAGAAGCAGTAAGTAGGCTCAAAGATAAGCATCTACCTGACGAATTTGTTCACCAGATACATAATCGATTTGAAATGACCCCTTGTGATGTGTTAGTGATCTGGACAACCCCACCGGGGAGGGCGGAATTAGATTACGTGCTGGAGAAAGTAAAGCCAACAAAAGTTATACTTATAGGGGCAAGCCCTTCAACTGATCGATCAGATAGATTTCTAAAACGATTGATTGGTTTAGTAAAATTTAAGTTAAAAACTAAACACGGGAGGGTGAATTTAGCAGAATTAGCCGCGGCAATGGCTCATAAGGAAGTCACTGTGAGGATGGGTATTGATTGGCTTTCTGTTCAAGGGTATAGCAGTAGATATACATCTGGCGGTGATGAAATTATTTTTTCGAATGAAGACCGCAGGGTTTCAACGGAGAATAGTATGATTACGGACCAACTGAAGATGCTTCTTGAAGAAACCGCCTCATTTCGGGCATTTTTTATTAAGGCGGATCCTGACACGCTGATTAATTGTTTATAATAAATTTTTACTGTTTGCATGGAATGGTATGTACAAATAATTGAGAGCTTGGATTAAGTGTTGGGAGGAAAAAATGGCGGATGAAAAATTTGACGAAAAAGAAAGAGAGAAAAGCGAAGAGAAGTGGCATCGTGATCCACTCAGTGCGATCATATGGGCATTGATTTTTATTTGGGCCGGGCTAGTACTCCTGGCTAGCAATTCAGGATATTTAAACCAGCTGATAAGCCGCGCCGTTACTATCACTGGTATAGAACAAATCGATAAAGCCATCAGCGCTTGGCCGGTCATTCTTATCGGGGCAGGTGTGCTAATGCTTTTCGAAGTGCTTATCCGTTTGTTGATACCCGAATACCGGCGCCCAGTGACCGGTACTATATTTTTTGCCTTTATCCTGATTGCAGTTGGATTAAACAGTCTGATCGGGTTTAGTTGGAATATTATCTGGCCATTAATTCTGATTGCGATTGGGGTGTCAATATTGTTTAGAGGACTGGGTCGCAGAAAAGAATAGAACTCGCCTCATAAACGATCCAGATTAAAACTTGAAAGCTCATCCCAAGCGTAGCGCAACGGCGCCCACCATTCTTCTCGCCCAATACAACGAAAATATGGCTGTTGAAATGACCGGATTAAATCGCCAATCCTGTAGCGCGGCAATATTGGCGTGGATACGATAAGGGAGCCAATTTCACCAGGGCGCATCTCGTGCAGCATCTTGATGCCCGAACGGGTTTCGACTTCGAAGAAGAATAAATCATAATTAGGGACCCATGCCCTTTTTTCGTCGCGCTGTTGTCCAAAAATACCCTCCGTTGAGCCGTAGATTTCTCGGATTAGCACTTGACCGAATAAAGCATTAAGCGAAGGTTGATAGCGAGTATTGATACCTGGCACACTTCCCAATGTCATGATTTGCGTTTTCCATAAGTCTTTTGGATAGACTTTATGGTTTTTTCGTAGAAAGCGGGCGAAGCGCAGCGCTGTCGGACATACCCCACCAACCAGGGTTACATTTTCATCTTTGCATTTCTCGTAAGCCAACTCAAAGCGTTTTTCCCAATCCTCGATTGATTTCCCTCCTCCTAATGCATCAATTTCATCTTGGGCAGGGACAGACCGAATTGGAGTGAATGTTGATACGTATTTGGTATAAATGCCGGAGCTGTAGCCATATTCGAGTTCCTGACTTCCTGCTTTTACTTTTCCTACGTTAGACGGAAAATTTAAATTAAGGTTTACGCCCTTATATAATTCGTGTCGACCAGTTTGTGCAACGTAGTTCATCATAGCTCGACCAGCGCTTATCCTGATGCGTAAGTCAGTGGGAGTCATAGGAATGAATTTGGATTCGCCTTTTGTTGTTCCCCGAGTGATCGCCCAGCCGACAGGCTGCTCGCAAAGCAATTCGGAGATATCGCCTGCCATAACCTTCTCAATAATTGGTTTAAAAACATCATAGGTGGCAATGGGAAATGCCTGCCGGTAATCATTTAAAGTATTAATTTGGTCCGCGCCGTACCGGTTTCCATATCTTGTATGCCCATAATCCCTTAGCAGGCGGTGTAATACTTCAGTCTGTGCCCTTTCGGGATTATCGACAGCTTCGTACCAAGGCTTCAATAGACCGGCGATCATTTGTTCCGCAGCTTTCGGGTCGATATCGGTAGTCATGGGGATTGATCCTTGAATTTCTAATATGAAAGTATGAAAGTATTTTCGTTATTTGACGGATTTTGTCACGGTTATGACATAATTGAACATTATAAATGGTAAACTAAGTCATGGCGCGGTAAAACAAAGGAATTCGCATAGAAGATAGGAACGGAGTTGATAATGTCGCATGTCGCTGTTGTTACAGATAGTACTGCTAGCATACCGGAGAGAATTATCAAGGAATTAAACATCCATCTGGTACCCTATTACA
>SDBT01011316.1_pt1 | contig 14367 bp, 11 predicted proteins | sample 2277101 | NCBI WGS metagenome assembly SDBT01 (sample SAMN10404973, study PRJNA504765) | marine sediment metagenome | isolation source: marine sediment core GS10_PC15, 103 cmbsf | place: Arctic Ocean: Southern Knipovich Ridge | collected 2010
GAACGATAGTGTCCTTCTCATGGCATACTTCCAGGGCTTATTAATTGATATCTCTAGAAACAGAAATGCAGTGTTCTTTGTTGTGCGGAAGACCTGTTTTGAAGCTGTTTTCTTATGAGCCGCACAGGAGTCGAACCTGTAACCTGCTGATTAAGAGTCAGCAACACACGCTCAAATTGCTTAACAAATTAAGCGTATCACAGCTAGCGGAGCTAAGCAATTTAAGCAAAGCATTCATCTCACAAGTTAAGCACGGAACACGTTCTCCATCTCCAAAACTGCTTGAGGTTTTGGCTACTCTGGAAAGGCCGAAAAAGCCAGATAAAGACTACATTGATTTCTTCCTGCAATCTCGCCAGGCAAGGGGAGTAAGCCCACGAACATTACGATACTACCGCGAAAGGCTATCAAAATTCATTGCCAGTGTCAATTACGCCAACGCGGACAGGCAGGACATTGAGAAATATCTGAACTCAATCCCACCAAATCAGTATGGTCTGGCTACTCGGCATGCATCCTACCGGGCTGTAAAAGTCTTCTACCGGTGGCTGAGTACTGAGTATGAGTTATCCAACCCAGTTGCTGGAGTAGCTGCTCCAATACTAGGAAAACCTATACTGCCTAGTCTTACAAAAGAACAAGTTAAGCTACTGATTGAGCAAGCTGAAACAGTCCGGGATAAAGCGATAATTGCACTATTTACTGAGAGTGGTTTAAGGTTATCCGAGCTAGTCAGTATTAGTCCTGAGAATATAGACTGGGAATTACGGACTATTCGTATACTGGGTAAAGGCAGAAAAGAAGCTTACGCTCCCTATGGAGAATTAACAGAAAAATACCTAAAATCATGGCTCAGATATCACTGTCCCAATGGTAATCTATGGGGGCTGAATCAGTGGGGCATCACTTCTATGCTTAGAAGGCTTGAAGCAGTAACAGGGATTGCCTGTAATCCCCACGTATTTAGAAGAACCTTTGCCTGCCTGTTACGTAAATCCGGAGTCGACACTATGACCATTAAAGACCTCGGAAGATGGGAGAGCCTAGAAATGGTGCAAAGATATACGAGGTCAGTTAACTTTCAAGATAGCATGAGGTTTTATAAAGCACCACTTGCTTAGAAGTTAAGAGTTCAACAATATCAGGTAACAATAAGCCAATTTGTGTAATCTCACATTGCCGGTGCCAACGACGCCACATATAAAAGGGTGCGCCAAATCTCACGCCTGAGGGCTAGGCGTGGAACAATGAAGTAATTAAGGAACCTTTTTCCATTGAACAAAGGTATCAATACGGAGGATTCTACATATACATCATAGAGTATATGGGCTTGCCTTGATGTAAACAAACAAACGCTTCGCTATCTCTCAACCCCTCAATTTGAGACATAGTCTTGTTGATAAAATCATTAAGGTCATCAGTGGAACCGAATCTCTGCACAGATATGATATCAAACCGTCCTGTGGTGGACGATACCCAAGTAACCTCGGGAAGACTAGCCAATAATTTCATGGCCGAGTCCAATTTGTCATGTTCAACATCATAAGCAATAACGGCAGCTAACGGGTACCCCGCTTTTTTGGGGTCGGTAATGGCGACAATACGAATTGTTTCACTCTTAATGAGGTGGTTCACTCTGCGTCTTATGGTGCTTGGGGTTACCTTGAGTTTTTTAGCAAGTACTTCAGTACTCTCTCTGCCATTGATAGCCAGCAGTTTTATAAGTGCTTCATCTAATAAATCTATAGCCATTTTCGACTCCTTCATTTATTTCTTATTTTCATAACTACACTATTCTAAATTAATGCCATCTATCCCAGCAAATGCTTCACTGTGAGTACAATATCTTGATTTTGTCCACGATATCGATATATATATAGCCCAACTACTAATGCAAGGATAGCCGGTGGCTTTATAAGGCTAGTTATTACAAAAATATATAAAAAATAGTTTATATATTCCATATATAGTGCAGATTATAGTTGACAACACATTGTATAATATGATATATGTACTTATTATATATCATAATTATACTTATTATTTCTAAATATGAGCCTTATTAAAGTAATTCTTAGTAATATATATTCATAAGATGTGACAGGTTGAATAAGAATGCATCTAGTTAAGAGCAGTGTTATAAACCATCATTTTATCTATAACGTGGAGCTTATTTCACACCGGTCCAGTAGCGAAGAAAATCAGAGTATCTTTTGTCATTATTCTCCTTTTATGGTACTGGTAAATCTTCCTCCAGCGATTTACCAGCATCGAGAATGATAATGTCCAAGTGGATTTTATATATGAATTAAGTCCTTTGTAATTTTTAAACAGAGAGTACTAAAGAGGTAAAAAGAATGGTAAAGAACACGATGAAGGGGTAGGCAATTAGCTACAATGGAAAGTGTAAATTGTCAGAGAAAATGGGACACATTGAAGACATAATTAACGGTCGCTTTAAGGAGATTGCTTGAAGGCAAGGGTGCTATCTCATCGGAATAGGCGATAGAAAAAGGAGAGCTAATATGTGCCCTAGCATTGTCTGGTGGATATGGAAATATTAAGTAGTGCTTTGGATCTAATTGGGAATACCCCTATGGTAAGACTGAATAGAATAACAAGGGGAATAGTTTCTGATGTTTTTGTCAAACTTGACTATTTTAACCCAAGTGGGAGCACAAAGGATAGAATAGCGCTATACATGATTGAAGATGCAGAACAGAAAGGTATTTTACATCGAGACACAACGATAGTTGAGGCGAGCAGTGGCAACACAGCAATTGCATTTTCTTTTGTTGCAGCGATGAAAGGTTACAAAATGAAAGTGTTCATACCAAAACTAGTAAGTGAACCGGAAAAGATGAAAATGATGCAATTGTATGGTACTGATGTAGAATCAGTTGATACTGAGGATCCGGGCTGGGTTAGGGAGAAAAGTGTACATGGTGGACATATTGAACTTCTTGCAAGGAAAAGAAGTCTGGAATTAGAGAAGAGTAGGTGTGATGTTTGGTGGGCTAGGCAGTTTAGTAATCCATGTAATGCAGCTGCCCATAGAGAAACCACTGGGAAAGAGATTTTGGAACAGACTGATGGTAAATTAGATGCGTTTGTCGCCTCTGTTGGGACTGGTGGTACTATCGTTGGAGTTGGAGAAGCGTTAAGAGCGAAAATACCCAATGTAAAGATTATTGCCGTAGAACCAGCAGGTAGTCCTTTTAGAATGTACGGAAGATCAGGTGTACATGTAATCGAAGGACTTAAAGGAGGGCTTCTATTAGAAGCAGCGGATATGGCTGATGAAGTTTTGGTGATTGATAATGAAGACGCCGTGAATATGGCTAATCGTCTTGCCCAAGAAGAAGGATTGTTTTGCGGCATTTCTTCTGGAGCAAATGTAGTTGCATCCTTAATAATCGCAAAGAAGTACCCAGAGTTAAAGACTATAGTCACAATTCTTCCCGACAGAAGGGATAGATACTTTACAACAGAAAGATATACTACATAGTGAGGCAAAGAATGAATAAAGAAAGGTTAATAAACCAAATAACTAAGGACGGTATTGATTTGTTAATCGCTGTAACCTCTGAAAATGTAGGATATTTAACTGATTTTTGGACGTATAGTCAACGGGTTGGAAGAGGGATTGTATTGTTTTCAAATAGCATGGAGAACCCAGTTTTAATCGCTTCATTAATTGATTTACTAAGCAGTACAGCTAGGATTGATACTAAAGAGTTAAAGATAATGCCGTTTGGGTCGTGTTATATTTTTGGAGACGCCATACTCTCACAAACAGATCAAAGAATAAAGGAAATTCTCCAGATAGAAAGGAACATAAGTGCAACAGAAGCAATAATAAAGGTAATGAAAGAAGAAAGTTTAGGATGCTCTGTCGTTGGGATTGAAAATCCGATGCCATTTCAATTATTAAACCGACTGAAGGAAGAATTTCCCAAACTTAGAATAAAAGGAGCGACAGATCTATTCTATAAGGTACGGATAGTAAAAACTAATGATGAAGTAGAAAAGCTTAAAAAAACTACCGCTATAATAGAAAAAACGACAAAATCAACATTGCAAAATATTACTGAAGGAATAAGCGAGATAGAAGCTGCATGTGAGCTACATAAGGAAATCGCCTCAGCAGGAGCCATTCCAGGATTTACGGACATGTGTTTTGGGACAACCGGTGCCCATGTGGATAATGAACCAACCCAAAATAGGTTGAAGAAGGGTGATATTATACGAGTTGATGCAGGTTGTGTATGGGATCATTATCACTCAGATATAGCGAAAACCATTGTATTTAGCAAACAGCCAACAGCTAAACAACAGAAATATTTTAGTGCGCTTGTCAATGGGCAAAAGAATGGAATTACGAAAGCAAAGGCGGGGGTAAGAGTATCAGATATCTTTGATGTGATGGTAGAAACAATCAGAAAGGATATACCTCATTATAACCGTCACCATTGTGGTCACGGCATAGGACTTGAAGGTTACGAGCTGCCAATGATAACACCAGAGGATAATACCTTACTAGAAAACGGAATGGTAATTAATCTCGAAGCACCGTATTATGAACTTGGTTTTGGTGGTCTTCAGGTAGAAGATACACTTTTGATTACGGAAACCGGTAATGAAGTGATGACGATCATTGATGAAAGTTTGCAGATCTAAAGTGTAGCTCCTTAGGTTTTTAAGCTGTGAAGTGCCAATCAAGGATCGTGGGGTGGTTAGAGAAATTTTCGCCTACGAAGGTGAGCTTGTCGACTATAGACTGGGCTGCTCAGGAACGAGAAAAAATGGTTTCTAAAGGGGGCAAACAGAGATGGCAATAGAAGAGTTCCCACGTGTAAAGCTAGCTAATCTCCCCACTCCATTGGTGGAAGCACCGCGGTTGTCAGCTGCGCTGGGAGGACCGCGAATTCTAATAAAGCGAGATGATTTAACCGGGTTGGCTATGGGGGGTAATAAAGCGCGTAAACTCGAGTTCGTTCTAGCTGATGCAAAAGCAAAGGGTGTCGACGTCTTAATTACTACTGGGAGTTCACAGTCGAATTTTGCTGTGCAGATGGCTGCCGCCGGCCATAGGCTGGGCATGGTTTCAATACTCGTTCTGTTCAAAGGGCAGCATTCAGAAGTGCAAGGAAATTATCTTCTGAACAGGATTCTTGGTGCTGAAGTGAGGATCATGGATGTTAACTTAGATGAAATACATAAAATAGAAGAGGCGATGCTTCAGTTAGCTGATGAGTTGCGAAGGAACGGCCGTAACCCGTACGTGATCCCTGCTGGTGCTGATATACCATTAGGCTGCATAGGATACACAGTCGCCGTACAGGAGATAGCTCAGCAACTCAACCAGCTTGGGATAACAGCAGATTACATTTGCGATGCCGCTGGTGGTGGTGGTACGCATGTCGGACTCGTTCTGGGTACTGAGTACTATAAGTTACCTCTTAGAGTAATTGGTATTAGCCACGCTTACTCAAAGGAGGTGAATCAGAACAACTATGCTGGGCTTTTCAACACTGCTGCTTCTTGGTTACAAATGGGCATAACCAAGAAGCCTGGTGACTTTGAGGTATTCGATGACTATCTTGGAGATGGCTACGGTATCCCTACTAAAGAATGCATTGAGGCAATCAAGCTTGTAGCGAGGACCGAGGGAATCTTCCTCGATCCTGTATATACGGGGAAAACAATGTCGGGGCTCATAGATCTAATTCGGAAAGGTAGGTTTACATCAAAAGATACCGTCATTTTCCTCCATACGGGGGGAGTTCCTGCTATATTTGCTTATCAAAAGGAAATTCTTAATGGAATTAGCTAACTAATATGAAAACATCAATAGGGAGGCAGATTTGGTAAGTGAAGCATTATACCAGATATAAAACGATTTTCTTTTAACTCACATATACTGGTAAAGATACTGTAAAAGTATTCAATCTATAGGAGGTGAAAGATGAAAAAGTAATAGAACAATAAAAAGAAGTTTAGGCTATAAAAACACTGAAAGGAGTAGAACCAAATGAAAAGGAAAATAGTATTAATAGTTAGTTTATTGGTGCTGGTGTTGGTATCAACACCCCTTATGATAGCATGTGCCGAATCGCCGGCACCAGGACCAGAGACACCCCCCAGCACGTTTGAGACAATCGTGTGGCGCTTCAACGCTAATTATGCGCAAGAAGGGACGTATGGAAAAATGTATAGGGTGTTTGCCGACAATCTTGAACAACGTAGCGGCGGTCGCATGATCTGTGAAGTATACTACATGGGCTCATTAGGTTATAAAAGTACTGAGGCTATGTCTGTTGCCTCGCAGGGATTAGTTGATATAAATGAGATTGTCGGACCATCTAGTGAGGGTGAATGCCCGATAGTATCAATTCCCAGCTCCATGATGTTTTTATTTGAGAGTCCGAGGGAAACAATTTATTGGACGCATGAAGTATTCAATCCGATTTTCAATAAGGAACTAAAGGAGAACTGGAATTCTGAAATATTGATTGAGGTCACGAGTTCCTGTGATTTACCGATACTCATTTTCAGTAAAGAACCTCTAACAAAACCCGAGGACTTTGTTGGCCAAAAGATTAGAACATGGGGTGGAATCGCTGGAGAATTCCTAGCTGCCATCGGCATGACGCCTTTTGTTATCTCTACCGCAGAAATATATACCGCTTTACAGCGGGGTCTGATTGACAATGCCATCACTGCCTACATAAGTGCTACTGAGTGTAAATTCTGGGAAACTGGTGTAATATACATTAATAATATACCACTTATGACCTCGCATCAATGGATTATAGTGAATTCGGACTCCTTAAATGCATTGCCTGAAGACCTTCAAGACATAGTCATGATGGCTGGTACAGATGCAACCAATTATTTAGCCCGGGATAATTTCTTCAATGCTCGCAAATTAAGACAGCAATGTCTTGATAATGGTATGGTGATTGTGGAACCTGAGCCGGGTACTGCTGCGCAACTTAAGGAAATGGCAAAACCAGTCTACCAAACGTGGGTTGATAAAGTAGATCACCCAATAGCCACTCAATTAATGAGAGAGCTAGGTGCGATTGACTAATCTTGAACAAAGTCTGCATATACGATCAAGGTAAACCATAAGAAAGAACCAGAGTAAGTATGAATTTTGCAGGATGGGCTAGATTTGTAGGTGCGGTCTCTACAGGCAGTGGTTGGATAGGAATCATAGCGATGTGGCTGTTGGCCGCACTTATATTTACTGAAATCGTAGCTAGAACTTTCTTTGAGCAGTCCTTTGTTTTCACCCTAGAAGTGTCAACCTGGCTAATGGTAACTTTGGTATTAATGGGGGCGGCATGGACACTTAGAGAAGAGGGACACATCAGAATTAATTTGATTTCTCAGCGCCTTTCTCTAAGGAACCAGTCTTGGTTAACGATGTGGCTAGCTATAATAGGAATAGTTGTTTCTGGTTATGTTGCCTTTTATGCTTTCGATCAGATGACGGGTTACTATATACTAGGCACTCGAGGGGAGTCCATAGCTCGACTACCTTTATGGTGGGCGTGGGCTCCCCTTTTTGTAGGGTTAGTTGTACTCACATTACAATTTACTGGCATAGTTGCGAATATTATAAGCTCGCAGAAATCAACAAATAGACCAGGAAAAGGTTTGTCTCCATTATGGTTTATTGGCTTAGTGATAATATTATCTATCATTATAGGTTTCTTAGCAGTGTGGCCAGGGGCGCAAACAATGGATTCTCGGCTAGTCTTATTGGTTCTGGTTATCATTGTGTTTGGCCCCATCCTTGAAAGCATGTGGATTTTCATATCGCTGACTACCGCAGGAATACTGGCGATGACTATTTTCACCCCTTATCCAGTGGGAATAATGGCAGCCAAGTTAATCTTTAATTTTAATGCAAAATTTATCATTACTTGCCTTCCCCTATTCATCTTTATGGGGGAGCTCCTACTTCATTCAGGGATCAGTAAAAACCTGTATGAGGGAATAGCTTCTTGGGTCGAGCGTATACCAGGAAGACTACTGCATTCTAATGTATTAGCTTGTACCATATTCGCTGCCGTTTCTGGTTCCAGTGCTGCTACCACAGCTACCATTGGCACAGTGGCACTTCCCGAACTAAAAAGGCTAGGCTATTCTGAAGGAATATCACTTGGCTCACTGGCTGGTGCTGGTACGCTAGGTTTGCTGATCCCTCCCAGCATAATTATGATAATATATGGATCTTTAGTGTCTGAATCAATAGGGCAACTGTTCTTGGGAGGAATAATTCCTGGTTTGATACTTTCTGGTCTTTTCATGCTTTATATTATAGCGCAGGCCATTCGTCGACCGTCTATAGTACCTGCGGCTAGACAATACTCTTGGCAGGTAAGGTTTCAAGGCTTAATTAAGATGATGCCTCTCATTTTTGTAATCGGGTTGGTGTTAGGCTTAATTTACCTAGGTGTTACTACACCTACCGAAGCCGGAGCAATAGGTGCTGTCTGCGCTTTCCTATCGGTTGTGTTATATAGAAAACTGAACTGGCGAGTAATAAAAGAAACTTCTTGGGGTGCTTTAAAAACTACCTGTATGTTAATGCTAATCATATCTACAGCAAGTCTGTTAGCTTCTGCTGTAGGCTATCTTAGATTACCACAGTATTTAGCAGCCGCTGTTGCAGACTCTGGACTGTCTAAATATGCGATTTTGGCAATTATTTGTGTTATCTACGTAGCCTTGGGTTGTATTATTGATGGTGGCTCAATAATGGTGCTAACTTTACCTATCATGTATCCTTTAATTATGTCGTTAGGTTTCGACGGCATTTGGTTCGGAATAGTGATAACTATTCTTATTGAGACAGCAAATGTTACTCCTCCAGTTGGATTTAACCTTTATGTTCTTCAATCGATCTCAGGACAAAGCATAGGGACAATATGGAGGCATACCTTTCCATTTTTTATATTAATGCTTGTAGCATTAATAATAGTCATATTGTTCCCTGAGGTAGCTTTAACATTGCCTAAGATGATGATAAGGGGTACCTGAGACCTAACATTTTAAGACTTGATAAAAGTAGAAAGGGGAGAAGTAGATGGAAGGGAAATTTAGTAGTGAGATGATGGAAGCTATGGATCCGGGGAAAATCCCGGGGAAATTCCGTAGTATGGTTCCGGAGAAATTCCGTAGTGTGGTCAGGTGTGGGGAATGGAAAAAACCTAATCTAAATGTCTGTCAGGGTTATGCTCAAGCCAATCTAGCCATCGTTCCCAAAGAATATGCCTTTGAGTTCCTTTTGTTTTGTAAGCGTAATCCTTCTCCTTGTCCGGTACTTGATGTCACTGAGCCTGGTAATCCCCATCCTGAATTGGTAGCGCCGTCTGCAGATTTACGTACGGATTTGCCTAGATATCGTGTCTACCAAAATGGCATGCTTATTGATGAACCTTTTGATATCGTTGAGTATTGGCGGAGTGATCTAGTAGCATTCCTAATAGGCTGTAGTGCTAGCTTTGACTGGTCGATGCGTGCTGCTAATGTTAGTTTCCGCTTGCTTGGTGCTTATACAAGTAATATCCAGTGTGTCCCTGCAGGGCGATTTCATGGTCCTATAGTAGTTTCCTGTCGTCTGGTTAAAAAAGGCAATGATGTTATTCGAGCCATTCTAATTTCATCCAGATTATCACTGGTACACGGTCCTCCACTTCATATCGGTGATCCAAGTATGATTGGGATAAGAAATCTGTACAAACCTGAGTACCCGGGATATTCCGATAATATAGCTCCTCAGGCAAAAGATGAGGTTGCTCTGTTTTGGGGCTGTGGCGTAACACCACAGAAGATAGCTGTAGAGAGTAAAATACCGTTTATGATTACTCATTATCCGGCGCATATGTTTATCACCGATCGCCTTACTGAAGAACTAGCTACTTGATAGTTAGATTATGGCAATATTTTCTAATAATATCAAAATATATTAGGGAAGGTTCAAAAGGATGGAGAATATTGACAATAGATTTAGAGTAGGTGTGGATATTGGGGGTACTTTTACTGATGTTGTGTTTCTAAATAAATCAGGGCGAGTAATTACAAGAAAGATTCCTTCAACTCCTGACAACTATACCAAGGGTATAGTAAACGGCTTAGAAGAGGTCTTCCACTTCGCTGAATTGAGTGGCTCTAATATTGCTGAAGTTATCCATGGCTGTACTGTGGCAACGAATGCTGTTCTTGAGCATAAAGGGAGTCCATGTGCTCTCATTACTACAAAGGGATTCCGAGATGTTCTTGAAATACGTCGTCTTAGAATGCCTGAGATGTATAATTATAATTGGAGCAAGCCGACTCCTCTAGTGCCTAGAGAATTACGTTTTGAGGTCAATGAACGTATTGATGCAAAGGGTGATATTATCTACCCATTAGATATGCAAGAAGTAGAAACAATTGTAGGACATATTGTCTCCAACGGAATTAATTCAATCGCTGTATGCCTCCTGAACTCGCATGTAAATCCAATCCACGAGAAAAAAATCGGTGAAATAATAAGGCAGAAATATCCTCATGTCTTTATCAACCTTTCGTGTGAAATCATTCCATTAATGGGAGAATATGAAAGAAGTAGTGAAGCAGTAGTCAATGCATACGTTAGACCGGTAGTAGATAATTATTTAAGGCTACTAGCAGACACCTTACGTGATATAGGAATAGAAACTCCTCTTTTATTAATGCGATCCGACGGCGGAATGATGTCTTTCGAGATGGGTGCTAAGAAGCCAATATACATTATTGAGTGTGGGCCTGCAGCTGGAGTAATCGGTTGTGCCTATTTGGCTAGGAAAATTAATATTTCAAATATTATCTGCTTAGATATGGGAGGAACAACAACCAAGGCTTCTATTATTGAAGACAACAAGATTAAGCCAGCACCTGCCTACGAGGTAGGTGCTGGCATTTCCATAGGGAGTCGGCTTTCTGAAGGCGGAGGACATATTATTAGGGTTTCTTCTGTTGATATTGCTGAGATTGGGGCTGGTGGTGGAAGCAAGATTTGGATAGACGCTGGAGGTGGTCTGCACGTCGGACCTGTCAGTACAGGTGCAATACCCGGACCAGCCTGCTATGATAATGGAGGAGAGGAACCTACGCTTACTGATACTAACTTAGTGCTTGGCTACCTGAACCCAGAGTATCTGACGGGAGGCACTTTTAAGCTAAATGCCTCAAGATCCTGGGAAGTACTAGAGAAAATTGCCAAACAACTTGGCAAAGATACTACAGAGATAGCCTATGGTACCTATATGATTGCAGTTTCAAATATGATAAGAGCAATAAGAGCTGTAACCACAGAAAGGGGAAGGGATCCTCGTGATTTCATCCTTTTTGCCTACGGTGGTGCTGGGCCAATGCATGCAGCGGTAATAGCACGCGAATTGGACATAGAAAGGGTAGTTGTAACTCCCAATCCTGGTCTATTTAGCAGTTTTGGGCTTCTGTTTGCACAGGTTGAGCACCGCCTAGTAAGAAATTTCTTCCGGCGCTTAGATAAAGAAGCAGTAAATTATGCTAATGAAATTTGGAAACAGTTAATAAACGAAGCGATATCGGAGCTGGAGGCCGGTGGTTATAGTAGAGATAACATAGTTATCGATAGGTTTGCTGAACTCCGATATACTGGTCAATCTACAGAGTTAATAATCCCCATTCCATGGAGCGACTTCAAAGAAGAAAACATTCCAGATCTATTAGAGGCATTTCATGATGAGCACTTAAGAACTTATGCACATAAACGTCTTGGCGAGCCAATAACAATAGCAAACTTGGGAGTGAGTGCCAAAGTTCTAACAGAAGATATTTACCCCCAAAGCATCCAACAGATAGCAATGAAATCCAAAGATTTGAAAAAGCGAAAGGCTTATTTTGGAGGAAAATATGGTTGGCTGGATACGTCTGTGCTAAGAATGGAAGAAATTACGGAACAGCATCAAAAAGGGCCGGCGATAATAGAACTTTACGATTCCACTTGTGTTATACCTCCTTATTGCCAATTTTCACTGGGTCCTTGGGAAACAATCAATATTAAACTAGATAAGAAAGGAGAACAATAAATAATATGATCGGTGGAGCAGCAGATCCCATCACATTGGAGTTGGTTAAAAACTCTCTCATTTCTTTGATTGATGAAATGGCTTTGGCTATGAATCGAACATCATATTCTCCTCTAGTTCGAGATCTATTTGACTTCGCTACAGGATTGTGTGATAAGGATGGTAATGTACTTGCTGAAGGGTTGGTAAACCCAGTTCACTCAGGAGTAATTCCGCCAGTTATTAGAGCGATTCATAATAATTTTGAAGGCCATATATACCCGGGTGACATATTTATTTGTAACGATCCTTATGAAGGCGCATCACATATCCCAGACGTTTATACGGTAAGACCAATATTCATTGACAGTGAATTGGTTGCTTATACTGGTGCTGTTGCACATCAACTGGATATGGGTGGCAGAACGGCCGGAAGTAATGCCTGTGACAATACTGAGATCTACCAAGAGGGATTACGAATGCCCCCTTTAAAATATTATGAAAAAGGCACACGCAACTATACTATTTACCGGATTATTGAGAAAAACGTACGATCTTCCCATCTGGTGATCGGAGATCTAGAGGCACAGGTAGCTGCCACTGCGGTTGGGGAAAGGTCATTCATCGCTCTAGTCAAGAAATATAGGGGCTGGAGCAATTTTCGGACATATATAGATGCACTTTTAGGCTACAGTGAGCGTCTGACACGAGCAGGAATCCGAGATCTACCAAATGGAGTTTATGAATTTGAAGATTATATGGATGATGACGGGTTCACGACAGAGCCGTTAAAATTCCATGTTAAGATAACTATTGAAGGAGATGAGATTACCTTCGATCTAAATGGAACCTCACCTAGATCTAGAGGTTCAATAAACCTCCCAATAAGTTCAACAATAGCCACAGTTTACACAGCTTTGAGATGTGTTCTGGATGCTAGTATACCAGCTAATAGTGGTGTTTATCGTCCAATAAAGATAATAGCTCCATACGGCACAGTAGTAAATTGTGATTTCCCTGGAGGAGTAGCGGGAAGAGGAGCTACCATTGGTCGATTATTTGATACCATTCAAGGAGCCTTAGCAAAGGTAGCTCCAGATAAAGTTCCAGCTTGTGCCGCAAATATCGATTTTGGCGTTTGTCTAGCGGGATTAGACAATGAGGGTAAGCACTTCGTCTTCACCGATTTTCCTGCAGGCTCTTGGGGGGGCCGTCCCAACAAAGATGGCCTTGATGCTAACAGCCCACTATTTTGTAATTACTCCAATATCCCATGCGAAAGAATTGAAAGAGATTATCCTATTCGTATGGAACAATATACTTTCATCCCTGGAACGGGGGGAGCCGGTAAGTATCGTGGCGGGATGGCAATCATCCGTGATTATCGAATCTTAGGTAATGATGTAATATGCCAATGGCGACAAGAGCGATCCAAATTCCAGCCTTGGGGCCTTCAAGGAGGAAAGCCTGGCAGTCTTGCGGCAGGTTATCATATATCAAATAGTAAAGCACGGTCTTTGCGCAAAGAGATATTCTCTTGTAAGAAAGATGATTTGCTGAGAGCTATCCTTCCTGGCGCCGGAGGATTTGGTGATCCTTATCAAAGAGATGTAGAAATGGTCTTAGCAGATGTGCGAAATGAAGTTATTGATACTAGGACAGCTAAAAGAGAGTATAAAGTGGTAATAAACCCTAAAACTATGCAAGTTGACTACAAGGCGACACACAAAATGCGTGAGCAGAGGAGGTTTTAACCTACCCCCACTAATTAGTCAACCTTTTAAGTTTGAGCATGGAACTGCCACCTACCTGATGACACGGAAAGAAGTCGGGTCGTGAACTGTGCTGGTAAGCCAATTGTCTTGTAAATGTCACATGTTCAAGCCGGACTGGCAGATTTCATAATTTTGATGACAGTTATTAAGAAGGAAATTGAGAGCTTGTTTGATAAAAAAGCCTTGAGGGTTAGCAGTGTCGAGGCCAAGTTCTGGCCATATGAGGAGGGAAACTATTCGGATAAGTTTGTTGAGTTTACCTGTCTATCGGCGAAGCTGAAAAGACAGGTTTGTTCCATAGAATTATGGGCGAACGAATCTAATATTGGGTGAGAGTTACCCACTAACGTCTTAAAATAGTATCAAATTAGGAGGAGAACAATGACAAAGACCAAAGTTTCAATTGTAAAGGGCTCTACCAAACCAATTGAAAAAGAGATCGATGCGCAGGTTAGGCAGGCGATAGAGCTAGCTGGTGGTTTGACTGATATAGTTAAGCC
>SDBT01011317.1_pt1 | contig 14365 bp, 15 predicted proteins | sample 2277101 | NCBI WGS metagenome assembly SDBT01 (sample SAMN10404973, study PRJNA504765) | marine sediment metagenome | isolation source: marine sediment core GS10_PC15, 103 cmbsf | place: Arctic Ocean: Southern Knipovich Ridge | collected 2010
GTACGTCGTAGCGCAGAGCTTGCAATTGGCGAAATAGACGATATTGATTATGTGACCATGAAGGATTATAACAAACACAAGAAGGAGCTAGACGACCGTAGGTGGGCCTCCAACAATAGCGTGTTCGCTCATCCCTATAGTGACTTTTCTACTATCAGCCCATCCATTGCTCTCAACGGAGAACCGGGGCTCATATTTTTAGACAACGCCCGCCATTTTGGCAGACTCAAGGATGGCTGGATTAGCTTTGAAGACGAGCGATATGATGATGTTGATGGCTTTAATCCTTGTGCCGAACAATGCCTGGAGGACAAGGAACTTTGCTGCCTAGTAGAAACCTATCCCGCCAATCATGATACTGTAGAGGACTACCACCGCACCCTAAAGTTCGCCTATATGTACGCTAAAACCGTCACACTTATCCCCACGCACGATGAACGCACAAACTCCGTCATGATGCGCAACAGGCGCATTGGGTGCAGTATGTCTGGAATTCAGCAGGCCATTAAGAAGTTCGGCCTGTTTAAGTTCCTTAGGGAATTCTGCGACAAGGGCTATGATGTCATTCGTAGGTGGGACCGTATTTATTCACGCTGGCTCTGTGTGCCACGTTCAAACCGCATGACTACCGTCAAGCCTTCAGGCACAGTTAGTATACTAGCAGGGGCCACTCCAGGCGTTCACTACACCCACAGTGAGTTTTATCTTAGGACCGTCAGGATTTCTGCAATTAGTAAGCTCGTCCTTCCTCTCTACTTGGCAGGGTATAGAATTGAATTGGCAGTGACAGATAACGACAAGGTTCTCAAAGTTCTTCAAAAACTAAAACCAGAGATACTTAATTCACAAATAGTCGAAGATTTAAGAGCCGTTGCACAAGAATTTGTTTTCCGAATCAAGCACGACGGCATCTACAGTCGCTATGGCATCTTCAAAGGGCTAGACGGCGCTGAGGTCTTGCAGGAGCTTGGCAAAATGGGCGTGACGCTGGTTACCTACTTCCCAGTTAAAGAGGAGAACTTCACGAAAAGTAAGTTCGACACTACTATGTGGGAACAGCTTTCAGTTGTACGCGAGATGCAGTATTACTGGAGCGATAATGCCGTCAGTTGCACGGTTACAGTCCAGTCCCACGAGGTAGGCGAATTGGCCAATGCAATTCAGTTTTATGCCCCATATGTCAAAACCTTGTCGTTCCTTCCCCTGACAAACCATCGGTACAAGCAAGCCCCCTACATTGAATGTACTCAAGAGGAGTATGAAACCTACGCTAATACGCTCGGCACCCTCCATCTTAGTGACGTGACCGAAACAAAAATCAAGGGGTCAAAGTTCTGCACAACGGACAAATGTGAGATATAGACTTGACAACTTGTGCTCCTACAGGTATCTTAACTTATGAGATTTGAAACAAAGGTGTATAAATGTTGATGTTCTTTAAATGTGAAAAGTGCAATTGGACAACTTGTTGTCCAGACCGATTGGTTAAGCCAGAAATGAAGTGCGGCGCGGTGGTACAGTATATTGTTGCTGACGACCCCACTGTAGGACAAGAAGGGCCAATCCAATCTTTAGGTCTAAAGCCACTTGGATGTGGTGGAAAAATAATAGAAATAAGTGAAGAAGAGGCAATGAGTTATGAGCCAACCAGCTAAAAAGACAATTAATGTTCAGTCATCCGTAGTCGTTAAAAAATCTCAGGATTTCAAACAAGTTTCGCACAAGGCAACCGCAGGTATTAGCGAGGCCGAAGCGATTGAGAGGTTTACAGTTGGTGACTTTAAAGATGATGAGCAACGAGAAGAAGACGAAGAAGCATAGTCTCACTTACGATGATATCGAAGAGATTGTAGAGTATCTAGTTAGAACGAAATCTTACGGGTATACTTTCGACTGTTATACAACAGAAGACATAGCCCAAGAGATTCGTATTATCTGTTTCAATGCCTTGAACAAACTTGACCCTGAGAGGGTTAAGGATGGCAAGTTACAGAATTTCTTCGGCCGATGCGTAGACAATGGACTTAAGAACTTAAAGCGCGACAACTATGTCCGCGCTTCTTCTCCATATAGGAAGAAATTCCATGCGCTTGAGGACTCTGACGTTAGCGAAGAGGCTGAAGAAATCCGTGAAAAGTTTGCCCATCACCAAAAGGGAGTGAAGCGCAAGCTGGCCATACGGCACGCTTCTCCTATTGATGGACTTACAGAACTCATTAAGAACAAGCAATTTGCGAAGGAAATGGAGTATAAAGACTTGGAGAGATATCTAATTGAGAAGGCTGGCGACGATGTTGTTTTGCCGCTTAAGTTAATTCTTGCAGGTCGCTCCGCTGAGGTTTCACGTAAAGAAAAAAGGAGAGTTCAGCAATTCGTCAAGAAGCTGGACATTAGCTAGAAGGTCATTGGAATACCCATAGCCCTATAGCGGTCATAAGTCATAACTACAATTGACACGGAGGCAACATGGCTACTACACTAAAATTCTTCAACCCCGCTAATCCAGTCATTGAGATTCTGCCAGCTTCATCTGGTGGACTCAATACCATTGGCTTTTATGGTCCAGGCTTCGGCCTATCTGTGCGCGTTGGCGATTTCAACGAAGGCACCTTTAGAACTACTGAGGACGGACAAACTAACGGCAGCGCCCTGCCTAACCTAAGGTGGGCCAATATTTCTGGCGTATTCATTGGCGCTTCAATCCTTCCTGCACCGCTTCTTGGTGTTCTAAATGCACAAGCAACGCTCAGAATTGAACTAGTGACAGATGTTGCTGTCACCACTCAGAATGGCGTATTCAGGACATTTGACAAGTCATCCATTGATAATCCTCCTAGTGGCGTGGATGTTTTCGCCGCTGAGATTAGAAATACCGCTGGCCCCGTTGGCTCTGGAGATACGTTCTGGACACCCCAATTGGGCGGTTCTGGCGTGGTCCTACCCGTTGATGACAAGGTTGATTCAAATACCACACACAACTTCTGGATTGCGCTCTCTTCTACTCCAACGAGCATTGGTGAGAAGACCAACTTCGCATTCTACTTTGAGACAGAATTCCTATAAGGAAGTGCCATGAAAGACTATCAGCTATCTAAGAGTGTAGGGCCCAACGTTCCGAAAGACCGCTGGGTAGCTTCCCTTTCTAATGGGGAGACTATATTCGAAGATGAAATTAAGAACGAAATTCCTGCATGGGAAAGACTCACTTCCTATTGTGAGGACAACGATTTGCATATCACAAACTTGCGATTGCACATTGCAAACACTGAGGTAAAGCTACCTGCTGGCCAAGAAGGCTATTTGCAGAAAAAGGTTGCCTGGACTCTAAGTGGCGTAGTTGGCGGCGTTCGTAAGTGTATTGGATACGTTCAAGATGGCCTTGCACTAATCTATGAGGTGGACACAACAAATGGCTCTAGGAGTTTGAGAACCGTAGACCCAGGTGAGCCCTTCACTATCTACAGGTTGGATATTAGAAAGGCGAGGAGGGCTCGTGCCGTTGCCTAGTAGGCGAGATGGCGAAGACAGGGGCAAGTTTGTCTCGCGCTGCGTTAGCTTTATGACGAAGGAGGGCGAGGGTAAGGACACTGCCCAAAGAGTTGCGATTTGTAATTCACGCGCAACTGCCGCCATGTGGGTTGAGTCTCAGAAAAAAGTGACGGACCTTTCTCCTCCACTTAAGAAGAAGAAGAAAGACAAGTACAGAAATACAAAAAAAGATGGCAGTGGAACTGACTTTTGAATAGAGGTGTGAAATGGGACATTTAGGTAAAGGTCAACCAGGCGACGTAGTAAGTCAAGTTGGCTCACAGAACCTCGTTATTGGCAGACGCATTCTAAGAACCGTAACAGTGGCGGCATTGCCAGTTGTAGCTGACTTTGAGACGCTCAGCGCGGCTGCCGTTAACAACACCATTCTTGATGTGATTGGCGACGTAATCGAAGTAGCTGATGTTCCAATTGATGCATCAGGACTCACGATTAGAATGTTCAACAGTCCAGTCATTGAGATGAGTGGGAATAGCTTCTTGTGGTCAGCCGATGGGGACCTTGCAATCAGAGGCCCTGCTGTTATTAATTTCGATTCCACTCCGCTACTTGATGCAAATGGAAATGTGGGCAGGGCTATCTTGGATGGCGTAGAACTCAACACGGGTCTAGCAGCCACCGGAGTTTTAACGAACGGTGAGCGAGGACGCTTTACTGGTTGCATTTTTGGCAGTGGACTTAGACTCGATGGTATTAGAAATACCGTAATGGGTGCAGATGTCCTATTGGGCATCATTATTGATGCGGGTGGTGAGAACAACATAGTTTCTAACTCTCAACTCTCTCCCAACAACATAGTTGATGCCGGTAGCGGAACAATTTTATCAGATATCAGAATCTACTAGGAAGCCAAAATGTCTTTTGATTGGATTTTACACGCAAGATACATGGGGCCAGGCGCAGGCAGGGGAAACAAGGGCTACGGTGGAGAGGACGAAAGTTCTAGCTGCTTAGGTAGGGCAGAGGCTTTTCTTGTAGGATACAACCTAGATGTTTCGAGAAATCTAAACTACTTTACTAGTGCACCTTCATATTTGGGTAATGCTGGCCTAACTGGTACCTCAGAAGACGGTAATCTCAACAAGCACGCAATCAATCGAGCAGTTCACTTCATGAACAACGTGTACGTGCTGCTTGGTGAAAACGTCTATATTTACGACGAAGTGGCCGGGACCTGGAGTATCTCCCTGGTCCTTACGGGAAAAGATGGGACGAGAACTAATAGCCTCGGACTCTATCCTGTATTCATAAAAGATGTGCCGCATCTTATTACTGCGTGGCATACGACTAGTGATGTTTGGCAGTCAGCAAGATTAAATGGTGATACAAACACTTGGACACTAGGTAATACTGCCAATATATTAAGCACGCTTGGTCCGATTGATATAGATGGTGGCGTCCTAAACGAAATACAGCATAAGAGCAAAATCTATTTTCTTACTGCGGGCCTATTAGATATAGGTTGGTACGACTTTGTTACAGATGCATTTGGACAAATTGTTTGGGGTGCTACAGTTAGACATCCAATGGATTTTGTCACATATAATAGTGAACTGTACTGTTTAAATAAAGATGCATCGCGCAACATCAATTTGCATAAAATAACTTTGGGTGGCACCACCTTGGTTCTTGGTCCAGTTATAGGTCGCTTCGGAGACCAGGGTCCCGATGGAGAACAGCAGGGTGCCGCATTAAGTACGACCAATAATTTTGAAGGTAGAAATTTACTATTTGTTGACAACGTTCGCGTTGACACCAATGGAGAACCTGTTCTGTGGGCAATGAATCAGACCCACGCAGATACTGGTGGCACTGCTATTTCAGACTTTGGATTAAGCTTTAGAGCGCTTGCTACTGGTGTAGCTGGCGACCTTGATAATGCCGCTGGCTTTAGTCCGAACGCAGGCTTTTGGTCTAACCCATTTAAGATGGGGCAAAATCAAGTAGGTGCTGGGGAAGACTTCATACCAAAAGATGAAGATATGACAATGCGTTGTTTCATTGACCAAAGAGAAAGGGAGTTGGCTCCAGGGAACATCAGTAGAGTTCACTGTTCTACTAGGTTCGGTGGATTTTGTGCTACTCCTAGCCAAAATGGCTCATTGTACTATGGCGGCGGTGGAGACTTTGGTTACCTAGTAAATTGGACTTGGCTTGGTGGCGGCGCACCTGGGTCAGACCTACAAAATGTTGGCGGTCCCGCATCATGGAGTCCCGTCTATGGACTGAAGGAAGCAAGACATAGGTCGCCCCCTCATGAGAAAATCGGTGGAGGAGCGAGAAGCTCTGTCATACTACCAGATGGAAATAAGAACATTGACATAGTTTTCAGGGGTACTGATACGACCGACCAAGATGGCGTAATGAGAATTTACTACCGATTCATTACAACGTCTGGAGTTCCTAATGGAACGAACGTGGCGGTTAAGTGGTTCTTTGATAAAAACCTACATGCGCCTGAAACTCAGTGCGTACCCACGGGAACGAGTCATGGTTCGATAGATGTATTTGGCCAACAAGCCGTAAGTATCCCTGCGGACAGTGGGACACTATTCTGGTTCGATTGGCACGTAAAGAGTAATAATCTTCCTTATGGCACAGTGATTAACTTAAACGCCGTTGTAGTTGCCAATGAGATTGAAACTACGGCACTCAATGACCCTACGGACCTACAAGGCTTAACTCTTTGGCTAGAAGCAGATGACCAGGCTGCATTTACTAGTGGAGTAAACGGTCGAGTTTCTGCATGGGAGGATAAGAGTGGGGCGGGCTTAATATCTGGTGTTTTCCAAGATGACCCAGCTAGTCAGCCTCTTTATATAGACAATGCCAATAATCTTCTGGGTGGAATTGAGTTTCTTGCAGCAAGCGGGTCATTCTTATTCTCGTCTGGTTCACCTGTAGAATTTGAACCACATACAACGCTCGTTATTTTTGAGATTAGTTCTGTTCCTGGCCAGCCTGGCCAAACCGTATTCAGTATGTCAAATGATGGTCCTCCAACGGGACCCATAGCTGGCACCGGAGAGTTTTACAGTGTAGAAATTAGTGGTGACGCTAGTTCGGAAGCATCTATATTAATGGCGGGACAAGACCTATTTAGGACTGATGTAGGAACTCCAGAAAGACAGATTAAATTAGACCTCTTCAATCCTTTTATTAGTGAAGCTAAAATTGCTTGGTGGAGAGAAGATTCATTTCAAGCTTTTGCAAATTTCTTCCCAGATGGTTCAGAGCCTAGTGGATTGGTGCAGACTACCAATTCAGCCGAACAGGGATTAGTTACTCCATCGGGCCTAGCAAACGTTAGTGGAGTTTCAATTGGCAACACTACTGTAGGAAGATTTTCCGGAGCGCAGGAATCAGGCGTATATACAGATGCTGGTAAGTACTTTACTGGAAGAATATATGAAATAGCCACGTATAATCGAGCCTTGTTTCCTTTGGAAATAGATAGGTTTATCTTATATGCCAGTGGTAAGTACAGTTTAACTTAGGAGAGATAAATGACTCAACCATATCTATACATGAGACAGTTCAGCGATACTGAATCACAAGTTGCTGTATTCAAAGAGATTAACATGCAACTAATTCAAATTGGTAATGATTTCGGAACTGTGGAGATGACTTCTGGTCCAGCTACATATAGGGGCGGCGGCCATGATAGGGTTATCCATTGGGAGGACGACCTGTTCTGTGTTAATGGGAACAACATATTCAAATATGACGTGGCTAACTCAGGTAGCTGGGAGGTCTTCTACAATTTTGCTGATGGAAATGCTAACCTAGATAAGAGATGTGGACTTGTCGCATGTTCGGTTGATGGTAGCGGATTGCTGTGTACTGCATATGCAACCGCCAACAATTCATTTAGAGTTGTAAAGATTGATAAGGACCTCAATGTAACAGTCGGTCCAACAAGAACGCGTACGGGCTTGGGTATCTATGGTTCACTTGGAAGCTTTAGAGATTTTGCATCATTAACATCACACAGAAATAGTATGGTGTGGACTATGGGAGTTCGTGGTACTTCCACGCAACAACCTATTGGTATTTATGACTTGAAGAGTGATGACTTTACAGAGCCACTTTCCGGTCCATTCATAAACTCGGGGGGAAACATAGTAGTTTACAGAGACAAGCTTTTCACTGTGAATGCATGGAATTCAACTCCTGACCAAAATGCTCTTTGGCGTGTAGATGGTGGAGTTCTAACGCGCCTACATGATTTTGACGATGCAACAGGAGTCGGCCCTCCTGGTTCTAATACTGGCTGTGAAATGGGACTAATCGTCCTAAATGACAGGCTCTATGTTATGCTTATGACTTCGGCGGGCACTCCAACCTCCACTGGATTCTGGCAACTAATAGAAATTGAACTAGATGCTAACCTGAACTTTGTTGCTGAGGTAAATGTTTCCAGTAAACTTCCAAGTGCTCTTACTGGTCAAATTGATAGAGCAAATAACTTTGCACTCTTTAGGCTAGACAATCTTACTGGCCTTGGAGTTGACCCCGATGTAGAAATGTTGGTTGCTGACCAAGAAGTGGGTGCTACACAAACCCTATATAGGTGGGAGAATGCTCCGTTCGGTGACATTATTTTTGTTGAAAATGGCCTGGATGGATTTGAATTCTCAAAGGTTACCTCTCTAGCTGGAGGGTCAGAGCGTATTTGGTCTGGAAGTGGAACCATCAATGCATCGCAACCATGCTTGACGCTTAACGGCGCTAACATCGAAGCGAGGTTCAAGGTGTGGGGTGCAAGCCAAACGGGTATAAAGGCACAGTTACTGTTTCCCCCAAACGATACAGACCCCACGATGGTAGAGGGAACGTTGGCATCAACAGATGTCGGTGTACTAAATGGCAACATTGTAGAGGAGCTTATAGCAGACAATGTCACTGAAGTTACTGTTGTTTGGGAGGCTGCACTGGATGGAGTCGTAACAGGCGACAATCCAAGAGCAGCAATTAGAGTATTTATCTAGGAGTATGTAGATGGCTCTCCAAGACTTTACTATCAGCTTCACAACAACTCATGTTGCTGAGTTTAACAATTATGAACAGGGCAACATTAGTCCCCTATCAACCATATTTGCCGACATAGTCGCATTTCGTGCCGTTAGTATGTTGGGTACTCTTTTCGCTGACATAGTCGCTTTTAATGCCGTTAGTATGTTGGGAACACTTAATGCAAGTGGCATAGTTCCCTTTCCCCTCCTGGCTGACATTATTCACTACAGCGAAGAAGGAGAGCTTAGAGCAAATGATGTAGTCCTGGCAGATGGCGTGGTATTGAGAGGTAGCGGTCCAGTAGCGACCTGGGGAATGGAGACCGTTAAGCTTAACGTCATTGATACTCAGCTAGACAGGCTGCTTAATGTAGACGAGTCTAATTCCGTAATAATAAACAACGGTGCGGCAGGCAGTGTAGATTGGACTTTGCCAACCAATGCTCCAGCGGGCGTTGCATATACATTTGTTAGAACAGCCTCTGCTGGTCCCATTGCCGTTAGCACTGAGGGTAACTTGGGCGTAATACATGATTCAGGTGGACTTACGTCTTCAGAAATTACTTTAGATTCCGTGGGGGCGAAGCTATCAGTTGTTTCCTTGGGAGCAAATGATAGGTGGGCAACGTTTAATGCTCAAGATACAACTTCAACAGTAGTCTCTGCTGGTGAACTAATAATAAGAACGGCAGACATGCACTTAGATGCGTCTGACGTAAGTAGTCTTGTAATTACTTCGTCTCCAGACGTAGACCAGTGGAATGACCAAACACTAAATGGAAATGATGTAGGTCAAGGCACTCCAGCAGATAAGCCACATACTGGCGGGTCAATTGGTGGTCTTAATGCCCTTGAGTTTGATGGAATAAGTCAATATTTGATTAATTCAGTTGCTGGTGGCACATTCTCGGGAAGTGCAGGAGAGATAATTGCTGTTGTAGAATTAGCTTCGCTTGGTGGTGCTGCTTGGTTTGCTGCTGCCGACGAGTCAACAAACTCAACCTATTTCATACAACAAATAGGTCCTACAGATGAACTAAGAATGGTTCAGCAAAATGCTGCGGATACTCATGATTCGATAGAGGGAACTACAACAAGTCCATTGGCAATAACTACTCCGTACATACTAAGCATTTCTTCAGACGGAGCGGCATATCTCCTTAGTGTAGATGATGTAGTTCAGGCCAAGTCTGTTTCTAACGGAAGTGATTTAGGAGACTGGTTTGCCGATACTTCAAGTAGAGACAACTTTACAGTTGGAGGACGAGTTGTATTCAATGGACCTGACCTTTTCTGGCCAGGACTAATTGGAGAAGTTATAGTATTTGATGGCGCACCTCTCTCTTCAGCAGATAGAACTGCCGTAGTGGACCACCTTAAAGCTAAGTGGGGGATATAATGACTGACGTAATTTATCAAGGAACAAACGGTCAGATTCTTGTTGACAATTTGGTGTTGACGGACAAGGCTGGAACTGGAGAAAGCCAAATTCGCGCGGTACCCAGTGGGACTTGGACTGCAAGGGGATTTAAGACCGAATACGAGGCTTTGACTGGAAGTACGCTTCCACTTAGAGATAGCAGTGGTAAGGTCTTTACGAATGATGGCGCTGTTGGACCAGTGCAAGTTACACTTCCTCCACCTTCTGGTGCTGGAATATCCCTTACCTTTGTTCGCATAGCCTCCTTTGCCTTTAGAGTTAATCCACAGGCTGCTGATGCAATCATTTATAGCGGCGGTCAGATGGACGATGGAGAGTATTTGGAGCTAGCGTCAGACGGTGCTTCGTTAGCTTTAATCTCCGATGCCAATGATAACTGGATAGCCACACTAGAAACTGGTACACTAGTAGAGGAAACACCATAGGAGAATCATGAGCGAGGACTGGGATGACTGGGGCGAAGAAGAACCAGTTGAAGAGGAAGTAGAAAAAACAAGGTCTTCTCGTAAGGGGCATTTTACGTCCTGGGAAGACCAGGTTATCAGGGACTCATGGCAAACTGAGACCGATGAAGAAATTGGAAATAGAGTCGGTCGCACAGATGAGGCAATTGCTCGTCGTCGTAAGCACCTAGGTCTTTCTAAAAAAAACGGCCGCCCAAGGAAGGCGAGCCGCAAGGCTGCTATTCTTGAGAACCCCACTGAATACAGTCTGGCCAAACTATCCAAAGAAGACCGCATTGCATTCTATCGAACCCAATTCAATAAGAACCTTCGATACGGCTGGCTCCTCCGCATCCTCTTAACTGAGGAGTTGCAATACTACAAGATGAAATACATCGAAGTTATGGATAGCCTAGATAGCATTACCCATCAAGAGGAAGACCTCCTTCACAATATGATTATGAAAGACATTCAAATCATGAGGTTGCAGTCTCAGATTAAAGAGCAGCTAGAGCACTACTATGACGAGGACGAGGAGGAGCGTAGACCGCCCCCACAATATCTCTATCAAGACTTAGATAAGGCCGAGCAGGCATATGTTAAGTACCAAGAGAAGCTCAAGCTTACTCGTGAGCAAAGACTAAAGACGGACCGAGAAGAGAAGGTCACCGTTGCCTCTATAGTTAGGGAATATCAAGATGCAGAGAAGAGAAGCAGGGGTGGCGAAATTGCAGGCCAACTTTCGTACTTTACGCAAAGGTGTAAAGATGATATGGTCAAGATGAATTTTCTAATTGGTTCAGATGAATAGGGAGGGCGCTGTGGTTTACGCAAGAAAATCAAAATCCCCAAAGGACAAGTTTACAATAATCAGGGATACCAGGGAGCAAAAGGGCAAGGGCTGGGAATTCCGAGCTTCAGCGAACTGTTACAAGATGGAAAAAAAGAAGCTCGACGTGGGTGACTATGCCATTGCTGGCCTGGAAGACGTAGTTATGGTCGAGAGAAAAACCATTGGAGACCTTTGGGGTACGCTTAGTAGACCTGAGAACTACAAGCGATTCTTGAGAGAGATGGATAGGGCCAAGGACCACAAGCTTAAGTACCTTGTCATTGAAGCAACGTTAGCCGAGGTTAACGGTGGATATGGATTCTCTAGGGTAAAGCCTGCAAATATCCACGCAAAGCTCATCTCCCTACAGGTCAAGCACAACGTCCACGTTATTTTTGCAGGGCGTCAAGACGTCGCTCGCGCGTGGGTGCGTACGCTATTCGGCAAGCTCTTTAGGTATAGTCAGGATGGATTACTATAGACCATGGGTGCCATTCATAGACTTCCTATCTTATACAAGGTCCCGCGCGACGTAAAGATAATTAATGCCTTTCATGAGAGAGGTGGAAAATTTGAAAATCCGTACTTTGAGTTCATAGACATCTGCCTGAATAACCTTCCGTTTGCTGCCCACAGTCTATTGAGGTGGCAAGACCGCCCACTTATTCTTGCGCCATTCCAGAGCGTTATCTTGAACGTTCTGTGGACCAATACATTTCCCATCCTACTAGCCTCGCGTGGTGCTGGTAAAACCTTTATGCTTGCCGTATATGCCGTCTTGAGAGCCATGCTTACTCCAGGCAGCAAGGTCGTAATTGTCGCATCATCCTTCCGACAGTCTAAGTTAGTTTTTGAGTACATCGAAAGGATATACGAATACAGTCCAATATTTCGAGCCTGCTGTCCTAGGGGCATCAAGAAACCTTCAGACTCCGTCTTCCTAGACGTTGGCACATCTGTAATACGCGCACTGCCACTTGGTAACGGAGAGAAGATTCGTGGTATCCGCGCCACCCATATTATCACCGATGAGTTCGCATCTATCAGTCCTGAGATTTTTCAGGTCGTTGTCCGTGGTTTCGCATCCGTTAGCTCCAATCCTATTGAGGCAGCCACTCAGACCCACTTAGAGCGTGAAGCTATTAAAGAGGGCCGCATGACAATTGACCAGCTTACAAAGCACCAGGGTAACCAGATTGTCTACAGTGGTACGGCCAACTATCAATTCAATCATTTTTTCAAAACATTCATGACACACAAGGCCATTATCGACAACAAGATTTGTGGCACTTCACAAGAGGTAAATGAAAAGTTGGGGCTAGATGGCGATGATTTACTGGGGGAAGGTCATCTCGATTATCGGGACTATGCCATTATTCGCATTCCATACCAAGGTCTACCAGAGTCCTACATGGACGAGAAGCAGATTGCTCAAGCGAGAGTAACTATGCCTAAGGCCCTGTTTAGAATGGAATATGAGTGTGTCTTTCCAACTGACTCAGACGGATTCTTTAAAAAGTCAATTATCAACGCGGCTACTCCAGGTCATAAAATCGCTGGTGGTGAACCCTTTGGAATACAAGTGAAGGGTAAGGGTGGATTTGAATATGTCATGGGCATTGACCCTGCTCGCAAAACAGATAATTTTGCCATTAGCATCCTGCAAATCATTGGGCACAATGAGACATATAAGAACGTATACTCCTACTCTATGAAGGGCAAGAGCTATACCAAGGCTGCTCGTAAAATTCGCGAATTGCTTGCAAAGTTTAATATAGTTCGCATTGCCATGGATGCTGGCGGCGGTGGTAATGCCATCATGGACATTCTACAGGATGGGAAGTTCTTAGAGCCAGGCGAGCTTCCGATTTGGCTGTTCGATGATGATGAGCAGAAGAGATTTGCAGGCGAGCATATCTTAGACGTTGTTGACTTCACTCCTAAGTGGATTAGAAATGCCAACTATGGCCTCGCATCAGACATAGAACACAAGAGAATAATGTTTCCCTATAGAGCTTTGGACTTTGAGAAAAGCGGATTTGATGATGACGATAATGAGAAAGATGAAATCTGGGCAGAGATTGATGAGCAAATTAAAGAAACATGTATGATTGTCGTAACTCCTACTAAGACTGGCGTTCAACACTTTGATATTCCAGAGCTACCCGCTTCACAGCAAGCAACTTTAAAAACTTATCAGCGCAAGGACCGCTACTCTGCGCTCCTACTGTCTGCCTACGCAGCTAGAACATATTTACAAGAGGGTCAGAGAGTTGTCACTCCAAATATGGGAGGCTGGGCGAATTAGCTTTAGTGTATAATCGAACTGTAGTATCATTGCAGTACGACCGGTTTAAAAGAGGGGGTTAGAGATGGGCATAGGAGAAACGACCGCACTTGTTGCCGCACTTGTCTTTGTCATTGAGGGCCTCATGGGACTGATAAAGTATCTTGTTGCGAGAGGTTCCAAGGGTGAAGAGGACGACAAGATGTCGAGACTCTTAAGCGACGTTGGTGTGATTAAAGAAAAGACAATCCGCCTGGACGATATGCACTACAAGTTTGACGATAATGGAACCCCTATGTGGTATGTGCCCCGTGCGTGGAACGATACTCAAGACAAGATTGTTGAGAGACTTGAAAACATCTCACAAATCGAATTTAAGATGTTGGGAATAATTGAAAGGATAGAGAGACGACTAGAATCTCTTCCTGGGTAGGTGACTGATGTCCATAAAATTAGGTATTAAAACCGAAGGGCTTTCGACAGCCCAACTTCAATCTTTGGAAAAGTCCGTAGCTGGTGCCATTAAGGTAAATGAAGACGCCGTTACTATGGAGCAAGCTCACGCAAGGAGTTCGTTCGAAATTCAACGTCGTGGGCAACGCCTACCAGGAGACGTCGGCAATAACTTCGGCCTAGGTCTTACCGACTTCCACGGCAACCTTGGAATGGGCGGCCCATTTGACCAGAGCTATCCAGGCTCATACTTCTTCTCTGGATTCTTTGGCGGGGACGGACATGGAACTAATTTTGGTGGTGGCGGTGGCACTGGTGGCCATGGTCATCACGGTCAAGGTAGCC
>SDBT01011318.1_pt1 | contig 14364 bp, 12 predicted proteins | sample 2277101 | NCBI WGS metagenome assembly SDBT01 (sample SAMN10404973, study PRJNA504765) | marine sediment metagenome | isolation source: marine sediment core GS10_PC15, 103 cmbsf | place: Arctic Ocean: Southern Knipovich Ridge | collected 2010
ATCATCATCATAGCCATATATTTTTTCAACTAATATTTCTTTGATGTCTTGTACAATTTGATCTAATATTTTTTTATCTTTTGAAAATAATCTAATATCAACTCTACTGAGTTGAGGTAAAAACGCTACCTTAACGTTCTGATTATATTTTGCAATTAAATATTCAATTTTTTCAGCAATAGCAGACTCACCTTTTCCGATAGTCCTGATAGTTTTAACAAACATATCAATACCTGATTCATCTTTAATTACCGGGATTATACTCAATTCCATCATAGCTCTCATTTCGGCAGGCACTCCCGGCATTGCAAAATAGTTTATCCCGTCTCGTTTAAAATGCAATCCTCTAGCCGAACCTAAAGAGTTTGGAATAATATTGCCATTATCCGGTCGCATGGCCTGATTCTTGTTCTTATCAGGTATTTTAATATTTCGTTTTGCAAATCTTGTTTTTAACTCTTCCCAATAAATTTCATCAAATATTTGTTTTGCACCAAAGAATTCATAAAATGCTGACGGAGTAACATCATCATGCGTTGGACCAAGTCCACCTGTGACTATAATATGCGTATGATTCTCTACAGTTAAGAAATTCAAATATTTAATAATTTCTTTTCTATTATCACTAATAGTAAGCTGAGTATTAACTTCAGCTCCAATTTTTAATAACTGTTGACCTATCCATGCCGCATTAGTATTTAACGTATAACCGAATAGAATTTCATCGCCTATAGTTAGAACAGCTAATTTCATATGATCCAAGCTCTTAATATGCTAATAAATACTAATGCATAAATACCGGCAAGCACATCATCAAGCATTATACCCAATCCGCCACTCATTTTGTCTAATTTTTTGATTGGATAAGGCTTCCATATATCGAATAATCTAAATAATAAAAAAGCTGCTAATCCCCATAATATAGATTTAGGCAAAAATAACAGAGCGATCCATTGCCCAACCCATTCATCAATTACTATGATTGAAGGATCTTGCTTTGATATATTAATTTCTGTTACACTTGATGTATATACTCCAAGTGCAAATATTATTGCAATTAACACAATTAAAGTTATACTTGATATGTGCCCAATTATTACATACCAAATTAATAATGCAGCCAAACTTCCCCATGTTCCGGGTGCAATCGGAAGATATCCAATTTTAAATACTGTTGAAAACCAGTTAGACAATATATTTTTCATAATTTAAATAGAATAATATTCAGGATACGAAGTTTTTGATTGTCAATCGATTGTTATATAAATATGAGATTCCTGTCCAAACGGTAAAGAATGTAGCAATTAAGGTAAAATAATAGATAATTTTATTTTTTACTATAAAATCAATGATAATCTTTAACCAATCATAGCTAAATATTTGTACACCTAAAAACAATAAAATAAATATGATAACTGTTATTTGTGTTGCTGTTTTTGTTTTAGCAATCTTGCTAGTTATCATTGTTAACCCTTGTGATTCCATCGCCATGCGTAAACCTGTTACAAATAAATCACGAAATACTATCAAGGCTACCATCCAATATGGAACTAAATCTAAAATTGCAAAGGAGATAAAAGCAGAACTAACTAATATTTTATCGGCTAAGGGATCAAGGAATTGCCCGTGACGGGTAACCTGATTATACTTTCTTGCATAATATCCGTCAACTGCGTCTGTTATACTAGCCACAATAAATATAATTAGCGCCCAAAGCCTCGCATAGGGATAATCATAAAATAGACATAGAATAAATATTGGAGTGAGCAATATTCGAAAAATTGTTAATACATTTGGAATATTTATCTTCATAAACTAGTCCTTTCTTCTAAAGCTCTTGTCAAGGTTGCTTCATCAGTATATTCGATTGCACTTCCAACTGGCAATCCCCTGGCTAACCTTGTAATTTTTACTTTTTTTTCACTAAAAAGTTTATTGATATATAAAGCTGTAGTATCACCTTCTACGCTTGGATTTGTAGCTAAAATTATCTCGGTATTTTCTTTAACACGATCAATTAATTTATTTAGATTTAAGTCATCTGGACCAATTCCATCCAACGGTGAAAGCATACCACCTAATACATGATAAACACCCCGATAAGAACTTGATCTCTCAAAAACAAATATATCCTGCGAATCTTCGACGACACAAATCATATCCTGACTTCTTTTTGGATCAGTACATATATTACAGGGGTCATCTTCGGTAATACCGCCGCAAATAGTGCAAAAACGAATATTAGCCTTTACGTTCATTATAGATTTAGCAAGTTCAGCAGCCTCGGTTTCATTAGATTTCATCACGTTAAATGCCATTCGCTGCGCAGTTTTTTTGCCGATTCCGGGGAATCTTGCAAACATATCAATTAAACGCTGTACACTTTTTGGGAATGAACCCATTAATTAGCCCAATCCGGGGATATTCATCCCACCTAACATATTTCCTGTTACGGCGTTCATTCTATTTTGCGATTCTTCTAATGATTTTGTTAGTGCGTTATTAACTGCTGAAATTATAAGGTCTTCCAATAATTCTTTATCTTCTTTAATTGCATCTTGGTCAATAGTTAATTCTAATAGCTGTTGCTTACCATTAACAACAACTTTAACCATTCCCCCACCGGAATCTCCTTCAATTGTAAGATCATCCAACTCATTTTGCACTTCCTCAATTTTCTTTTGGACATCGCGTGCTTGTTTTAGTAGTTGGGTCATATTTCCTTTATTAAACATTTTTGCTCCTAATTTAAAATTTCTCCATCGAATAATTCGATCAATTTTGCTGTAGTATTATTTGTTTTTGCATTTTCTTTTTTAATATCTTTTTTGTCTTTTTGTGACTCCTCGGATTTTGTCATTAAAAATGCAGTTTTTATTGTAAATCCATAGAGTTTTTCTAAATAGTTTTCTATAACATTTTTATTTTTTTCTAATGTTCTCAAGTTAAAATTATTTCCATTAACTAATTTTATTTCAAGACGATTTCCGGCAAACCTACTAACATCACAATGCGCAAGTACGTTCCCGATTGACGGTCTTTCCGATGATAATTCATCTATAAAATCATCCCACTTTTCAATAATTCCCTCTAAATCAATGTTTTTATTAGATATTGGACTGGGTTTTGGCTCGGGAATTGTACTTTTCTCATTTATTATATTTTCAGATTTCGGACTTTCAGTAGGAGGATTATCATTTTTTAAAAGTGTTTTGGTAGTATTATCTGAAATATTGGTTGAAGGCTTTGGGCTTTCTTTCTTGAAAGATTTTGACGGATTTTGAAATTTATCTAATAACGATTCAATTGTAACAACCGTATCAAGTTCTAGCAATTTGAGCAATGACAATTCAATTAAAATATGGGGCTGAACTGCTCGTTTTATTTGAGGTTCTATATCAGTAATTACTTTAGATACTCTTAATATATCTCTAATATTCCACGATTTAGCGACTTCTTCATACTGCTTCTTCAAATCAATATTTAATTCAAAGACGTCCAACCCATTTTCAATCGTGGCTATCATCATATTTCTAATATGTCGATTTAACCCTGAAATAAATTCTTGAACTGGCATTCCTTTTGATTTTACATCAGCTAATAAATCAACCAGCACTTTACCATTTTTTGTGCGGATTGATTCTAAAATATTAAAATAGACATCAGTTGGTATGAGTCCAAGTACTTTACTGACACTCTCGATTGAAATATTATCACCGGAATACGCAATCACCTGATCTAAAATGCTAAGAGCGTCACGCATACTGCCATCGGCCTTTTGGGCGATAATTCGCAGAGAGTCATTATCAATCTCAATCTTTTCCTTATTTAATACATATTTGATTTGTTCACTGATAGAATGTATCGTAATACTATTAAAATCAAAACGTTGGCAACGCGAAATTATTGTAGCAGGTACTTTATATATATCTGTTGTCGCTAAAATAAATTTACCGTGCTCAGGCGGTTCTTCCAATGTTCGTAGCAATGCGTTGAAGGCGGGTGTAGTGAGCATGTGAACTTCATCAATAATAAATATTTTGAACTTGGAATTTATAGGAGCGTATTGAATTGCTTCCCGTAAACTACGAATTTCTTCGATCCCACGATTGGATGCCCCATCTATTTCGAGTACATCCATATTTCTGCCATCGGTAATTTCAATACAATTTGAACATTTGTTGCATGGTTTGCCGGGACTTTCCATGCAATTTAACGCTTTAGCGACTAATCGCGCTGTTGTCGTTTTACCAACACCTCGTGGACCTGTAAAAAGATATGCTTGCGATACTCTGTCTTTATTAAAAGCATTAGTTAATGTTTGTGTAATATGCTCTTGTCCAACCACCTCATCAAAGGTTTGCGGACGATATTTTAATGATAATACTAAATAAGACATAATTTATATTTATTTTTCACAATTTTGTGAAAAATCAAAGGTTATAATTTATTACTTTTTTATGATAAGATTAAGCAATTTAAGCTTTGAATAACATCATATTAAACAAAATTTGGTCGTGCACCAAAGATTCACAAATCGGATAGTCTATTATGAAATAATAGTTAGCTCCGCTTCAATGGTCCACCGGCACACGATTCAACTTTTTTACCGCTGCTTCCTTCCGGACCTGACGGGGTTCAAAAACGAATCATTGCGATGGATTGAAGTTTCAACACCACTTTTTATTTCAAATAAACTTCGACATTGCCGCTCAATGGTTTTCAATCCTGCTATAGCGGGTTGCAGGTTACAGGGCACCGCTACCTCCCCATCTAGCACGACCAATATTTAATTTTCAATCCACTGTGGAGCCGATGGGGATCGAACCCACGACTTCAGCATTGCGAACGCTGCACTCTCCCAACTGAGCTACGGCCCCATTGTGTTTAAAATTACGAATTATAATCAATATATTACAATTCAATGAAAGGATTTCTATAACAAAACGGTAAAAGAACTATTACTACAATAGTTCTTTTACCGCTAATTATTATAAATTATATTTTATCTATCTAGAATAATTGCTTAGGAATATCCATTAAAATCTTCGCTAATAATATCACCATCGTATTTGTGCCATTTTCTTTCCCATTCTGTTAATTCCTGCACCGGTATCGACTTTGATTTAACAATAGATTTTTTACTAACAGATATAGTATTTTGAGATTCCCCTTTATACGGTTTAGTCTTTAATGATTCTAACCGCTTCTTTTCCCTAATTATAGCTACGGATGGTCTCAAAATAGATGAAGTTGTCTCCTTATTATCACTTGACTGTTTTGACAATACTATATCATCAACAAATATATCTATTTCTTTTTCAATTACAGTATGTTTTGCTTGAGATTTATTTGATGTTTTTTGTGATTCCGCTTTTGCCTTTTCAGCGATAGTCTTTTCAATTTCATGAATCTTATCACTGATCTTTTTAGTTATTACATCAGTTTTGCTCACAATTTTGGGTTTTGATACAGATTTCAGACTACTAGTTTTTGTTTGTTTTAAACTTTGACTGGATATCGCTTTTAATCGCTTTAATTCAAGATTATAGACAATGTTTGGCAAATCAATTTTAAATTCGCTTACAGCACTATTGATTCGCTCAAATAAGGCTTTTTGGACAGGACCGCCATAACCACCATTTATTTTTTTTATTAGATAACCAAATTTTTCGACAAAATAGATCTTCTCAGGATCTAATGAGTCAACATGATTATTACTTTTGTTAAGTTGTTTCACTTAAGCCCCCTACTTACAAAAGGGATTTTCCCCTATTTAAAAATTAATCTATCAATTGAATTAATTCCTCTAAATCAGGAAATCTATTTAACTGTTTTTTCGAAAATACTAATTTACCGTTTTTTTCTACCTCGTAAACGCCACCCCCCGAAGGGATGAGTTTTAACTCAGATATCGCATTTCCATATTTTTCCAACAAGTCGCTAGCCATACTGGCAGCTCTAGGTAAATAGTTTCATGCGTTACAGTATTCAATCGATAGTCTCACCAATGCTCCTTTGCTTCATCACCATAAAGCCCCTAATTTTAAGTGTTTATAATAGTTTCATGCAAGAATTATTTTGAGAGTAAATAATCACGCACTAAAAGTGCGATTGAAGTATAGGCTTGCTTATTATCGGACATCCCTATTTCGCACATTCGGCTTGAAGAATATCCGTTTAATCTCCGCTGTTTAAACGATAGTTGTTCTTTGTTATTTCTTACAGCATTTATTGTTAATCGTGGTACAATTAATCCTCTATCACCCGCAAAGCCACAACAGTTATTATTTTCAGGAATCGTCACTTTTCTTGCACATCTTTCAGCCAATGATTCCATAACTTGGGTATGTTCCATTTTTTGAGTTGAACAAGAAGGATGTAACACTATTTCTCGGTCAAGCGGCATATAATTAATTTCTTGTGTAACAGAATTTAGAAATGGAATTATATCAATAAATTTAAGTTTTTGCCACTTTCTACTAATTTCTTTTGAAATATCAGCGCTAGGATGTAAAAACTTATAAGTACAGGGAGAGGTATCAACAACAATCGGTATTTTTCCTCCATCAGATGTTTCAAATAATAAATTAATAGTTCTTTCGAACATCCCTATTCCTGAATTATGGAAACCCTTTGAACTAAAGGGTGTACTGCAGCATGTATTTTCGACATTAACAGGTATAAGTAATTTTATCTTAGATAATTTAGCAATTTCTCCCATAACATCAACTAGAGATTGATTTTTTGAATCAGCACCAATAGCACGACTAATACATGACGGGTAGTAAATATATGTTTTACCCATTCCATATTCAACTTTTCGGGAAATTTTACTGCTTCCTGTAATCAGGGAATTCCATGATGGAACATGATGTTTTGAAATTTTGTTAAACCAATTAAATACATTATTCATCAATTTTGAGCCAAACAACTTTGCATTAAGACTTAATATTTTTATAATAAAATTGATAGACTTGGTTGTAAAACGAAAATGATTTGATATCCAGTCAGCAACCAATAAGCCAAATTTACTATTATTGTTACTTCGTAAATCTTTAACAAATTCTCCTGTATTTATATTAACCGGACAAACTGTTTCACACATTCCATCAACGGCACAAGTTAGTTCGGTTCTAAAAGCGTAGTCTCTTTTCAGTTTTTTTGATAAAAAAGGATTTAGCGAAGTAATCATTTTCAATTCTCTACTCACACTTATCCTTTGCCGGGGCGTAAAAGTGAATCCTCTTGATGGACAAACCGGATCACAGAATCCACACTCCACACATAAATCTATTATATCATTAACAGCTGGCATTGGTTTCAGATTTTCAATATGAACATTGTTGTCGTCATTCAAAATGACCCCCCGATTTAAAATATTATTGGGATCAGCTAAGGTTTTAATTTTCCACATAATATTATAAAGTTCACTTCCCCATTCACTCTCAACAAAGGGTGCCATATTGCGTCCTGTACCATGCTCTGCCTTTAGAGATCCATTATATTTTTTAACAGTCATTTCAATAACTTCATTCAGCATTTTTCGATAGTCATTCACTCCTTCTTCCGATTCAAGATCAATAGATAAATTAAAGTGCAGATTACCATCTTTAGCATGTCCAAATATCACTGCATCATCAAATTTCCATTTTGTGAAAATTCGATGTAACTCAGTAATAACCTCGCTTAAATTCTTAATATCAAAACAAATATCTTCCGTTATAACACTAGTGCCTGGTTTCCTTAATGAACCAACTGTTGTAAATAAACTTTTTCGTATTTTCCAAAGTTTTAATCTTTTACTTTCTTCCTTTTCAAATCTTCCTACCAATGATCCTTTGGAATTTTTGATAACTGAAATTAGTTTTTTCTCTAAATCATTAACTAAATGTTCATTATCTTCTTGAAATTCACAAAGTAACGCAGAGGAACCTTTAGGTAACGAATCTATATCATAAGGCGCATTATCTAAATATTTTGCTGTTTTTAAAGATGCATAATCCATTATTTCAAGTGCTTTAACGCCTGTATTTTTAATTGAATTTATTGTTTCACAAGCAATTTTTATTGATGGGAATAGAATTAAGCCGGTCGATTTATATATTGGATCGTGCACAGTCTCAAGTTCAATATTGGAAATAAATGCTAATGTACCTTCGGATCCGATAAGTAAATGAGAGAAAATATCTAATGGATGTTCATAGTCTAAAAATGAGTTAAGTGAATAACCCATCGTATTTTTTAATCGATATTTATCAATAATTTTATTCTTAAAACTATCTTTTTCATTAATCTGATTTTTAATGTTCCTTATTCCATTTGCTAGTTCCTTTTCTTGATATTCAAACTGAGCATAGTCATTTGTATTTGAAGTATCGTAGGTATTTCCATTTGGAAGAATAAATCTAATATTTTTTAAAGTATTGTATGAGTTGCAAGATTTTCCGGTGGTCATACCGGATGCATTATTAGAGACTATCCCACCTACTCTAGCGGCTTTCATTGAAGCCGGATCAGGACCAATTCTGCGTTGAAATTTCCTTAATCTCTGATTAGCATGTTCACCAATAACGCCCGGTTCTAGTAATATAGATTTACCATCGTTTTTTACTTCAATATTTTGCCAATCGTAGGCTATTTCTGCAATTATACCGTCAGTAACAGTTTGTCCAGAAAGCGATGTCCCACTAGCACGGAAAGTAACTGATTTATTTGCGTCATTAGCATATTTAAATAAGTTTCGTATATCATTTTCATTTTTTGGACGAACAACAGTATCTGGGAGAATTCTGTATATACTTGCATCTCGAGAATAGGCTAGTCTATCAATAGTTCGACTAAATACAATATGCTTATTTAAATAATCTGTAATGCTCATTGTAATTGAAACGGATGTCGTTAAAACTAATTATCTGAAACTTGATAATTAGGTGATTCTTTAACTATGCGTACTTCGTGCGGATGGCTTTCTTTAATTCCGGCCGCTGATATTTGTACAAATTTTGATTTTTTTCCAAATTCATGAATAGTTTTTACACCGCAATAACCCATAGACGATCTAACTCCACCTAATAATTGATGGATCGCATTGCTGACAGCACCCCTAAATGGAACCATCCCTTCAATTCCTTCTGGAACTAATTTAGTGGCTTCCGTTCCTTCCTGAAAATATCGATCACCGCTGCCATGACTCATTGCGCCTAACGAACCCATTCCGCGATAGGCTTTGTATTGCCTACCTTCGTATAAAATTGTTTCACCGGGACTTTCTTCCATTCCAGCTAACATGCTGCCAAGCATCACAACATCAGCACCTACTGCTATCGCTTTTGCGACATCACCACTATACCGAATACCACCATCTGCAATTACCGGAATACCATGTTTTCTAGCTTCATCAACGCCGTCAATTATTGCTGTAAGTTGTGGAACACCAACCCCTGCAATTATCCTAGTTGTGCAACTGGCACCCGCACCAATACCTATTTTTACGGTATCTACACCACTATCAATTAAGGCTTTTGTCCCGTCAGCTGTCGCTACGTTCCCGGCAATTAATGCTGTATTTCCAATCTTAGATTTAATTATTTTTACAGTTTTCAACACGCCCTTAGAATGACCGTGTGCGGTATCTATAACAATGGCGTCAACTTGTGCTGAACTTAACGCTACGGCCCGCTCTATTGCATCTTTACCAACTCCAACGGCGGCCGCTACTCGCAAACGACCACTTTTATCTTTACATGAGTTTGGAAATTCTTCCTTTTTTTGTATATCTTTTACAGTTATTAATCCCGCTAACTCGCCATTTTTATCAACTACCAATAACTTCTCAATTCGGTGTTTTTGTAATATCTCTTTAGCTTTATCTAAAGTTGTTCCAATCGGAACTGTGATCAAATTCTTAGCTGTCATCCGCTCAATTATTGACAATGAAAGATCTTTTTCAAATCGTATATCTCGATTTGTTAAAATTCCTTTTAATTGCCGACCTTCAACAACGGGTAATCCGCTAATTTTGTATTTCGCCATCAAAGCTTTTGCTTCGCCAATCGATTTTTTCATATCTAAAGTGATTGGATTTATGATCATCCCGCTTTCTGATCGTTTAACGATGTCAACCATCTCTACTTGGCTTGCTATACTTAAATTTTTGTGAATTACTCCCATTCCACCGGCACGTGCTAAAGCGATTGCCATCGCTGATTCAGTTACTGTATCCATAGCTGCACTTAATATTGGTATATTTAGCGAAATTGATTTTGTCAATCTTGTGGATAGATCAACATCTCGTGGCAATATTGATGATTTCTGCGGAACAAGCAAAACATCATCAAAAGTTAACGAATATTTAAATGGAGGACGATTACTCATAGAATTCTATTTTATTGACACCTTATTTATTACAGAATTTACAATTTTTCCTGAACGAATTAACTCTGCGATTACTTCTAAATCTTTATTATAGGGATGATCACCCTGCTCCATTTTGATATGTCTTTTAAGAAGATTTATTACAGGATTAGTGCCTATACCGGATCTTAATTTTTTATGAAATAAAATTGTTGCTCGAGCTGCAACTAATAATTCCGCTGCTAAGATATAAGTTACATTTTCAATAATTCTTAAGGCTTTCCTACCTGCCCAAGGTGCCATACTAACAATATCTTCCTGTCCGGCTGATGTTGAAATTGAATCAATACTGGCCGGATGGGCTAATGTTTTATTTTCTGATGCCAAGGCTGCAGCTGTAACATGTACTATCATACATCCCGATTCAATTCCGGGTTGACTCACAACGAAAGGAGGTATTGATGGTTCAATTCCTTTCATAAAATAATTTATCCGTCTTTCTGATGTAGCACCAATCTCACTCATTCCAATTGCTAAACTATCCATCGCTTGAGCGACAAACTCAGCGTGGAAATGACCTGATCCATGGACTGAACCATCGGATAATATTAACGGATTGTCACTAACGCTATTAACTTCATTTTCAATCGTTTGTTTAGAATTTTGAAACGATTCTCGACTAGCTCCATGTATTTGCGGGATGCAGCGAATACTATATGGATCTTGAACTCTTTCACAATTATTATGAGAGGCAACAATTTTGCTATCTTTTAGCAATTCCCAAATATTTTTTGCTACTACCTGTTGCCATTTGTGATCCTTTAATTTGTGAATACTCGCCTTAAACACATTTCGAGACGACAAACTTGCTTCTACAGAAAGTGCTCCAATAATATCAGCAGCAAGAAATAAATTTTGAGCGGTACTTATCGCCTTTACTGCGAATGCTGTAGATACTTGAGTTCCATTTATTAAACTCAATCCTTCTTTGGGATGTAACTTTAAAGGTTCCAATCCAATCTCTTTTAATGCCAGCATACTTGGAATAATGCGATCACGAAAATGAACTTCTCCCTCACCAATCAATGCTAATGCCATATGCGCCATAGGAGCAAGATCACCGCTAGCTCCGACAGAACCTTTGCGCGGAATTACAGGTAATATATCATGATTTAAAAATTCAACTAATTGGTCAGCTACAGCTTTACGAATGCCACTGACACCTTTTGAATAAGTCAATAATTTTAGAAACATTATAATACGAACTAGACCAAAGTCTATCGGTTTACCGATTCCGGCAGCGTGACTTCGGATCAGATTCAATTGCAATTGCATCTGATCCTTGGCATCAATTGAAACCTGACTAAGTTTACCAAAACCGGTATTCACCCCATATATCTTTACATTTTTCTTTTGTAAATCTGTAAAAATATTATGGGAATCATTAATAGCTTTTATTGTTTTTGGAGAAAGTCTGACTCGCACTGGATTTTCTAAGAATTGTTTAAAATCCTCAACGTAATACTTTTTGTGCTCAACTGGTACGGTTAACATAGAGAAATTTATGATATTAATCTATTACTACACAACTTAGGAAATGGAAAAAAAATAGCCCTGAGATAAATTAATATCTTCAGGGCTATTTTTTTTTATTTATAATCTAACGGTTAAAATATATTGCTAATGTTAATCCTCCGACAGATGTTATTCCAAAATACCGATAACTCCCCATCTCTAATACAGTTTTTTTACCAGATCCGTCATTTACTTTCTGGTCAGGATAGGATGTTAATGCAAATAATAATTGGTACTCTGCAGCTAAACTGAGCATCGAATTAACTGCATATTCAAGCCCAAACAATCCAAATAATGAAAATTTAGTTGATGCACCCGGATAGTCATTTTTAATAGTTTCCTGCTTGAGACTACTACCTTGTACACCATAAACAGGTCTAGAATATTTTGTTCTTGTTATAGAAAAACCTGTTCCAGCACCATAGTATGGATCTACTTTACCTTTATTACGATGAATTTCACCGGCAACTTCAACTCCAAATTTGAATGATTTATCTGAACCATCATCACCTATATAACCTTCAGTATCTTCAAAACCATAATAAGATTCCCATACTATTTTTTCCTTTGTACTATTAAAGCTAACCGCACCGCGGACTGCCGTCTTTTCATTGATATACCTTTTATAACCAAATCCACCTTTATATGAATTTGCGGTAAATCCACTGAATTGAAACAGCACTGCTTGATCGCCTTTAATATGAGGTTGATATTTTGATTGTCCGAATGACAGGTTGCTAAATAATATTAGCCCAATCGTTATTATCATTATTTTTTTCATTTAACCATTCCTTGATATTTTTAAGATTATTATAACTGAATTTATTGACAATTTTATTAAATGCAAACCTCTCCTATTAATTCAAACTCATTTGCATCAGTAATTAATACTTTTTCAAAATTCCCGACTTGTGTTTTTCCACTAATTCTAACTATGTTATCAACTTCCGGAGAATCAAACTCGGTGCGCCCGATGGCAATATCTCCCTCTAATTCATCAACTAATACTGTCATTGTTGAATTAACCAGTGCTTCATTTTTAACTAACATTATTGAATTTTGCAATTCTTGCAGTTGGAGTTTTCTGTCATTTTTCAACTGACGCGATACATTATCATTAAGATTCTCAGCTATTGTTCCTTCTTCTTCAGAATAAGTAAAAATACCAAGGCGGTCAAATTGAATTTCTTCGATAAAATCATATAATTTATTAAAGTCGTCTTCAGTTTCACCGGGATAACCGACAATTACAGTTGTCCGCAATCTGATATCAGGCATTGCGTCCCGTAATTTTATTATCCTATTCCGGATTCCATCACTTCCTAATCCTCGCCGCATTGAAGATAAGATTTGATCAGAGGCATGTTGAATTGGTATGTCAAGATATTTACAGAGCTTATTCATACCCGCAAGTGATTCAATAATGTTTTGTGATAAATGTGCCGGATGTGCATAATGCAGTCTTATCCATTTTAACGGATCGCCGATTTTATCTAACTCTAATAATAAATTACCAAGGTGAGTTTTTTCGGGTAGATCCCATCCGTATGAAGTTGTATCTTGTGCAATGATTAATAATTCCTTAACTCCTTTATTTACAAGTCTTTCTGCTTCGGCAATTATAGCGTCAACCGGACGGGATATTTGTTTGCCGCGCATAAGTGGTATACTGCAAAAAGAACATCCATTATCGCAACCCTCAGCAATTTTCAGGTAGGCATAATGACTCGGTGTAAGCAAAGATCGAAAGTAAAGCGGATCATCCTTTAAAAATGGTTCCCCGGTTAAAAAAGAAACAATTTGCCTGTGATCATTAACACCAAAGAATTTATCAACTTCCGGGAGCTCTTTTTTCAATTGTCCGGGATATCGTTCAGAAAGGCAACCCATAACAATCAGTTGTTGAAGTTTACCATTCTTTTTTAATTCAACAGCTTCAACGATTGAATCAATTGATTCTTCCCGAGCTTGATCAAGAAATCCACAAGTATTGATAATAATCGTATCGGCCTCTTCGGGTATTTCTGTGATTAAGAAATTGGATTCCTTGAGACCACCGATTAGTATTTCAGAATCGACTAAATTCTTAGCGCAACCCAGACTAAGCAGGTATATATTTTTAATCGATTTTTTCATCAGTCCCAACTATGGACTTGATATATTCATTTGCCTCAAAAGGAATTAAATCCTCTAATTGTTCACCGACCCCAACATACATTACCGGAATTTTTAATTCCTCATATAGTGGAAATGCAATGCCGCCCCTGGCTGTACCATCCATCTTGGTAAGAATTACTCCATCGATTTTAAATAATCGAGTAAATTCACGAGCTTGTATTAGTGAATTTTGACCAAGATTTGCATCAATTGTCAAAAGTGAGACTATATTAAATTCGGGGAAATGTTTATTTACTAAGCAAATCATTTTTTCCA
>SDBT01011319.1_pt1 | contig 14362 bp, 10 predicted proteins | sample 2277101 | NCBI WGS metagenome assembly SDBT01 (sample SAMN10404973, study PRJNA504765) | marine sediment metagenome | isolation source: marine sediment core GS10_PC15, 103 cmbsf | place: Arctic Ocean: Southern Knipovich Ridge | collected 2010
GGGTGCTGGAAGCCGCCTGAAGGAAGCGGTGGCTTCCAGGTGTTGAATATTTTATGATATGTATAGAATGAGGTGATGTGAATGATAAAATAAAGTTTTCAAAACTGGAAATCTTTAATCTCGCATAAACATAGATGTTTCTTTGGAGATAGTTATTTATAAGACTATAGATTTACGGTTGTATTTGTCCTTAGGTGAACATAATGCGTAAAAGAGCACAAAGACGAATCCCCATAGAAGAAACAGTACAAACTACAAGAACAATAAAACCCATTAAGAAAAAAATAGTTATTAAAAAAAACCAATGGATAGCAATCTCTCTAGTTGGGATATTTTTTATGGTTTTATTTCTCAATTCCTATTTTAATATTATTTCAGAAGTAGCAATAAACCCTGATGGAGAGACAGTAAGTGAGAAGTTTTACTTATCTGGCCCTGACCCCTATTATAACATGCGATTAGTAAATCAAACACTTGCAACAGGACAGTATCCATTCTATGCTGCTGGTGAGAGAGACCCTCTTCTCAACTATCCTTTTGGACAAAGAGGTGGAGGGAGAGCGCCTTTAATGAATATGATAGCCATCGGTTTCAGCGGGCTTCTTTCTCCTTTCATGAGTGATATAGATGCGATTGGCTACTCGATGCAGTTCGTGCCAGCATTATTTGGAGCTCTGCTTGTATTTCCTGTTTATTTTATTGGAAAAACACTTTTTGGAAGAAAAGAAGGGCTTATTGCAGCAATGTTTATTGCAATAATCCCGATTCATATCGGTTCAGGTCATGGTTCAGCATATGCATTATTCGACCATGATTCTTTAAACCTTCTCTTGTTTTTCCTCACATTTTTATTTTTAATAAAAAGCATCAAAGAAAAAGAACCAAAAAAGTCGGTGCTCTATGCTCTTCTTGCAGGAATCCCCTTGGCTGGACTGTCTATGGTATGGGTTGAGGCACAGTTTCTCTATGTTGTCATTGGGCTTTATGCCATTATTCAAATTTTAATAGACATTTTCACAAGTAAAATCGATCGAAATATTATCCGAAATTTAGTAATTATATTGTTTACAGGATATCTTGTTTCTATGCCTGTCAGACTGGCTAGGACAGGTGGGTTCGCACCAGATATTACCTTGTTTTTAGGGCTTGGCGTAGCTCTGTTTGGAGTAGCTGCCTTGGTTTTAAAGAAAATGAAAATTCCATGGGTCGTCTCTCTACCACTCATTTTTTGCGGCGGCGGAGTAGTAGCAGCAACACTCTATTTTATCAAACCAATAACAGGCGTATTTCCTTTTCTCTCGCCTCTTTCAAAACTTTCAGGAATACTCTATGGCTCAGGAATTTATGGAAATAAAGTTTCTGGAACCATTGCAGAGGCATCAACATATAGCATTAGCAGATCTGTGATGTCGTATGGTCCAGCAATTTATTGGCTAGCTTGGTTTGGGCTCGTATTTATGATGTATCTGTATTTTACCCAAAAAGGACGAAGGGACTATCTCCTTATCATTACTTTGTTTATTATAGATATCTGGCTTGCATCCACTGCTGGTCGTTTTTTAAACGATATGGTCCCTATTATTGCCCTTCTGGGAGGATGGATAACGTGGTTTGCTATTAGTAAGATTGATTATAAGCAGATGTTTAGAAATATAAGAAATGCAGGCGGAGGATTTCGAGGGCTGCGGAAAGGAATAAAAATATACAATATCTTAGGTGTTCTTTTTGTTGCACTTTTGGTAGTCATGCCCAATGCATTTCTTGCCCTTGATGCAGCAGTCCCTGGAGCTGCTACCAAGAACGGTACAAGTAATATGAAAATTGATTATTTCGGCGAAGAACATTCTGGCGCATTTGGATCAAGTTCGTACAAGGAGCAATATTGGGTTGATGCATTTGCATGGTTAAACGATCAGGATACTGATATCGAAACACCTGGGCAACGACCCGCATTTATATCGTGGTGGGATTACGGGTTTTATGGGGTTGCAGTAGGCGGACATCCTGTTGTAGCAGATAATTTCCAGGACGGAATTCCTCCTGCGGCTAATTTTCATACTGCAAAAAGTGAAATGGAGGCAGTTGGAGTTTTGATAGTGCGTCTACTAAAAGGCGATGCTGTTGCTAATAACGATCAATTATCAGAAAAAACAGCTCTTGTGCTGAAGGAGCATGTAGGTAAGAACAATGCTAATAATATAACAAAATGGATTGAAAACGCTAGAGAATCTCCTTCATATAATGCCCAAATAGGTGAGCAATATGATGAAGAGCTCAGTAAAGAGCTACGCGTTGGGGAACAATATATAGCAAATGCGATTTATCACGACATTGTTGAGTTGTTAAATAACACGTTAGATGATGAAGGCATCACAATGCTTTATCATGATATCCAAGAAGCAACTGGGTTTAGTATTCGTTATTATGGCGTTGAAGGATATGACACTCAAATTTTTAACATATTTGGATTTTTAGCAGATAAAAGTCTGGTATTACATGCTCTTGAAAAAGGAGGGAGAGAAAGATTTTACAATCCAGAGGACGACTTTATCGTAGTAAAATATACTGGTTATAATGTTAATAGCGATGGGTCGAGAGGTAGTGATGGAACATGGACTGCGGGTGAACTCAATGAAATGACAGATGACGAATTAAGATATGTTGCTATTACTGGTACAACATCAGAAGACAAACCTGATTATTTTAAGACTATGTTCTATAGGACATATATTGGAGACATACCTGAGGCATTGCAGGATCAAATTTCACAGCTTCCTTGCTGGGAAATGAAACATTTCGCTGCTGAGTATGTTTCACCATATCCTTATTATGGATCAGGAAGAAGTGCGGTTGTTATCGCTAAATATTATGAAGGAGCAAAAATCAATGGGTCTGTTGAATTTATGGGCTCTCCTCTACAAGCACAAACCGTCATCCGGAAAGGCATCTCTTTATATGGCAATGCTCTCCTTATAGATCACGACAAGATTGATACGGAGAATGGGAATTTTAGTTTGATAGCACCTGCTGGAAATATCACACTTGAATTTCGTCGATATCCTGAGATGGGGCTTAATGCGTTTGTGATGAAGACAATCACATTTAACAGCACAACCGATTCTGAATTGGCACCTATCACGGATGACGAGGCAATGCGTGTTGAAGGAACAAACTTCGAACGATTCATCAACATAACGATAGACCCTGCTACTTTTGAAGGTTATGTTTATCAAAACAAAGACGAGGATGAAGCATATAATGTTTCTAGTGATGATCCTTTACCTGATGTAGAAGTCACTTTATTGGAGATAGCTGAGACTGATCCAGAGACCGGACAACCATTAGTTTTTGGTACTTTTAATGAGTTGGCAACAGATGAAAACGGTTATTACAACCTATCTGGCTTGATGCCCGGTATTTATATGATCCGAGCAATACTTGATGATTTTGTTATTCATGAAAATTATGTACATATCTTTTCTGGCAACAATAGTTATAATATATCAAAACCAAAGACTGCAGCAGTCGAAGGAACCGTGTATTTCGATGATGACGAAAACGACGAATATGATAGCGGTGAAGAAATGGGTAATGTAGACATCGAACTTCTCTATCCAAAACTTGATGGAGAATATAAACTAGTGGAAACAATCACAACTGATGCAAGTGGAAGTTATTCATTTACGTCTTTAACCCCCGGTCCTTATATTATTAATGCATCAAAACAAAACAGTGTAACAGGATACCTTGACTATGCAATTGAAGAAGAAGTAATACTCACAGAAAACGAGACAGCACAAGTCAACATCTCTATTGATTATGCAACAATTGCGTTAAGTGGTTTTACAAAACATGGAACTGAAAACATACAAGACATCAATATTGATTTTTCACCAGACGACTCAAAAGAAAATAATGCGGCAGAACAAGCAAGTGTTACATCAGATGAAGATGGATCATATGAAGTTAAACTTAAACCAGGAGACTACAACATTACCGTCGAGGATACAAGTGGAGAATATAGGGCTGCTTATTTCCACTCAGGACAAATTCACATAGAGATGGGGGAAGGGATAAAAACACTTAATATCCTATTAACTAAAGAAACAGTTGCCGTCTCTGGAATTACCACATATAATAGTGCAAATACTGACAATGTATCAATACTCTTTTCACCCGATTTTGAAACAGAAAATAATACTGCAGTGGATGCTTTTTCAATGTCCGATCAGAACGGAGACTACGTCGTAGAGCTAAGACCTGGAACATATGCTGTTTCAGTTGACAACCATATAATCAACCAAAGCGGTCAAGATATAACATGTGATTTTTCTGGAACGTTGGTAGTGACAGATACTGATACTGCTAGAGCCTATGATATTGCGTTAATCCTAAAAGAAGAATAAATGGTCGAAGTTACTTGACCATTGAATTTTTTTTTATAACCAAATTTTATTTAATATTGTTGTAATTACTTCTTAGTATGCTTAGCTTAGATGAAGGGAGAAAAGCAGTTGCATTAGCTCGTAACGTTATCGAACAATACGTTAAAAACAATACAACGCCATTGTCTGCTTTGGCTGATGTTTTTACAGAAAAACAAGGAACATTTGTTACGCTTCATACATTTCCCGAGCATGATCTACGTGGATGTATCGGTATCCCTCTCCCCGTTATACCATTGAAGGAAGCAATTATTGATGCTGCAAAATCTGCAACAAGAGATCCGCGTTTCCCTCCTTTAAATGAAAATGAAATCAACAAAGTCATTATCGAAGTAACTATTTTAACAAAACCAGAACTCATTAAAGCCGTTAAGCCGCAGGAGTATGTGTCCAGTATTGAAATCGGAAGAGATGGTCTGATTGTCGAACAAGGATTTTATAAAGGATTGCTGCTACCTCAGGTTCCTGTAGAGCAGGGTTGGGATAAAGAAGAGTTCCTTTCCCATACTTGTATGAAGGCAGGGCTTTTACCTGATGCTTGGTTTGATGAAAACATAAAGATATTCAAATTCAGCGGACAGATATTCACCGAAATAGAGCCAAATGGAAAAATTAAGGAGAAAGATCTTGATGGATCTGACAATTGAAGGCAAAGCATACATTAATGGATCATTTGAAACATGCTGCATAGGAATTGACCAAGGAAAAATATGTGCCATTAAAAAAATACTGAACGGAGATACGCATCTCAAGTTTAATAGAAAATTGATTCTTCCGGCAGGGATTGATCTTCATGTACATTTTCGCGATCCTGGTTTTACTCACAAGGAGGATTTTTCAACAGGATCAAAGGCGGCTGCTTTTGGGGGAATCACTTGTGTTTTTGATATGCCAAATACAAAACCTCAGACGACCTCGATGCGAACGATTTTAGAAAAAATAAATGTTGCAAAAACGAAAAGCTTTGTTGATTTTGGAGTATATGCAGCAATTACCAATACCAATACTAAGAATATAACTGAAATGTCGAAACATTGCAGTGGGTTTAAAATATTTATGGGGGAAACCACTAATTCCTTGCAGCTTAGTGAACAGAAATTAAAAGAAGCACTATCTGCAGCATCTCAGACAAATAAAATCACGCTAGTTCATGCTGAAAATGAGCAATGTCTTAAGAAATATAAAAAAACAGAGCAGAATATTAAAGATCATCTCCTTTGCCGCCCATCAGAATGTGAGGAACAAGCCATCAAGAGTGTTTTAGATGCCAGTAAAGGTATTTCTTCAAGAATACATGTTTGCCATCTTTCTTCTTGTGAAGGTTTTGAGCTTCTAAGAAAAAAACCAAAAAACGTCAGTGTTGGAGTGACACCACATCACCTTCTTTTTGATATAAGTAGTATAAAATCCAAACAATCTTTGTATAAGGTAAACCCTCCTATTCGGTCTCATTTTGATAGAGAAACTCTTTGGTATGGAATCACCAACGGTTTTATTAACGTTTTAGAATCGGATCATGCACCTCACACATTAGATGAGAAAAAAACAGATTTTAATACCGCTCCTTCGGGCATTCCTGGTGTTGAAACCATGTATCCTTTATTTTTAGCTGAAGTGAAAAAAGAACATCTCAGTTTTGCTCAATTGATTTCTCTTCTTTGCGAGCGGCCTGCAGAGCTTATGAATATTCCAAAAGGAAAAATTGCGATCGGACGAGATGCTGATTTCATTATCATTGATTATAAAGAGACAACGACGGTTAAATCAGAAAACCTTCATTCAAAATGCGGTTGGACTCCATTTGAAAATATGCCGGCGATTTTTCCCAGTGACGTATTTTTACGAGGTGAAAGAATCATTGAGGAACAGCAACTAGCATCCAATTCAGGTTTTGGAAACAACGTTGTTTCTCATGTTCAGTAAGTATATAATAGATTTATTGAATACCGTTTTCTTGGTGGACATCTGAAACAATCGAAAAAGAAAACATCTGAAGTTTTTATTCTGTTTTTAAAAGGCCTGTTTATGGGATCGGCGGATATCGTCCCTGGAGTATCAGGCGGAACGGTTGCACTTATTACAGGCATATATGAACGACTCATCAATGCTATAAAATCAGTTAATTTGTTATTTATTCCATATTTTTTTAGAGGATGTGTCGATAGAAAATATTTAATAAAAGCAAAAAAAAACTTTTTAGGAATTGATTTCAAACTTCTCTTACCACTGCTTGCAGGAATAGCTACTGCTTTTCTTTTACTAGCAAATATCATTGGGCCTTTGCGTGAAAATTATCCTACATATATGTCTGCGTTTTTCTTTGGTCTTATTATATCCTCATCACTTTTAGTTTTTATTTCCATCAAAATACCACTCAATTTCAAAACAATTATTCAATCAATTTTTTTTATTTTCATAGGGACACTTGCAGGATATTTTATCGTTGGTTTGATATCAATTCAAACCAATCATTCTCTGTTAGTAATATTTTTCTCCGGAATGATTACTATCTGCGCTATGATTCTTCCTGGAATATCTGGAGCGTTTATCCTTTGGTTTCTTGGACAATATGATTTCATGTTAGGCATTCTAAGAAAACTGACATCACTTGATTTTTCAGGGCTTTCATACATATTAGCTTATATTTTTGGAGGCGTTTTTGGAATATTGATTTTTTCTCGCATCCTTTCATATTTTATTAAACACTATAAATATATCACGTTCTCTTTTCTACTCGGTCTGATGCTTGGTGCATTACGAAAACCAGGAGAATTAGTAATGAACAATCCTGAAAATATTGCAATAACTCTTGTTTTTGCAGCTGCCGGTGTTTTAATCGTATCTATATTTGGCTACTATAAATTTTATTCGGATAAGAAATCCGCATCTATCTCATAATTTTTTGTACTAACAACATTTTTAACGCCTGCCTTATTGACTTTTTTTAAATGAATGAGGAATTAAAGATATTGGCTCAACAGATCGTTGATAAAATTGCTAGAAAAGTTAAAAGAGAAACCAAGCAACATTTTCATCAGATGGGTAGAACCGTAGGTATCGGTGCTGATGGTACCCCGACGAAATATATCGATCAACTTGCTGAGGATGTCGCAATTAAAATTTTGAAAAAATCAGATATTAAAGTAAACCTACTTAGTGAGGAGGCCGGTTTTTTAGATTTCGGTGGAAAATATACTTTTGTTTTAGATCCTGTAGATGGAACACGTAATGCATATCGAGGAATACCTTTTTATGCGGTTTCTCTTGCAATAGGAACATCAAAAATTAGCAATGTCGAATATGGAATTGTAAAAAACATTCCGACAGGTAATGTTTTTACTGCAGAGAAAGGACATGGCGCGTTTCTTAATGGAAAACAAATTCAGGTTTGCGATGTCCCATCAAAAGATATGGTCTCTTCTCTTACCCTTGGAAAAAATTACGATAAGATAACACTTTCTCTTTCTAAAAAGAACATTGTTCGCTCATTTGGATCCGCATCTCTTGAGATGTGCATGGTTGCAATTGGTGGACTTGATTTTTATGTTTTAGGAAAAGAGTATCTTCGTGTGATTGATATTGCAGCATCAACACTTATCGTACGTGAGGCAGGTGGTTTTGTTAAAAATATTTCTGGAGATGAATTGGATATGAATTTCACACTTGATGAAAGAACAAGTGTTGTTGCAGCGTGTTCGGAAGATTTGATTCATAATCTTATTCTTAAGCACAAAAAATAAATAGAACGTTTTTCCATACGATATCGATAAATAATTGATGGATAGATTTCTATGAAATATCTATTAAGCATTGGGGGAGCATCAGGCAGCATCTATGGTGTGAGGCTATTTGAGGAACTAAAAAATTCTGGAAACGAAATACATCTTGTTGTTTCTGAAGGTGCAAAGAAGATTCTGGAGCATGAAACAAACTATACATATGATAACCTGAAAGGTAAGGCAGATTTTTGTTATGAAAACAATGATTTATTTGCAGGACCTGCGAGTGGTTCTTTTCATCTTGATGGAATGATTGTTGCACCCTGTAGTATGAAAACGCTTTCTGCAGTTGCTAATGGATACGGAGATACACTTACTTCACGGGCAGCAAGTTGCTGTTTGAAGGAATGTAGAAAACTCATTCTTGTAGTACGTGAGACGCCTTTGGATTTACCCGGAATTAAAAACATGCTTGTTGCAAAACAAAGCGGAGCAATAGTATTGCCTGCGATGCCTGGTTTTTATCACAGGCCAAAAACAATTGATGATATTGTGGATTTTATCGTAGGTAAGATTTTAGATCAATTAGGCATAAAACATTCACTTTTTAAAAGATGGAAATAAAAGAATTATTTTTCACATATCTTTACAAAATTCTTGAAGATTCGCTCGCCATATTCCGTATGTTCAACTTCAGGATGAAACTGCAGACCATAAAACGATTTTTTCTTATGTCGCATTGCCTGTATTTTACAGTTTTCGCTTTCAGCCAATAATTCAAATTCATTCGGCAATAGCGTTACTTCATCATTATGCGACTCCCACACAACTGATTCCTTTGTAACACCTTCAAAAAGCATTTCTTTCTCATCAAGTAAAATTAGCTCTATTTTACCAAACTCCGGGGCCTTCGACGGCTCTACTTTTCCTCCGAAAAATCTACCCATAAATTGATGACCGGCACAAATACCAAGAATCGGAAAATCTGCTTTTTCTAAATATTCGGAACAATTCCCAAGTTTGCCCTCCAATCCAATCCGTGGAGCACCACCTGAAAGAACCAATCCATCTACCTTCTCCTTTGAAAGCTCTTGAAAAGAAATCGTATTTGGAACAATTTTAGTCTCAACCTCTAAATCTCTCAGAGTTCGCCATTCTCTATGAGTCCACTGTCCACCATTATCTATCACATATATTCTGACCATATTATTCCCATTCAACTGTTCCTGGAGGTTTGTTTGTTATATCATAGACAATTCGATTAATTTTATCTCCCATGGTGTTGGTAATTTTTGTGGAAATATTGTCAAGCACAGTATGAGAAATATCGCTATATTTACATGTCATTGCATCAACGCTTTGCACCGCACGTATTGCTATCGTATAACCATATGCTCTTTTATCTCCCTGCACACCAACAGTTTTTATAGGGATGAGAACAGCGAAATACTGCCAAGGCATTTCCATGAGATTTTTTTCTACAGCTTGTTCTATTTCTTTTTCAACAATGTCACATGCTTCTCTAACAATTTCCACTCGATTTGGTGTTGCCTCTCCAATAATTCTAATTGCCAAACCCGGACCTGGGAAAGGCTGTTTTTCAGAAACACTTAAATCTAAATCTCTTGCAACTTTTCTTACTTCATCTTTATAAAGATCCTTTAATGGTTCGATAAGCTTTAATTTCATATCTTTTGGAAGCCCACCAACGTTGTGATGCGATTTTATCGTATCTCTAAGCTCTCCACCAGACTCAATCCAATCAGGTGCAATAGTTCCTTGAACAAGATATTTTATCTTTTCATCTTTTGCAACTTTTTCAAAACTTCGTATAAATTTATTTCCAATTATCTTGCGTTTTTTCTCAGGATCTTCAACACCTTTTAAAGCATCATAAAACTCTTTACTGGCGTCAACAAATCTGAAATTAAGATTCATGCCACTCATCATTTTTTTAACGTTTTCAGATTCGTTTTTCCGCATATATCCTGTATCGACATGAACTGCAATTAACTGATCACCAACAGCTCGGTTAACAAGAGCGGCACAGACAGTACTATCTACCCCACCTGAAAATGCAATCAATGCTTTACCTTCTATTTTCTCTTCCAACTCGATTACTGTTTTTTCGATGAATTTTCCAGCGTTAAACATTTTCTCCACTCTATTTTGAAAGTGCTTTCTTTCTCATTTTTTCTCGGTAATTTAGCATCTGTTTTGCAAGTTTTTCATTACTTATAGCAAGCATTTCAACAGCAAGTAACGCGGCATTGTCTCCTCTGTCAAGTCCGACTGCACCAACTGGTATTCCCGGCGGCATCTGAATAATCGATAGTATCGCATCAAGATTCACTTTGCCACTTACCGGTACACCAATCACCGGCTTAATTGTATGGGCTGCAATACTTCCAGGGAGGGCTGCTGCAAGCCCTGCAATACCTATAAAAACATCTGCATCGCTTTTTTTAACAAGATCTTTCAGAACATCCGGTGTTCTATGAGCTGAAGCAACAGCTACATCATATTCAACATCAAATTCATCAAGTATTTTCTTTGCTTTATCAGCCACCGGCATATCTGATTTAGAACCCATTATTATCTGTATTTTCATGGTAACAAAACCAGGAAATGTTCTCTCTATATAAATAGTTTCAACTCAAAAATCTGCTATCGTAAACTAATTATATCAAATTCTTATGTTGAACTCTCAGAAGCTAGGAATGCAAAATGAAGCTTGTTATCTGTGAAAAAAACATTGCTGCAAACCGAATTGCATACATTTTATCTAATGGAAAATCAAAAAGCATACGGATGGGAAAAACCCCTGTTTATGAGTTTACAAAAGATGGTGAAACATGGAAAGTCGTTGGGCTACGTGGACATATTATAAATTTAGATTATTCTGCAGAATATAACTTGTGGGGGAACATACCGCCACGAAATCTTATTGATGTTGAACCTTGTAAGATGGTTAGTGAAAAAGACATAGCAGCGGCTCTGAAAATGCTTGTTGATAAAAATCCTTATCTTATAATTGCGACTGATTTTGATCGGGAAGGCGAACTCATCGGTGTTGAAGCTATTGATCTGATAAAAAAATATAATAAGAATATTAACCAAATAAAGAGAGCAAAGTTTAGTGCAATTACTGGTTATGAGATAAAAAAAGCTTTTGATAATTTAACCGATGTTGATTACAATCTTTCAAATGCTGGGGAATCCCGACAAGAAATCGATCTTGTTTGGGGTGTTGTTCTTACTAGATTTATTTCTCTTACTTCGAATCGCCTTGGAAAAGATTTTCTTTCCATTGGGCGGGTTCAATCACCAACGCTTGCAATTCTTGTGGAAAGAGAAAAAGAAATCCAAAATTTTAAACCAAAAACATATTGGAAAATCATTTCAAAGTTAAAAAAGGATACCGAGTTTGATGCGACGCATGTTGAAGGGCAAATATGGGATGAAAATAAAGCAAAAACAATTTTTAATAAAGTTAAGGAATGCAAAGAAGCAACCATAAAAGAAGTAAAGAAAAACACAGTACAAGAAAAACCCCCCCCTCCGTTTAGTACAACGACGTTTCTTCAAGCTACATCGTATCTAAATCTTTCAGCAACAAAGGCAATGAGTATTGCGGAGGAACTATATATGTCTGGTTTGACGTCTTATCCGAGAACAGATAATACTGTCTATCCCTCATCTCTTAACATTAAAGGGATTTTAGATAAACTTTCTAACTCCCTGTTTTCAAAAGAAGCAAAAGAAGTTATCTCAAATGGCAGAAAAAGCCCAATGCGTGGAAAGAAACAAACAACAGATCATCCACCTATTCATCCTGTTGGGGTTCCCGCTGGTAAAAAACTGACGCCTGAGCAGCAAAAAGTGTATGAACTTATTTGTCGACGATTTCTAGCAACACTTGCAAAAGATGCAGTTTCCGAAACTGTTGACGCATCTATTGATATCTCCAGTGAAGAATTTAAAACAAGTGGTTACAGATTAATTGAAGCCAACTGGAAAGGAATATATAAATATATTAAGGAGAAAAGAAAGCCTCTTCCTGAATTAATCAAAGGAGAAACAATTCCTGTCATAAAAATAGTTATGAAGGAAGATCAGACAAAACCACCTAAGAGATATTCGCAAGGATCTTTAATTGCTAAAATGGAGCAGCTTTCTCTTGGTACAAAATCAACACGACATGAAATCATTAATAAACTATACAATAGAAAATATATTTCTGGCTCGTCTTTAACACCCACGATACTTGCAATGGCTGTTATTGATGCTCTTGCTGATTGTAACGTTGTTAAACCAAAGATGACGGCTGTTTTAGAAGAAGATATGGATATGATTGCAGATGGCAAAAAAACATTACAAGAGACCGTAAAAGAATCAAAAGGGATGCTTACCGAGGTAATGAAAACGCTTGAAAATGATAAAGAAAAAATCAAAACAAGCATTACAGCTGCGCATAGAGAACAAAACAATATTGGGATTTGTCCTAAATGTGGGAAGGATATGATAATTCGCTCGTCTCGTAAAGGTGAGCGTTTTGTGGGCTGTACAAACTTTCCAAATTGTAGAAATGCGTATCCATTGCCTCAGAAAGGAATCATTGAGAAAACTGATAAAGTATGTGATGCGTGTAAAGCACCTATTATTTTGCTGAAAGGTAAAAAACTAGTGGAACTTTGTATTAATTCCAGATGTCCAAAGTTAGGGGGCAATAACACCTCTTCAAGTTTGGTTGGTAAATGTCCAAAGTGTGGAAATGATTTAATTATTCGTACTTCTCGAGCTGGAAATCAATTTGTTGGTTGTACAAATTTTCCTAGATGTAAAAATACGTATTCTTTACCAAAAACAGGTGATGTTGTCACAACAAACAAGGTATGCGATGAATGTAAGACACCTCTTATTCAGATAAAACGTGAAGGGGAAGACATTACAACGGTGTGTTTAAATCCTGATTGTCCCACAAGGAAAAAATAATGGGTTTTTAGTTATCTTCGGTTTCTTCTTTATTTGGTGTATTTTCATTGTTTCCTTCGGTATCTATTGTATCTATATTATCGGTTTCATTGTCTTCTATTTTCTGAACAGGTTCATCATTTTTATGACCATTCTCAATTTCATTGTTTTCATTTGTTTCTGTTTCATTTCCCTCATCAATTTCATCTTCTTCTGACATTACTTGTGTAACTGAAACTACTTTGTCCCCTTCATTAAGTCTCATTATTCGAACGCCCATCGTATTTCGACCTTGACTTCTTATGTCTTTTATTGGTATTCGTACGTTCATCCCAAGTTTTGTTGTCAAAATAATCTCTTGATCGTCGGTTACTTCGTTGACAAAAAGTACTTTACCATTTCTCTCGTTTGTAACAATAGTTCTAACACCCTTGCTTCCACGATGAGTATGTCTGTATTCCTGAATAGGTGATCGTTTTCCAAAACCGTTTTCAGTAATTGTGAGAAGAGAACCTTCTTCAGAAACAACAGCCATTGAAACAACAGCATCATCTTTACTTTTTAATCTGATTCCAATGACTCCTCGCGTCACTCGTCCCATTGCTCGTATCTCTTTTTCTGAAAATCTACATGCTTGGCCATTTGACGAAGAGATCATTATCGTTTGATTACCATCAGATAGTTTTGTGGTAACAAGTTCATCGTCTTCATCAAGATTTATTGCTTTTATCCCATTTACTCTAATGTTACTGTATGCTGAAAGCACTGTTTTTTTAACAATTCCCTTCTTGGTTGAAAAGACAAGATAATGTTCATCATCGAACTCATGTATGGGTATTGCAGTTTCTACATGTTCCCCCTCTTCAAGTCTTGGCAGAAGATTAATGATTGCTTTACCCTTTGCATACCTGTCGCCCTCAGGGATTTTATAGCCTTTTAACCAGAATGTTTTTCCATGGTTTGTGAAAAACATAATATAATCATGAGTTGAAGTGATAAATGAATCAACAAGAACATCTTCTTCTTTTGTCCTCATACCAATGAGGCCTTTTCCTCCTCGTCGTTGCGTTCGATAGGTCTCTGTTGGTATACGTTTTATATACCCTGTTTCAGTAATGGTGATCACGACTTCTTGCTCAGGGATCAAATCTTCCATGTCAATATCGATTTCCCCTTCGACAATTTCAGTTCTTCGTTCATCACCAAATTTTTCTTTAATTTCAA
>SDBT01011320.1_pt1 | contig 14362 bp, 13 predicted proteins | sample 2277101 | NCBI WGS metagenome assembly SDBT01 (sample SAMN10404973, study PRJNA504765) | marine sediment metagenome | isolation source: marine sediment core GS10_PC15, 103 cmbsf | place: Arctic Ocean: Southern Knipovich Ridge | collected 2010
CCTGTCGATCTGTGACCATCGGAATCTCCTTGAAAATCAGGTTTCCAATAGTCTATTCAATCTTGTTAGTGTCCGGAAATTCTAATTGTCGCCGGAAGGTAAGAATGATTGTCGCTGATCACCATCAGCCACAATCATGTTTTCTAATGCTTTGAACTCCTCTTTGCTGGCAGGCGTCAGTCTTTCAAACTTCTCATCTACGATCAGTTCATCTACTTTCTTGTCTTGCATTGTAAATCTCCTAAAACAATTTCTCATCCACTTACACTTTGTGGCATGAACCATTCATGCCCGTTTTTAAGAGAAAATCGCTTGAAGAGAAGTACATACAGGGAGGGGTGGCAATGTAAGTGCTTGTTAATGAATGACTTGGTACATTAGAAAGAAGTGGCAATTCCCTTTTTAGTCGCAGGGGAATCGCTTCACAATCGCTTGAGGAGAAGAATATACTTAAAGTTTTGCCATCAAATTGCTATCTGCCTTATATCTTACTGTGCTGTGACTAGTAAAGACAACGTTTTCACTGAAATCATAGGAATCCCCTGTTGATATGATAAATCGTTTGATGATTTCTGGTCCCCCAAGTTGTCGGCTTAGAGTGTCATACTGATTTTTCCAGTCATGCCTCTTTTTCTTATCAACTTCAGGAATATCGTCGTTGTCATCATCAACTCTTGTCCACAGATAGCGAGGTAATGGGACTCTTACCTGTCTTGCTGTTATGAGTGCCTTGATGAAGTCCCATGTTTTATTCACACCTCCCCGAAATTTAAAACTAGTCTCATTACTGCCAACAAACAAGGAACGCGAAGCATAATTAACAAGAAGCGATGAAAGGGGTGTTGCTTCTATGATACTCTCGTCATAAAGTGGAATTGTCTCTTTAGGGAAGGTGAGACCATCTTCTCCATCAATTAGAGTCAATGCATCCAAGACTAACACCGTTGTATACTCCGGATTATTTACTCCATCATACCAATACCCATACGGTGTCTGTTGGCTCAATAGCCATTGTTTGGCCTTCTGCAAGAAATCAATCATGCCCTTGGGGCGAGAATAGTATACGGCATGCACTTCAAGTGCAATTAATGTTGTCATTGGAATATCTGTCAAAAACTTACTTGTGCTTAATCCAAATAACAATTCAATGTGGCCCCTTGTTTTATAACCAAAGTAACTTCTATCATCTTTTGACGCAGGGCTTAGCTGAAAACGATACCTTGTAAAAGTGTAAAGCAAGTCCGACAAATAATGTATATCAGTCACGGTATAATTGTATTCAAAATCACGACTCCCTGATAGAAAGCTGTAGAATTTCCCAATCAGTTTTCTATGATAAGAGCGAATTGGATCCACATCTAAATCTGTGCGAATTAAAGAAAATACCTTCACATAATCTGCAAGAAATTGTGGGGACAATAGATGTTGGGCTTCTACATTATAGTTGTAGGTTCCCCTGTGATCGTAAATCTTCCAAGAATTAGGTTCCTTTTGCAATAGCTTTTTGTTGTTCATGTATTCGGCTTTCAACATCTGTGGTTCCAAAAGCCGAAGTTTGCTCAATTTATCCCAATGTACTAGCCGTAGCCTGTCAACGCTGAATTTCCCCTCGAATGGATTCTTTTCAGTAAAAAAGAGATATCCCCATTCCCTTTTGTAACGTTCCCATCGGTGCTGGGCTTCTTTTTCTAAGTGATCGTCATCTATATTCTGAGACATTAGATAGATGATTGTTTCGTCATCTGCGGGGGAGTATCCTCGATTCGAACTTGCTCGGAGAAATGCTTCTGCTCTAGTTTTCCAATCGAAATCTGAGTGTTCAATAACATACTGAACTGCCTGCTGTAATCTTGATGCTTTTTCCACATTAGAATATTCAGCATAATCACATATTCCATTCTTAAGCTTATCTCTTTCATATGCCAATAGTTCTGCTTCACTTTTTATATCATTACAACATAAGAAGCCTTCGTCCCATTTATAATAATTTTCAAGAACACCTACCATGTCCTCTAGCGGTGGAAATTCAAAATCATCCCATGGAGAAAATTCATCCAAACTGCAAAAAAGGATAAAATCTGCTAATTTCCTGATCATGTAGTTCAATTCAAAATCCAGGACATACAAATCATTGGGATCAGTAATATTCTTCCTGACATAATCTACTGTCTCTTGGCACGCTTCTTGAGTGACCTGGCTGTTGATTGGATTGTTACTTCCTCGTGGCTCCTGAAGATAGTTTCTCTGAATAGGGAAATGATGTTTATCCAGCGAAAAAATGACATCCCAAATATTCTTCCCCACTTTGTGATCACTGCTCATTCTGACCTCCAAGTCTAAGTTACGACATCATTGTAGCGTCATATCCTATGTATGTCCAATACTGAATTTTGCAGGTTTCCAATAAGGCAATCATTATTGACAACTCCCTACGGAAACTATCCCCTGGCTTAATCTATATGTGCAGGTTCAACCTTTCCGCACCCGGTGCGGTTAAGTGCGGCGTTCCCCTCGTGAGCGACTCTCAAGCGACTGACTGGCGACTAATCACCGATATTGAAGAAATGTGTTCTCCCTGTAAATGCTGTTATTACAGCCATTTAGATTTCTCCCACCCATAGTTTCAGCCATGTTAGCAGCGATTCTCTCTATTCATGTAAGCACTTTAGAAATGTGCTTGATGAGATTGAATGCTGTTAATTGGAAAGGCAGGTATCACATGAAAGTAAGACTGGTGGATATCAACGAATTTGATGCAGGAGCAGGTCTTGTTGAAAAGACGAGTAGCCCGAGGCCAACGACAGGCTCAATGAAGTGTGAAAAATTTGGTGGTGCTACTCTTTTCAATGCGGACTGCTTTGACGTTCTGCGGGAAATGCCTGATAACTGCATCGACTCGGTTGTTTTGGATCCCCCGTATGGTATCGGTTTCCTTGGGAAGGATTGGGACAATTTCAATCCGCAAGCCATTGCCAGGGGAATAAGAAGAAAAGATGGGGCAAGTATTAGCCCTGCTATGTTTGCTGGTAAATATGATAAGACAAGGATGGGAGCCGTTAGATATCAACAGTGGTGTCATGAATGGGCAAGAGAACTCTTTCGTGTGTTAAAGCCAGGGGGTCATTTGGCATCCTTTTGTTCTCCGAAAAAATACCACCGTATGGTAACGGCGATAGAGGATTGCCACTTCAAAATCAGGGATATGATTCCTTGGCTCTCCGCTTCAAATCACCCATTCTCTCATGACATTAGCAAAGCAATTGATGAATTGGCAGGAGTAGAAAGAGAAAGTATTGGGCCTAATCCCAATCGGATTGGGCGTAGGAACTGGGATGGCAAACCGAAAAATCTTTCTTTGCCTAACACAGAGGAAGCCAAATGTTGGGATGGGTGGGGAACAAGGTTGCGACAAACAAGTGAACCGATAGTTCTTGCCCGTAAGCCTCTTGCAGAAAAGTCTGTTGCAAGGAATGTTTTAAGTTATGGCACTGGTGGGATAAACATTGAAGCATGTAGAGTTGGAAAAGAAGGTGGAGTCAAATGCATCGTCAAATCTAAGGACAATGCAGATAAAAGAATTTACGGAGGTGGCATTAGCACTGATGTTGAAATTGTTCCCATCGATAAAGGTCGCTACCCAACCAACACTATAATCAGCGAAGAAGTTGCTGATATGTTGGGTGAAAGGGCAAAGTTCTATTATTGCCCTAAAGTCTCCCAAAAAGAGAAACACGCAGGCTGTGAACACCTTGCCAAGACAGGCGATAATGAGGGTAACACTCATCCCACGGTTAAGCCCATCGCCCTTATGGAATATTTGGTGAAGCTTGTAACTCCTCCCGGCGGGGTCTGCCTCGACATCTTTGCAGGGTCAGGAACCACAGGTATAGCTTGTTCCAACCTCGATTTTGATTTTATCGGTGTGGAACGTGAACCTGAGTATTTTGAAATTGCCAAAGCAAGAATCCAGCATTGGCAGAAGGTTAAGGCAGTAGCTTAGTAAGGAGAAGTATCATGGATATGGCAAAAGAATGGGAAATCTCCTACTTCGAATGGCAGCGATCACCCAATCAGGTATTTGGTTACAGGCTCAACCTTTACGCACCTGGTGCGGTTAAGTGCGGCATTCTACTCATAAGCGACTCTCAAGCGACTGACTGGCGACTAATCAACGATATTGAAGAAATCCTCTCTATGCATAAGACCTTCCAATACATTCACTTACATCTCCATGCCCCAAGGTCTCCTGCTCCCCAACGAGCGATTCTCTCTATGGATAGAGGCACTCAGGAAATGTGCTTCAGGAAAATAAATTGAGATTGATGTTATTTGGAAAGCAATATTATGACGAGTCCATTATCTACAACCAGAAACCCCTATTGGACAGATCCCAAGAACAGCACCATATATACCCCCGATTATGTTTGCAGGTTTCTTTATAACATTATCCATCCGGTGATCGAACCGAAAGTCATCTTGGATCCTGCTATTGGCAGAGGGGCACTGATAAAATGTTGGCGAAACACATGCCACATAGTCGGTGTTGACATTGACCGTAACTCCGGGAGATATGCCGATGAATTTATGTGTTCAAGATTTGAAGACATTCAGGCGTGGAGTCTTTCATGTCCAGACATGGTGATCTGCAATCCTCCATTCAACGGTGCAGATGGACGCAAGTTGTATCCTGAAGTATTTCTTCGACAAATCATAAGGCTTTTTGGAGCCACCGTTCCTGTCGTTTTATTTGCTCCTATGGGATTTCGTTTGAATCAGAGAAAAAAGAGCAAACGGTGGCAGTGGGTTCGGGACAACGGTCCAGAAATTACAAGCATTGTGTCATTACCATTGGACGTGTTCGATAACGTGCAATTTCATAGTGAGATTCTGATGTTCAATATTCCGACCGTCAAACCTCATTACTGGTTAGATAGAAACTATATGGTTGCTTGATTTAGAGGCAAAATTATGAATCAGGAGAACGATAATGGCTAGGACAACTCAAAGATTTTGGGAGGTGGATCTCAACAAAGAAGTTGCCAAGGCGAAGGCGAGAAACAAGGCGTACGCGGAAAAACTGGCTAAAGCCAAAGCACCCGTTAAAAAACCTGCTCAGGGCAAGGGTAAAGGTAAAGGTAAGGGCAAGGGCAAGGGTAAGGGTAAAGGTAAGGATGTGGCGTTAAGTGTGGCGTTCCACCCACGAGCGACTCTCAAGCGATTGACCAGCGACTAACAACCGTTCTTGCAGAAATATTTCCTATTAGAAACTGCTGTTATTACAGCAATATAGGCTGTTGCCATTATGCTCTCCGGCTCCGCAACCAGCGATTCTCTCTATGGGTAGAAGCACCTGAGACATTGGTTTCGGGAAACAGATTTGAAAATGATATTATTTAGAAAGCGAGGTAACAAAATGAAAGACGTTTACGAAAGCAGTATCAAAGTAGGGATAGGCAAAACTCCGGCATTCGAGGAGAAGGGGCTCGCAATGTATGCAGTTAACACTGGCACGAAGTGCAATAATGATTGTTATTATTGTTATCTTGCCGCTCTGCCTGTTGCATGGCATAAATCATTCAAACAGCACGGACTTGTCCCAGCAGAATTTGGCTATGCGATTATCGATCCCAACAAACCTGAGAAGGTGGCAAAGGATGCACGTAGAATCAAAGGTAAAGGTGTAGTTCAGTTATGCACTTATACCGATGCCTGGTCGCCAGCCGCAAGAGAATACAGCATGGGCCGAAAACTCCTCAAAGCTATTCTTGAAAACAACTCAGAACTCACCATCAGGATTTTGACCAAGAATCATGAGGTGGAAAACGACTTTGACTTAATCCGGAAATACCAAGATAGAGTCCAAGTCGGACTGTCCCTTACCGCCACCACCTCCAAGAGCAAGATTATGGAGGCTGTTGAGCCTAATGCCTCATCTAATAGGGAAAGGATGAGGGTGATGAGAAAGGCTCATAAGATGGGATTGAGAGTGTACGGAATGCTTTGTCCCTTGCTACCATCTATTGCTAACAGCCAAAAGGATATAGATGAGCTGGTCAAATTCTGTGAAGAGATTGGTTGTGAGGAGATATTCTCTGAAGCACTGAACCGAAGAGGCAAGAGTATGGAGTGTACTCAAAATGCCTTGGCTACAAATGGATATTCAACTGAGGCAAAAGCAATCGGAGATATTGCCACAAAGGTTAATTGGTCAAGGTATGCAACTGAGTTAGTTGCAGCCGTCCAATCAAGCATGAGAAAATACTCTGATATCAATAAGTTGAGATTCCTCCAATACCCAAAGGGGCTTCTGGCTGAGCATGTAAAGCATATCAAGAAGGATGATGTGGGAGTTGTGTGGCTGTAATTCGGAATAGTGTAATACATGTTAGGAAATTTAATGTTGTTAATTGTATGAAAGGTTGGAGTTATGAGCAGTTCAAGAAAAGGTAGAAAGAAACGCCAAAGAAAAAAAAAGAAAGCAAGAAGAGCAATGAGAGCAAATAAGGGTATGGTTCATGTTGTGTTCAACTTAACCACCACTGGGAAACAAGTGTATATGCCAGTACCGTTAGACCTGGCTCAGGATATACGTCTTGCACAAGGGAATACTATTAAGCTCACAGATGATGAGCTATGGTTAGAGAAGAATGATGCTGTCGCTATTCTGTTGATAACCATCGCAGAAATAAGGGACAATTGCAAAACTGGCAAATGTACAATGAGCGATAGTGATAGAGAATGGGTGGAAGATCAACTGCTGCAAACAGCGTGGTATGTAAGCAATAATAAACTACATGGGCACACTATAGCAATTGTTAATAGCGATGTATACCCAGTAGAATATGACTACATTAAGAACACAGGTGTAAATACTGTTCTCCTTATGCACCCTGCAATGTTCAAAATGATTATTGACGATGCTCCTGCATCTGCATCAACAGTCAAAGTTGGAAATATCAATTAGCGAAAGGAAAAAAAGATGGCAAAACGAATTAAACCAAATGCAGAAATAGATGGATTGGTAACAGTACTCAATATCTTGAGAGGAGCATGGAGCTGGGCGTTTTGAGGATGATCCATTTGTTGTATTTCACAAGATCGTAGATGAGACCAAGCACAACCAGGTTATACCAACGACGAAAATTAAGAGCAAAGGAGAAGTAGATAATGGGAAAAACAATTGCATTAAATTTTAAGATAGCAGAATTGCACATAGGTAACAATAGACAGGCAAAGAAGTCTATCAAAGTAGCTGACTCTGATAAGCTCAAGAACGACATTAAGCAAGCATACACTGAATTGCTTACAGAGCAAATTGCTAATGGGACCATTGAAGTCTCTGACAACTATGGTCAAGCATTATCGATTAGTAATGTGCTACCGAAACTTAAATGGGTAAGTATGCAGTTTTTTTCAAAGCATCGTACTAATTACTGTAATGATAGGCCCGGCGTATATGTAAAACGATGTACGTTAATGGCTTCTACTGAACGCTTAACTGATAAACCTGAGGCACTTATATTAAGCAAGGCAAAAATTAGGCAAAATAGCAATGACTAATAACAACAACACAACCTGTTTCCCTACCGTCTGTTTCATGCCGGATGGTTCTCCTGTGCCTGAGTTATTAACAGAATCCGAAGCAATTATCCTGCTTCGCCTTGACGTCGATGGCCCCAAAAATCCCGAACAAACCCTCCAGTACTACCGCCAGGAGGGACTGCTCAGGGCAACAAAAGTGGGAAAACGATTGAGATACACTAAGACCGAACTGCTCCAACTGCTTAAAAGATTGACTGAAAGAACTAATGGAGATATTTCCTGATTTTCGCTTGACGGACAACACCCATCGCGGTATTGTCCCGGTCCCAAATCAGGATAATAACTATGAAATTAAGAAATGACGTATCAATAACCCGTTGGAAAGCCAGGAAAGTCTGGCTAGTCCGTTGGCATGGTAAATATGACCCTACCACCGACAAACAGCAGAGATTCGGCAAATCTTTCAAAAGAAAAAGAGATGCAGAGAAATTTGCCCAGTCCCTTAAAAGTGATATCCACGATGGTATCTCAACAGAGCCAAAAACTATCTCCCTCAAGAACCTCAGCACTAATTTTATACAATCAAAGAAAGGCAACAATGCCCCAGCAACAGTCAGAGCTTACCAGGAAACTATAAACAGACTAATCTCTTCATTTGGTTCATATAGGAATATCAAAACTATCTCCCAACATGATGCTCAAGAATTCATCAATAATATAGAACTTCTGGAAAAAGACAAAGACCCATCAGACTCAACAAGATTGAAACACTTAAGAAATTCTAAAATAGTTTTTAACCAGGCAGTAAAATGGAACTACTTAAGGAGCAACCCTTTCAGAGATATTTCCATTACAGATATTTCCAAGGAGGACTGGCACTACATCACTCCTGCTGAGTTCCAGTCCCTACTCACTGCAATTGACAATATAGAAATCAGACCATATAAAGAACAGGAAGACAGGGAAAGAATAATAAGATTAAGAGCATTTTACTCAGTCATGTATGGCTGTGGTTTAAGGTTTGGAGAAGTTATTAACCTTTTCTTCGGCAAACATATTGACTTCATAAATTCTAAAATCCATGTTAAAAACAGGATAACTAAAAACGGTTTCCCACCGTTCAGTATTAAGAACCATCAGGACAGGTCAATCCCTGCTCCCAAATGGGTGATGGAGAGTTTGGAAAAACTCAAAAAACAGTCAAGCAGTAAGAATCCCTATGTGTTTTTGACTGGGGACAGGTTGAAGAAGATAAAGAGAAAATGGGCAGACTGGAAAAATGCTGATAAGACTGATGACTGGAAAAACAGTGTGATGGTCAATAACACAAACAGGGATTTTGTTGTTAATTGTAGGAGGGCAGGGATAGTCAGTTCTGACAGGTTGTCAGTCCATTGTTTGAGAAAAAGTTATGGCACTAATCTGGCTGATTTAGGAACTCCTGTTCATACATTAAAATCTTTGATGGGGCATAGTAATATACAGACAACGATGAAATTCTATATTAAGAATAATGATGAAAATAGTATGAAGGCAGTTAGGGGGCTGGAGGGACTGATGGGGGAAGGATAGCTCTGCCTCTTCCGCCATATTATTATTTCAAAGAGCAGGCTCCTGGAGTCAGGCAATGGTCAAAATGCCAAAACTCGGACAGAACACTTGCTATCTTTTGAAGGTAAATGCTTTCAACTTCAATACTTAATACCCGAAGAATGCTTGACTACCACGCCTTAAGCTCAGGCAATTGAAATGATGTCTATGGATCGCTCAGTTAAGAGATCTCTGAATTCAATTCATGAAGCAGCGATACGCAATTACAAACTATCTAATTCTTCTTCTATCATATGGACTTCTGGAGCGTCGATATCTCTTCCAATATGTAATGCTTTAATCCAATATTCTTTGGCTAGATTATAATGTTCGTCTTGAGCAGCAATTTTACCAAGGAGATATAAATTAATGACTATTAAATGTGTCATATGAATCTTTTCAGAAATTTGCAGAGACTTTGTAGCATAACTTTTTGCTTCTTTATATTTTTTAAGCTCGAATAAGAGTGATGCCAACTGAGTCATTGATTGCACTTGCCCTATGGTATCTTTGGATTCCATGTCTTGTTGTAGGCATTTTTTTAATATATTATATGCACCCTCAAGATCGTTCTGTTCCATATAAACAACAGAAAGCATGTGCATTGTTGAAGTTGCAGCAGCTAGCTCTCGGTGTTTTTGTTTTTCTTCGATACAGGATTCAAATAATTGACGGGCTTCAACTAGGTTTTTTTGTTGTAACTTGATCAGTCCAAGCTCATGCAAACTTTCAGTTGCCAGCCACATAATACTGTGTGACAATCCATATTCTCTACATCGTGTGAATATTCTACTAGCTGCTTCATGATCTTCTTGGTCAATTTTAATTGTTCCAATCTCATACATAGCTTCTATTACTTTTTCGGATACTTCTAATATTCTTCCGACTGCAATTACAGCCTCAAAATATTTAATAGCAAGATCATAATTTGATTCTTTTTTAAAGACTCTTCCTAAACGCATTAATTCGTCAATTGATTTTGTGAAAATATCTTTACAGCGTTTCGCCCCCTCTCTATTCGTTTGTTTTAAATAGGATTCATAGGCATTTCTTAATCGACTAATACCTTCAGGGATCTCTCCATATTTAAAATGAATTTGAGCAAACATTTCCTCACATTGTGCGACCCCCAAACTAATACCGCGTTTTTGATATATAGCACAAGCTTCATTGAGAAGCGACACGCTTCTTTCCACATGGATTTCGTTTTCTAAATAATATTTAGACAATAACAAGCAACTATTTGAGAGTGAGTTTGGTGCATCTGCCTTGCGTGCATTTTCTAAAGCTTCCTCTAAATGTATTTTAGCTTTATCAGACTCTTTGTCTGACTCAAAATAGTAACTCCCTAATTCAAAATGGAGGTCACTTAGAATTGCGTAATCTTCTTCTTCTAACGCATATTTGTGTGATAATTCAACATGTTCTGTAAAGGCTTTGTTGTTCTGTGCTTCTTTAAATAGCTTTGCCAACTTCAAATGACAGCGACTGAGGCCTCCTAAGTCATTAAATTTAGAATAAATGGCCTGAGCCTCTTCAAGTTTCTCTTGAACATGGTCAAGTCGTTTTGATAAAATATTAAATTCGGCAATATCTCCCAAACAGTCTGCCATCAACAAATTGACTTGCCTGCAAGTTCTCTCATTTGGGAAACTACTAGAAGAAAGGTTCTTTCTTGCAATTTCAATTGCCTCAGTATAACTGTCCCTGCTTTTATCGGCATCGCCTAACTGCTTCCAACAGTGGCCAATAGTGCATTTCAGTTGCACTGTAACAAGAGTATTAAACCAGCTTACTTTTGTGTTTGGCATGATATCTAATAGAGACAGACTTTCCTTGAGAGCAAACTCAGGGGCAATGGCAAGCATGTCATCTAGTTCCCTAAACCGAAAGTGCCATGCTGAAAATATCTCTCCAGCTTGTTCATAATGATAGGAGGCATTTATGCTTGCGGAATACGATGATTTATTGAAATGTGAAGATGCTATTGAAAAGTAATTTGCTGCAATCTTATGAAGACGTTGAATTTCTTTTGCCGATAGATCTGATAATACGAAGCTTCTGAGCCAACGAGGAACTCCCAAAAACTCTACTTGGATTATACTAGCAGGAATCAGCCACCCTTCCGCGATTAGATTATCAAATATTTTACTACAGCTTTTGTTAATCTCTAGTAGTAAATGTGGTAGTATCTTTTCGGCTGCCGGACGAAATATATAATCTCTAAACACCGACAATAATCTTAAAATAGTCTTTTGTTTCGACGGTAATCTTGAGTATTTGTCATCTATGCTCCAATCTATAAGAGTATTGCTTAAGAATCTCTTTAACTGACTCTCTTCAAGTAGAGTGCAATCCTCTAGTGAGGATAAAAGCTTCTCTATTATTTCAGGATTGCCACCTACATGTGTATAGATATCATTGATAGCATCAAATCCAACATTACTTGAGTGTTGTTTAATGAAACTACCGATTTCTATACGGCTGATTTCAGGGATCAACGCATATTTAGAGCCTTCAGGAAATGGCAGCGTAACAACTCCATCCACGACAATGCGATCTTCTGTGCGTACTAATTTAGATAAATCTACAAAATCGAAAGCAGAGCAGTTTTCATTTTTCTTAGGTTCAATATGAATAATTGATGGAGTGTTGTTTCTGCTAATTTCTTTGCTTAACTCATCTTTTAAATTTTGCAATGAACAGTTTAGATGAATGTGTGAAGCAAATGTCCCTTTATTGGCAAGGCTAAGTACTACCTTTTTCAAAAGAGTAGTCTTTCCAACTCCTTTGGGTCCCAATATGAAGATCAATTGATTGTTGCATTCGTTTATTAATTTCTGTAAGTATCTACACTCTCTTTCTCTGCACAATTCCATCAACGGTGTTTCTTTTACAGAGTGCTCTTTCCTGTCAAGTCTATTCTTGAATCTTATGCATTCGAACGAAGACTGAAGCAGGATAAAACTTATGAATGCTGGATTAGGCTTTAATGGATTAGATGCAATTCTGATGCGAGCATTTGATGCTGCTTCAGCTATTGACAAACCAGTAAATAGTCCATCATAAAAAAAATGAGTTAATTTACCGGCGATTTGATCATTAATCCTGCTTCTCATAGCTAAAACAGCAGGTATTCCAGCATCGGATAATTTCCAGGCTATTCCAGTATTGGCTTTTGTGTATGACGTGACCGCTGTCTCACAAGCATTCAGAAATACTAATTGAATAGTCTCCGTCTTAGTTACTGCCTCAACAATTTCAGATGAAGGTATATTTGTGGCAAGGCCATTGTCATCTTCAAATGTTAAGTAGCTTTCATTGGTAGTGTTGTCATATGACCCATGCCCAACAAAGTGTAATATATGAGGTTTCCAAATATGAACCATTTCCTTTAATGACTCGATAGAGACTGCTTCCATTATGTGAATGTCAAACTTATCTTCAAACGACGTGTCGTTAAGCTGAGAGTAAAATATACCGACTTCATGCTCTGTATTTAGCATATCACACTCATTCAGATTGAGCGGATTGCTTATAATGACCAAGATTCGTGTTCGCTCAATTATGGCCCTGTCATCTTTTGAGTCACAGCTCAGCGGCGATCGAATGAATTCCACCGCTCCACCATTTAACAAAGTGAAATGATCTCCGTCGTTTATGGCTTCCCATGGTAAATCAAGAAGCTCAGGCGAATTATTGGAGTCCATTTGTAGGATAAGTCTTAGTCTTGAATTACCATCTGCCTTCTTCTTCCATTCATAATAATAATCTCCTATTGGGCCACTAAATAGAAATTGGAAAAGTTGACGTCCAATTTTATAAAGAATGGAGGCGTCAAATAATTGGGGCATTGCCTGTCCATACTCTAGAGATTTGAGTTGGTTTAGTAAACCAAGTGATCTTCGCTGAAAAGTCACATTCGTCTTAATCGTTTTATTAGTATTAGTTTTAAGTGTAACAAGATATTTATCTGATAGGTAGATTTCGACAGCTTCTTGTTTTTCAACTGAAATCATCATATAATCAATAGTAGACATATAGTGCCCCCCTAATGCCTTGTAACAAATACAGTATTTGAGACGGTTGAACTGTCTTGATAAATTCGACCATGCTTGCCCTCTACTTCAGTGCTTTCCGTATAGACCAATCGCTTCTTGCTATGCCATCACTTCTATGTCTTTTCGAGTCTGAATCCGAGGAATAGGCCCCTAAGCCATATATTCGTAATGTCTTATAAGGTATTCAGGTAATGAAGTGTTGCTCTATTTATCCCAAACATCTTCGCATAGTTTTGCTAATCCATAACGCACAATACCAACAACAGCACTTGCCCATCCAGAAGTGCCAAGGGCATCAGCAATTGCGGCTAACACTTGAGCCTCATCGCCCCTTTCCCAAGCTTCTCGGACAGTTTTGTCTTTACAGATATTCGAACGCTGAGATTTAACATACTCATAAAAACACTCACGAATCATATCTAAAGATGGTGATGGCTGACGCCATATAGAAGGAATGTGTTGCCATATATCATTCAGTAGATCTTCATCTGAAAGCTTACTGAAATACTCTAATTCTTGTGGTGTGGGCTTACTCATATTTTTCTCCTAATGAAAAATTAACCAGAACCCTTTCTCAAATCAACGGATTCAACTCATAATTGCAACTGAGTCGCCAAAATTAAGGTGAGCTGGCAGGATAGAGGCGGTAGAAGAATTCGACTACTCCCTCTCCAGTAAGAGCTGAGTTTTTTCTGGCTACTTTCTTAATTTCAGAAACAGCTTGTTTCATGTGTTTAGAAGCTTTGGCAGTGCCTTTGGCCCAGCTAGCGTACAGATACACCGCAAGTTCTATAGCATGCTATATATTACATGGCATATATGGGATTGTCAAAAGCTTTTTTGTGGGCCTGTAAACGATGTCGTTAAATGATGCTATGCGAGATTCAAGTGATCTCAGAATTGGCATGCTGCTCTGGCACCAACCTTTCTCCCCCCCGCCCCCCACACCATGTTCCCCACTCCATTTCTCCCCCCTCAAAAAATCTCAAAATTCTTCAAATTCTCCCAATTCCCAACTGCCATACCACTGGCATACAACTCACTACTAACTCAGGACGGACACATTTTGGACACATCTGGCTGTTTTGAGGGGTAAAATGGAAAGATTTCGACTATATATAAACTCCCTAAGATGTTATATAGTAGGGAGTTAGAAAGAATGGGCAGGG
>SDBT01011321.1_pt1 | contig 14362 bp, 17 predicted proteins | sample 2277101 | NCBI WGS metagenome assembly SDBT01 (sample SAMN10404973, study PRJNA504765) | marine sediment metagenome | isolation source: marine sediment core GS10_PC15, 103 cmbsf | place: Arctic Ocean: Southern Knipovich Ridge | collected 2010
GAAGATTAAGATCGAGGCCAAGGAAGAAATGAAGAAGCGCCTTGGTAACTCTCCAGACAAGGCTGATGCGCTCGCTCTTGCCTTCTTCGATACCACAGAAGATGACCCAGGGATGTTTATTGCTGATGCTTAAGTTGCCTGTTGACAAGTCCATATAAAACCGTATATATTAGGATAGTGGAAATGAATAAACACACAGTAGATTTAAAAAGAGCAAAGAAACTCAAGGAGCTTGGGTGGGAGAAGGAGACTTTGTTTTGGTGGGAGAGCAAAAGGATAAACGGAATATCTAGGTGGGATGTATATAGAGAGCTTCCTAGTGTATACCCCAGCAAATTCTCTTACTCAGCCCCCATTGCAAGTGAGCTGCTGAAGGAGTTGCCAGACTTTGTAACATTTGGTAAAGCTCCAAGAACAGGTGGAAAAAGATATTATGCCGACTATATACATAAAAAGGATAACAATATTTACGCAGACACCCCAGTCAAGGCTCTAGCTGATATGTGGATATATTTGAAGGAGGAGGGACTGATATGAAAACCAAACCAATAAGTAGATGGCAAAAAAGGAGAGAATATAAAAACATGTTTGATACCTTGATAGAAATTCAACTAAGACTGAGCCAAGACTATCCTGGACACCAAAAGGTTTCTGAAGCATTTGGTGTTGTTGTTAATTTTACTGGAGATGTGGGATGGGGAAGAAAGAAATAACTATGAAAACCAAACCAAATAACAAAGAGATGGAAGCAAGAAAACTGAGAATAATATTGGATGACATAGATGCTGCTGATGCCCACATGGGAGAAACCAAGGAGCAGATGAAAGAGTATCACATTGCTAGAGCCACACAAGCCACTGAGGAGCGTGTGAGGGGGGAAGTGTTGGAGGAAGTGAAGAGAAAAGTAAAAATTAGTTGGGACAAGGCGGTTGATAAAGAAAGAGAGCAGGGTTTCCCCGAAGTTTGGGACTTGGGAGATGTCTTGGTAATTTTACAATCCAAAAAAGAAGTAAAGCAATGAAAAAACACAAAAAGAAAGAAAAGACAGTACCAGCTTGGGTTTGGGTAGTAAGTATTGCGAATATATCAATGGGACTGTTTATGATTCATCCAGGTTTATTTGTAGTGGTTTTTGGGGCAATGTTATTTTATTTTAAATATGAGTAGAGCAGTGAAAGGAGTGCAGGGATGAAAGAAATCAAAAGTTGATCGGAGGTGATAAATAATGAAAAATAATAACGTACTAGTTTACTTTGTAGCAGTAATCACACTGATAGCTGTTTATTTTGTGGCAAGAGGACTTACAAACTACTGGGAGGATGACATTGCAGGTGCTCGATTTAACATTGAGAATCAAACAATAGAGTCAGTTTGTCGTGACTATGATGGAGATGGTGAGTGGAAAACACGCATTGCAACCCGTAGTGGTGAGACCACAGAAAGACCCATTTTTGTTTGTAGAATCTATTAAATTTTGCTACTACTCACTAACGAGCAGAGAGTGGGTAGTGAAGAGAACTTAAGGAGGTGAAAATATGAAACGTAAATTTAAAATTGGAGACAGTGTAAAAATAACAAATCCAGACAACTTGTATCCTGATTATGAGGATTGGGCAAAAAATGTTGGTGTAAGTAAATGGATTAATGGATATAACTCTGCAAAGAAAGGAGAAACAGGTACGGTTGTTAAATCACGGAGACACGAAGAGTTAATTCTTGGCATGCTTTACTTGGTTGACCTAGGTGACACAGAAGTCATTATGGGTGAAGATGGCCTTAGGAAAATTAAGAAGATTGGACCCAAGAAGGGCAAGCCAGTCACTTTTATATTGAGGTATTCATCAAAGCACGGAAATCTTTCTGAGGTGTTTAATTCAAAAACAGATTTGAACGAGGGTCTTGAATTAGTTTCAGTGAATCGTGATGCAGACTGGGACACTGTAAGGGTCTTTGTGGCAAGCAAAGAGATGAGTGTCATTAGAACATTTGGGTTAAGGGGCCTAGCCAATAAGTAAGAACAATTTATCTTTTGTGGCCAGTATGCTAAAGTTAGTGTTACATGGCTAAGCAAGATCCACCGCAAAATGCTGCTAGTGCAGTCATATCCTTGCCGCAACCTCCACTTCGAAAGAGTGAGGAGTATTTAAAGGCATATACTAACTACGCTTATACTGCAATATCAGCTATTTCTCAGCAAGTAGCATCCATTGAGTTGGCACTATTTAAGAAGAAGATTGTTAACGGAGCCCCAGAGACTACTAGGATTTATGAGCATGAGTCCCTAAGCCTGCTTCATTTCGTTAACCCACTCACGACATTTTTTGATCAGGTAGAGGCAACTCAAATCTACCTTGAATTAACAGGTGAGGCCTTTTGGGTTTTACTAAAGAATGGTAAGACACCACAGGAGATGTGGCTGGTAAGGCCAGACTGGATGAAGATCGTACCTGACAAAAACGACATCATTAAAGAATATGTCTATCATCCTGGTGGTACGTTCACTGACAAGGTCATCATCCCAAAAGAAAACGTTATTCACTTTAAATATTTCAACCCACTTAATCCATATAGGGGTAAGGGGTCAGTTCAAGCAGCCGCGCTTCCATTAGACACACACAACTTTGCTCAGGAATGGAATAGAAATTATTTCTTCAACAGTGCAATGCCTGGCTTGGTGTTTACCGCAGAGAAAAAGCTAAGTAGTAAGGTTGTAACGAAGTTTATGGAGCAGTGGCAGGCCTCACATGGTGGTAGGTCTAAGTCAAGCAAAATTGCTTTCCTTGGTGGTGGGATGAAGATGGAAAAGGCCACGGTTGGTGCGAAAGAGATGGATTTTGTTGAGCTACAAAGGGTGATGCGCGACGATATTCTCGCTGTCTTTAAAGTGCCTAAGTCAATTCTTGGTTTAACTGAGGATGTAAATAAGGCCAATGCTGAGGCTACAAATAAAGCCTTTATGGAGAGAGTGATCACACCACGTATGATCAAGTTTGTGGGAGCGCTCAACGAGTTCTTGCTTCCAATGTATCCTGACTCTGCAAACCTATTCTTTGATTTCACAGATCCATCTCCTGAAGATGTTGAGCTGAAACTTAAAAAGTATGCCAATGCCAGGAGGTATACATGGATGACCCCTAATGAGATTCGCTTAGAGGAAAACCTTGACCCTGTTGAGGGTGGCGATGACTTGTTTGCACCACTGGCTGGGGGTACATCTCTCGGGGCAGGCTCAGGTGAGGATGGCGATGATGCTGATGAGGATACAGACACCGATAGCGTGCTGGAGAGATTTGGGTTTAAGCGTAGCAAGAAGAAAATTAAAGCACTTCTTCCTGGTAGGAAGATTAAGGCTAAGCCAACTAAACACATGATGCCAATACCACCAAAGAAGATTGAGGAGATAGGTAGGGAAAAGTTGCAGAAATCTCTTACAAAGGACTTAACGAAAATGATTGGGAAGTTGATCAGTGTTAAGAATGGTGAAATTGTTGAAAAAGATAGTGAGACTGAGGTCGAAGAGCCACCTAAGTTTAGAGGTACTGACAGTATTTTTAATGAAGAAGGTAAAGATGCATATTGGAAAGAATTTATTGAACATGCTACAAAGCATGAGGATGAAATTAAGGACAGGGCTGTAGATTTGTTTAATGAACAGGAAAAAGTCATCCTTGATAGACTGAACGAAGTAAAATTCTGGAAGAAGGAATTGAGAAAGGGCAAGGAGTCATCTGTTCTTCCGTCGATTGAGGAGCTTTCAAGAACATGGATACCCACCTTTATCCCTATTATTCGGGATATATTGATAGAGCAAGGCAGATTTGTGCTTGACTTCTTGGGTGTTGGTGGAGATCTGGATATGTTTACAGACACAGCTGTTAAGTTCTTAAGAGTTAATGGTGCTGAGGTGGTAACTAGTATTAATGAGACCAATCGTAATCAGCTTAGAGAGACATTAGCTGATGGGTGTAAAGTTGGTGAATCTATCCCGCAACTAAGAATTAGAGTGCAGGGTGTGTATAATCTAGCAACTAAAAACAGGGCAGACATGATAGCCCGTACTGAGTCTTTGAGGGCGAGCAACTTTGCAACTGTTGAGGCTTATAGGCAGTCTGATGTTGTGGAGGCCAAGGAGTGGTTGACTGAGCGAGATGATCGAGTATGCCCATGGTGTCTAGAGATGGATGGCAAGGTTGTTGGCCTGAATAAAACTTTTTTCAAGAAGGGTGACAAGTTTACTGTAGGCGATAAGACTTTAGACATTAAGCTTTTGGATGTGGGTGAACCACCTCTTCATGTAAATTGTCGTTGCACAACAATTCCGGTGCTGTTGGGGCAGAAAGCTAGAGTGGACGAGCGTAGAGATTTTGAGGAGGCGCTTGATAAAGAAAAGTCTGACAAGGCTAAGCTAAAAAAGAAAGTTGCAGACTATGACAAAAAAGAGAAGAAGGCTGCTGTTGTAAAATCTAAGGCTGGTAAAAAAGCTAAAGGCATAGTGGCCAAGGCTGAGGAGGATGCTGAGGTTAAGGCTAAGAAGATTGTCAAACGGGCCAAGAAAGAGGCGAAGGTTGTACTTGAAGAGGCAGAGGATGAAGCTGTTGAGACTAAAATAATGCTTGAGGATCAAGCTGAAGAAGAAAAGCAGGTTGTTTTGGCAAAGGCTGAGAAGAAGGCTAATAAAAGTGCTGCAACAATTAAACAGAAAGCTGTGGATGAATCAAAGACTATCCTTAGTATTGCTAAAAAGGATGGGGAGAAGGAGAAGAAAGGAATGGTTGCTGACTTGAAAAAGCTAAGGGATAAGGCAAGAAAGGCAATATATGGACAGAAAAAATCTTAAAAATGTCAAGAAAGAGCTTGATAAGGTCCTTGGAAAAGATGACACAGAACTTCTAAGAATTGTCTCCGTACTCCTGGAGGGCCAGGTTGGCCAGCTGAATCAGCTTCTAAAGGCTTTCAAGGATACTAAGCAGCTTGATGATCGCAAAGACCTCTTAGAATCGATATTAGGGGCCGTAAAGGGTATGAACTTAGTATTGCCAGATGAGTTGAAGGTAAAAGTTAAGAACGTTGGAGACTTCCCGTCTGAGGTTAGTGTTAAGAACCTGAAGGAGTATCCCAAGGAAATAAAGGTCACCAACCTTAAAGAGATTGCTAACTACGTTAAAATCCCAAAGGCAAAAGAGATTAAGTTTCCAAAAAAGTTTGAGATAAGCAACTTGGATGAGATCAATATACCCACTGAGATAGACCTCAAGGACCCTGGTTGGCTAAAGCAGTTGGATAGGAAGGAATTAATGGAGGTATTGGTTGCTTTTGCAGAGCGCATGAATAAGAAGGACGGAATAAAGGTCGACTTAGATAAATATCGTGATCCAGACAAGGCAATTGCAGTTAGGCTGTCTACTGGAAGAGGTTTTTACAATGCTGTGGTTGGGGCCATTGGCAGTGCGGCTGCTTCAATCGCTGCCTATAAGAACGCAGCAGGTGCAACCAAGCAGGGCTTAGTAGATGGAGATAATCACGTACAAACTGATGTATTGACTATATTATCCTCTGTCTTGCCGGATGGTGCAGCTACGTCTGCTAAACAACTATCTGACAATCATAAAGTAGTTGTAAGTGCAGACCCAACTCCCCTTACATCTCTTGGGGAGGTTTCCGTTGCTGAAATAACTCCCGATGCCCATCTTCAATTTCCTTACAACATAAATTCCGCTGTTGTCATAAGTAGGGCCAACCAAAGTGGATCAGTTGATCAAAATGCCGACATGGCAAGGCTTCAAACAGGAGCCGCTGCCAACTCTTCAGGTGAAATATTGTCTGTAGATACGATCAAATCACACCCAGGACAAGCTGGTGTTACTCGTTTTTCTGGATTTTTTAGCACGGGTGTAGCAAACAGCACACAAATAATGGGCATTGGAGATACCTCGGACGGATACTTCTTTGGATACAATGGGGCAACCTTTGGGTGTCGTTCCAGAAGGGCTGGGTTACCAGAAATAAGAACCTTTACTGTTGATACAGCCTCAAACGATGCTGAAGATATCACTATCACTCTTAACGGAAATGCCAAAACAGACGTAACTGTAACGGATACTGGCGGTAATACAGATGCCAACAAAACAACAACGGCTAATGATATCGCTGATGCAGACTATTCTGATGTAGGAAGAGGCTGGGATGCTATTGCTGTTGGTCCTACTGTTGTATTTATTTCTTGGTGTGCAGGACCAAGAACTGGTACTTATTCTTTGTCTGATGCTGCAACGGCGGTGGCCTCAATTGCACAAACAGAATTAGGAGTCGATGATGTGGAAACAATTGTTAACCAAGCTGATTGGAATACAGACACTATGGACGGATCGGCAGATGGCAATAATCCGTCAGGCATGTTACTTGACCCCACCAAAGGAAATGTCTATGAAATTAAGTTCCAGGGTGGATTTGGAGATATTGAGTTTTACATAGAACACGATACTGACGGTAAACAAGAGTTAGTTCATCGGGTGAGGTATGCAAATGCTAACACTGCTTTATCTGTAGATAATCCAACCCTGCCACTTTATGCAGGTGTACTAAATGGAAGCAATACAACTAATTTGACTTTGAATGTGGCTTCAATGATGGGCGGAATAGAGGGTCGAGAAAAGCAGCTTGGCCCAAGACATGGTACTACTGTAACTGTTGCAACTGGATATGATGCTGGATCAGAAAGCCCTGTTTTGACTATTAGGAATAAATTGGTATATCAAGGTGTTCTTAACAGAACGAGTATGATTTTGAGTTTTGCTGGGCTATCACAAGATAGTACTAAAACGTCAACGGTTAAATTTACCTTCAATGCAGTGCTTACGGAAGCAGCGTTTTCAGACGTGAGCACTAACACTTCGGTGGCACAGGTAGACACTGCTGCATCAGCAATTTCTGGTGGAGTTGAGGTTTTTGCTCAAGGAATAGCCAGAACAGATAAAACTATTTTTCAGTTGACTGATGACGAGGCGATTCTTCACCCTGGTGATTCTTTGACAATAAGTATTATCCCAGTTTCTGCGAATCCAGACGTTACAGCAACAGCTAACTGGATAGATGATTTCTAGATAAAACATAATTAAACCCCATAATGGAATATATATATTTGACGAACAGTTTTACTTGGTTCATAATTAAATTTAGTCATGGCTGATAAGACTATTATCCACAGAAATATTGACACTCAAGAGGCGATCCCTGAAGGGTTTTGGGACAGTGGCGACGGCTCTTATAGTACACATGGTCGTCGTGCTGTTGATGGGAGCGAACAGCTTTCAAGGGTAAGCGCTGGGGTTAATAACCGATGGCCTACTACTCGTGGTGGAATCCCCTTTATTCTTCCTGGACATCCCAATACACAAACGCAGCATTTTCAAGTCGCTAGGGGAGCAGGAGCAGAAGTGGATACTTCAATTGTTGCTGCAACCGCTGGAACAGCAATTGTTGTTACAAAGGTTTCGGTGACTACAGACAATAGTGTTAGTGCAGATATTGCAGTAAGAATAGGATTTGGTTTAACTACTACACCAGCTATTGGTGCTCTTCAGGTACTTTTTAATAATTCTGGTATGAACAAAGGGCAACATCGAGCTGAGGGTAGTGGTGCTGGGGTAATTGGTGTTGGTGCGTGTAACGAACATGTAAGACTTACTTGTGATAATGTTCCAGCTGGAGAATTAGATATTGTTATAACTTACTCCGAAACACTATGCGGTACAGCTGGGTCACCAAGTATCAGCCCATCTGCTAGCCAAAGCCCTAGTGCATCTACATCACCTAGTGCATCAGGTAGTGCTTCAGGGTCAGCATCACAATCACCTAGCGCATCAGGTAGCGCATCGATTTCACCTAGTGCATCTATAAGTCCAAGCGCATCAGCTAGTAAATCACTAAGTCCAAGTGCATCACTAAGCCCTAGTGCATCAGCCAGTAAATCAGCCTCAGCATCAGCTAGTAAATCAGGCTCAGCATCAGCTAGCCCTAGTGCATCAGCCAGTAAATCAGCCTCAGCATCAGCTAGCCCTAGTGCATCAGCTAGCAAATCACTAAGCCCAAGCGCATCGGCCTCAGCGTCGGTATCACCTAGTGCATCCATAAGCCCTAGTGCATCAGGCTCAGCCTCACTAAGCCCAAGTGCATCTGCAAGTAAATCAGCATCCAAGTCACTAAGCCCTAGTGGTTCAGCTAGCAAGTCAGGCTCAGCATCACTATCACCTAGTGCATCTGCAAGTAAATCAGCATCTAAATCTCTAAGCCCAAGTGCATCACTATCACCTAGTGCATCAAGCTCAGCCTCACTATCACCTAGTGCATCAGTTAGCCCATCAGCAGGGTAAGCTTCTCCCTGAAACGAGATATTGACACCCATCTAATTTATGTGTAAGATTTGTGTATGAAACGTGTTGATTTCTATATTGAGGATAGAAAAATCGAATTTCTCAAGAAACTTCCAGGAACACTTAGCGAACATCTTAGGAGAGCGACTGATGATTATGTTGAGAAGAAAAAGAATATTAACGTAAGCTCTTCTAGTTCAAAGAAAGGAAGTGATTTACATGGTTGATCAACCAATACCAATAGCTCCATTAGACCCAGCAGCAGTAGCGACACCAGTGGCTACGCCCACTACACCCACCACACCTGCTACACCTGTTCCAGCAAAAGATATGAAAATTACATTTCCCCAGGCAATTCGCGCAATTATGGATGGAAAGAAAGTAAGAAGGTTGTCGTGGAAAAATGTGGATGAATACTGTGTCTTAATGGATGAGTGGTTAAAAATATTTATCAGAAACGAATTCCACACATGGCAAGTAAGCCAAGGAGATATGGAAGGCGACGACTGGGTAATTATTTAACATGAAAATTGCATTAATTGGCACAGACCACATGAGTGAATCTCTAGCTACCGTTTTTGAAAGGATGGGCAGCGAGATCTCTTCAACAGAAGAGTGTGATGTTTGTTGGATTGCAATTGACACCCCTGTTACTAAGAATGGGTATGGCAAAGTGAAGCCAATCCTCAGGGTAGTAAGGGATGCCAAACGAAAGCAACGTCAAGCTGTGTTGTTTGTTGTCTCCAGCCAGATCCCTGTAGGTACCTCTAAGCAGATACAGAGAATATTGGGAGATGAGTACGGATATGCATATATGCCAGAGCTTATGAGGGTTGGCACAGGTGTAGATGATTTTATGGATCTTCCAGAAGTTGTAATAGGGGTTGATGGTGAAAGTTTGAAACCTAAACTCAGGAGAATCTTCAGAGATAAGCCTGTTACGTTCACAAGTGTGGCAACTGCTGAAGTGATCAAACATGCTAACAACGCTTTTCTGGCAACTTCACTGTCTTTTATCTATGACATTGCTGATCTTTGTGAGGCCGTGGGAGCTGACGTAACACACGTCGCCACGGCTTTAAGATCAGATTACAGAATTGGACCAGAGGCCTACCTAGATGCTTCTGCTGGCTTCTCTGGAGGTCATTTAGAAAGGGATCTCGATTATTTACAAAGGGTTGCCAGAGTTAAGGGTATTAATCTCCCTGTAATAAACGCTGTCATGAGGAAAAATGTTAATCGTAGGAAAATAGTGATTGATAGTTTGGGTGAAGTTAAGGGCGAGAAAGTGGCGTTTTGGGGGGTGTCCTACAAGCCAGGCGTGTCTCAGTCTAATAATTCATTGCCATCTAAGTTGATGAGAGATATTGATAAATTGGGTGGTAGATATAGCTTTTGTGATCCACAGTTTGATAACACAGACCCATACGATTGTGTCAAGAATGCCAAAGCAATCATCTGTATTACTCCTTGGTCAGAACTAAAAGACCTTGATTTTAAAAGGGTTGCAGAACTGATGACTGGAGAAAAGATATTGTTTGATGCGCGCAATTACTTTGCGGTTATGGAGGTTGAAATTAAAGCTGCAGGTATTAAATATATTGGAGTAGGAAGGTGAATAAAACAATAAACACAGTAGAAGGCGATCCAGATATTGAGATAGCAGTTAAAGGTAAGACAATCTGGAAATCAAAACCAAAGATGAAATTTGCGTTGATTGGTAGAGGAGGAATGGGAAAAAGATGGGAGGGTGTGATACGTAAACATGCTCAACTTGATGCAATTGTTGATCCTGAGAACTTAGGCACACACACTCTTGAGGAGGCTTTGGGAAACAAAGAGATAGATGCTGTTCTAATAGCCACCCCACATCGTACCCTAGCTTCAATAACCAAAAAAGCCCTTAAGGCAGGGAAGCATGTCCTTTGTGAAAAACCTGGTGGTATGAATCCAGAGGAGATAAGAAGTAATGCTGAGTTGGCCATAGATAAGGGATTAACTTACATGGTGGGATACAACCACCGTTTCCATGATGGATTCATTAAAGCACATGACATGTATAGACAAGGGCTGATTGGCGACATTGTCTTTATTAGAGCCAGGTATGGGTTTGGTGGTAGAGAGGGCTATGACAAAGAGTGGCGGCTCAATAGGAGGATGGGTGGCTCTGGAGAGTTGATAGACCAAGGAGTTCATATGATTGATTTAGTATTAAGTTTCATTGGTTTACCAGATGAAATAAAAGGCTTTACGAGTGACACGTTTTGGAAAAAAGGCAACAAAGATATTGGTGAGGACAATGCATTCGTACTTCTAAAGGGAGAAAATAAGGAATTGGCATCAATTCACGTCAGTTTGACTCAATGGAAACCGATGCATAATTTTGAAATCTATGGAACTGAAGGGTCCCTCTCTATAGAGGGGTTGGGTCAGAGGTATGGTGGAAACGAAAAAGGGGATGAACAATTGATATTTTGCAAGCGCAAAGAGGATTTTGACAGGAATATAAAGGGGAGAGTTATAGAATGCAACCCTGTTGCAGATGATTCATTGATGCTTATGTTAAAGGAGTTTGTATTAGCAGTGAAAGAAGAAAGGCCTCCAGTTCCTTCACCACTAGATGCTCTTAAGACATTAAAGGTCACGCAAGAGGTATATAGACAACAATGAAAGCAATAATAAGAGATAAGGAGGGTAAATGCGCGCAGTGATTCTCGCAGCTGGCAGAGGGAAAAGAATGATGCCTCTGACTGCCAATACACCCAAGCCCCTTCTTGAAGTTAGGGGCGTGCCTTTAATTGATGGTGTTTTAGACTCACTTCCTGATGAAATTGATGAGGTAATTATTGTTGTTAAATATCTTGGTGATCAGATTAAAAAACATGTTGGCAAAAAATATCGCAACATACTGGGCCGTGAGATAAAAATAAAATATGTGACTGGGTCTGATAGGGGCAATCTATTTAGCTTCCTTGCAGTTGAGAAGCATCTTAAGGATGAGAGATTTCTCCTTATTTATGGAGATGAGATACCTACCTGGAGCAATATTTGGAAGTGTATGAGGAAAGACCTAAGTGTCCTGACTTTTAGATCTGGATGGCGTTGGATTAATGACGGTGTAATGGTTTTGCACACAGATATTTTTGATGAAGAACTTATTTTTGGGACGTTGGTGGAACAGTTTAGTCGTAGTCATAAGGTCCACCGTGTTAAAGGAAAAAGCTTTTTAGGAGGTATCAACACACCTGAAGATATAGAGAGGGCTAATAAAGAATAATGACTGAATTAAGCGTAGTTATACCCAATCGAAATTCACAGTTCACATCACAAACTGTTGATGATATTTTAAAAAATGCTGGGTGTGAGGTGGAGGTAATTGTCCATGTCGATGAAGAGTGGCCTGACCCGTTAAGTGGCGATAGTCGGGTCCGCTACATCCACCCTGGTGCTCCTGCGGGAATGAGGCAAGGGATTAATAGCTCTGTGAAAATAGCACGTGGTAAATACATAATGCAGACGGATGATCATTGTGCGTTTGGCAAAGACTTTGGCAAAATCTTAATAGAAAATCATCAAGACAACTGGGTACAGATCCCTAGAAGATATGCTCTTAATGCAGAGGAGTGGAAGATTGAAGAACGTGAGGATAATAAGTATCCGATCGATTACATGAGTTTAGATTTTCCTAGAAAAGGCAAGGCTCATGATTCGGGAACCCATGGTGTTCCATGGAAGAGACCAGATAGGGATAGATACGAAATAGACGATACTCCGTCGATGCAGGGTTCGTGCTACTTCATGACAAAGGATCACTTTGATAACTTTCTGGGTGGATTAAGTGAAGTGGGTTATGGGCAATTCTCACAGGAGGCTCAAGAGATAGGCTTCAAGACGTGGTTGGGAGGTGGAGCAGTTAAGGTGAACAAGAAGACTTGGTACGCACACCTTTACAAAGGTAATCGGTATGGAAGAATGTATCGCGTAAATAATTTTAATGACTATACAAGGAAAGCTTCTAATTGGAGTGCTTATTATTGGATGGAGAATAAGTGGGAGGGGCGAGTGCATGATATGTCTTGGTTTATAAACGAAAAGTTCCCAGGTATGTCTAGTTGGCCTGAAAATTGGCAAGAAGTTTGGGATAAACAAGTGGCAGAAGGGTGGCCTGGTAAAAATGAAGCAGATTAAATTAACAAAAGGTAGAGTTGCTTTGGTTGATGATAGAGATTTCAGTTGGTTAAATCAATGGAAATGGTGTATATCAAATGGATATGCAGCCAGAAGTATTTATATGGGTGGGGGGCGCAAAAATCCGAAAAATAAAGTAATTTACATACACAGGCTAGTAAATAAAACTCTTGATGGATTTGAGACAGATCATATAAATAGAAATAAGTTAGACAACAGGAGATGTAATTTGAGGACAGCAGATCGGAGTTTAAACACAAGAAATCATCCATTGAGAATTAGCAGTAAGTCGGGATATAAAGGAATTGATTTTTACAAGAGAGTCAAAAAATGGCGGGTCAGAATATCTATTAACAAAAAAACCATAAGTTTGGGTTATTTTGGAAATATTAAAGATGCAGTTAAGGACCGTAAACAAGGAGAAGAGCTTTATTGGAATACATGAATAAAGCAAAAAGAGGTTCTGTTAAAGACCCAAAGCGAGAAGCCAAGAGAGCCGCTAATAAGAAAGAACGTAAGTTAATTAAGTTAAGAGCAAAGTTTAAAAAATTTAAAGGATGAGTAAAACATCAATTATCATACCAAGCTGTAATGAGGTGGGAGAAACAAGTGAGGGGGTTAATGTGCTTCAAGAAACTGTCCGCGACATCTATAAGAAGGCAACGGGAGACTTTGAAGTTATTGTTGGCTTTAATGGGCCCAACTACCAGAAGTTGCCAAATTTCCCAAACCTTAGGACCCTAGAATTGCCAGCAAACGTTGGTTTAAAGACTCTGATAAACACTTTGGCAATCATGGCTGATGGTAAATATATATATAAGACAGATGCACATTGTTCCTTCGGTGAGGGGTTTGATGAGATATTACAGGCTGATATGCAGGACAACTGGCTTGTCACTCCACGGTTCTATGTGTTAACTGGTTCCACTTGGGAAAAACAGCAGAGGGGTGGCGTAGACGAATTCTACGATTACTTCTTTTTATCTTGCCCGTTCACTGATCCACGAGGATTTAGATTTAAGGCAGGCGGTCATTGGCCACAATTAACTGCTGATAGACTCGATACACTTATAGACGAAACTCCACAATTCCACGGTTCGGGTTGGTTTGTTGAGAGAGACTTCTTCCTTAACAAGATAGGAGGGTTCCCTACCAAAGACCCCATGGGACACGCTCAGGAGCCTCCTAACATAGGTCTGAAGTACTGGTTGGGTCCTTGGGGCGGAAAAGTAATGGTTAATAAGAAGACTTGGTATGCTCACATGCATCAGGATGGACGAGACAAGGGGTATCACTACACTAGGCAGCAGGAGCGTGTGTCTTACGATGTGTGGGCCAAGTATTGGATGAGTAATAAGTGGGAAGAGAGGGTGCACAATATCGACTGGTTCATAGAGAAGTTTATGCCCATGCCAGGTTGGCCAGAAGATTGGAGAGAACAACTAGAAAAATTAAATGTTTGAATTAAAAAATAAAAAGATTCTGATTATAGCTCCACACCCAGACGACGAAGCACTCTGGAGTGGGGGTCTTATTATGAAGGCAAAGTGGGAGGCTGATAAAGTTCTTGTGATTTATGTGGCAACTGGAGAATCAAGACAATTGCGAGAAGTTACTCGTAAGACTCATGTTAAGGATCGTATGGAAGAGGTAGAACATGCTTCTAATTACGGTGGTTTTGACTATAAAATAGCCTTTACAGATATACAAACAAAACTAGACACACTTGCCCAGAAAGATTTAATCGAATATTTCGAAGACGCAATAAAAGAATTTAGACCTGATGTTAGTTTTATACATCGCCA
>SDBT01011322.1_pt1 | contig 14361 bp, 14 predicted proteins | sample 2277101 | NCBI WGS metagenome assembly SDBT01 (sample SAMN10404973, study PRJNA504765) | marine sediment metagenome | isolation source: marine sediment core GS10_PC15, 103 cmbsf | place: Arctic Ocean: Southern Knipovich Ridge | collected 2010
GGGGTGTTTTAATAAAGGGTTGATTTTATAACCCTCGAATCGATTACTTCCCAGTTATCTCCTTTTCATTGTCAAAATGCGAACAATCCATTGACACTAATCACTTTAATTTGCCAACCACTCGTTGGGGAAACACATTTACTAACAATTCCTGAGACAATTAAAAAAGGTGGTGAGAATAATGGTAGTAATAGTAAAAACGATAACGCGAAAATCAGGGAACCATAATCATGTTACGGCATCCTTTTCATAACGCCCGCACGGGTAAGCTCGTCTCCAAGCCATTCCTTACCCCCGAATACATACAACGCCACGCCGAAGTCCTCGAAGAATCCGGCGTGTCCACTATTTAAGTGGGCAAATCCCTTCCGCAATGGACAGGCCTTCTGATCACAGTCCTTGAAAAGGGTGATCCTCCTCCCAACAAAAGATTTTGCTTTTGTGAAGATTGCAGGGAAGAGATGTCCTCTCAAGGCATTAAACTCTGAATAAATGTTTTTGAATAAAATTCCTAGGACCGCCTGTCCTGAATGTCTCCGTTAGATTGTATCAATAGGCTGTCATTCCATTTTTATCTCCAGATGCTTTGTTGGTCTAAACATATTAAAGAACGATTCTGAAGTCAATTAAATAATTTGTTTTTCAACACTCTCATCAAATTCGGTTGACAATTAAGATGATTAATGTAATAATTCACAACAAGTGAAGTTGGGACATCACCCACCAGCATCTCGTTGACTAAACCAGCAGCGCTGCCGAACAATGCGGGGACATTTTGCCGGTGCTCTTCCCAGCTTAAGAACCCTTACTTGTAACCTTTAACTAAACATCCAATTGGATCAAACACCAATCGAAAACCGTTTAGCGTTCTCATAGCAAAAAGGAGATAGAAATGAGACTTAGACATGTTTTTTTGTCAACGTTTGTGCTGTTAAGTGTGCTTATAGCCAGTGCGGCAGCCTATGCACAGGATGTTGAACCTCACGGACTGCCCGGCAGGTATGATTTTTATGATGAAATGGATGGTATGCAGATCCAGGCGCCTGGGGAGCTAGATGGATTAGCGAGCCCCAGCTTTGAGCCGGGTAGAGCTGCTTCCGGGGTCCGGGCGTCTGCCAGCGGCTGGCGGAGTTTTACTAATCCCGGAGAGACTGTACAGGGCGCTTACTGCTCCATCGCCGCGGACCAGGGTGCCTACCCGTTTATCAGTTCTATGGAAAAAACCGACGATGGTTTTAATCCGGGGGCGAATGGCCCGGTAGAAACGATGCTTGTGCAGCCGGACGGCAAAATCTTGGTAGCGGGGAAATTTACTATATTGGGCGGGAAGCCGCGCAACTATATCGGACGGCTGAACGCTGACGGGACTCTTGATGATTCCTTCAACCCAAATGCAGGCTACTATGTCTATGCTCTGGCCCTCCAAGATGACGGCAAGATTGTCGTCGGCGGTCGATTTACCACAATGGGCTCTAAGCCGCGCGGGGGGATTGCGCGGCTGAATTCAAACGGCACTCTTGACGGATCGTTTAACACGGGATGGAGTAGTGATATCACAATAAATACATTAGCAGTGCAATCAGATGACAAGATCTTAGTAGGCGGAAGGTTCAACCAGATCGACGGGGACTGGCAGGCTAATATTGCCAGGTTGGATCCCGACGGGAGCCGCGACGAAACATTTAACCCACATGTGCATAACACTGTAGAAGTACTGCTGGTTCAGCCAGACGACAAGATCCTGTTGGGGGGAAGTTTCCTTTCCATAGATGGAAGGTCACGCAAACGCATCGCACGGCTGAACCCGGATGGCACTCTCGACATGGCATTCGACCCTCAAGCAGATGGTACCCTGTGTAACGGTTGTACCATACAAGAAGTTTACTCACTGGCGCTGCAGGCAGACGGCAAGATCCTGGTGGGGGGCGGCTTCACAACCCTGGGCGGGCAGCCGCGAGATCGCATAGGGCGGCTAAAACCCGACGGCACACTCGACGCTGCCTTCAATCCCGGGGCGAACAGCTATGTCCTCGCGCTGGTGGTGCAGGAGGACGGCAAGATCGTGGTGGGAGGCACCTTCTATAAACTCGGCGGGCAGAGTCGGAATAAGATCGGGCGGCTGAAATCCGACGGCACACTCGACCCCGCCTTCAATCCCGAGGCGAGCAGCACAGTCCGCGCGCTGGCGGTGCAGGCTGACGATAAAATCCTGGTGGGGGGTGTGTTTACTGATCTAGGTGGACAGCCGTTAGAGAGAATCGCACGGCTGAACCCAGACGGTAGCCTCGACCTCATTATTCCTGCCGCTGATCATGTTATCTATCTATCACTCGTGTTCAAGCAGTGAGATGCGGGCAATATGGATTATATCGTCAACGCTATTTGGTATTTGTTTGTGTATATCAGGTGCCGATGAACAAATTCACCTACAGCGTCAACCCAATTCTAAGAAGTTGTGATCCAGGAACCCGACAACACGTAGCAATCTAAGTGATTTTGGTGCAATATTATTCTAAGAGGATATACACCTTGCTTGAAAAAAGGGGTTGACCCCATATCGCTTCGAGATTTGGATGAAGAGCTAATCGATCATTTGTAAGTGGCGTGAGCTGAAATCGCCACCCAATTCATCAAATTCTGGAGTCAACTATTTCTTGCAGGTATGGGGCGTGTCCCCATAAACCCCACCGGTCACCTCGAGTTCATATTCTAGAAGGCGGTCATCGGATATTTTGATGAAAACTTTGATGTTGTAGGTGCGATCGGACTCAGAGTAAGTTTTTTCGATCTTCCCCTCATAGGTGGTTACCGATTGGTGCGAGCCGTCCGAAGCAGATATCTCCTTCCGCCTGGCCAACCCGCCGTGCTGTTCGGCCTCGCCGCTTTCCCCAGGGGGATTGACAATGATGTCCAGGTTGCCCTCACGATCCAGCGTGACCTTATACTCGGCGTTTTTGCTGGAGCATCCTGCGATTCCCGTCAAGATCAACGAAAGGACCAGCAATAAAAACAGGCATTTTTTTATCTTGGTCATCATTTATCTCCTTGTTAGGTCGGTCCTTAAGTAGGTTTCTTTTTCATGAGCATTTTCCTGTTAATCGTCCCCTCAGTGCGGTCTTGTAATTGATCTTTGGTATCCTGTGGCTTTCTCAATGCTTTGAACACCTCCTTTCGCGGCATAGCCGCAGGTTTTGACTGCTCTTTGGCCGAAAAATCTCTCTTATATTTCCATCCTGTTTTGTCTCACAGGCTCAGAAACGGTACACTCGGGAGGATACATTGCTTCAACCCATCCGGTCACCCGACTGCACTGGATGCCTGCTACCTGGCCACCTGACTGTTACCAGGATCGGACTTTCACCGATTAGCAGATGATAGCTTTCAGGACACACCACGCAGTGTTGGGCAGCCTTGAATTCCTCCAGCACAGAGAATGCATGTCATAGGTAGGCGCATCCTTCTGCCAGCAAGGCGCGCCAGCAGGAGGCGTGCAGCCCCTTCCCCACGATCTTACTACGGTGTGTATCCTCTCAACACCAATGGCAGATATACCCGCTGATTGAACAGCCGGCTGCCCAAGCGGTACACGCCAGCGGGCATGATCTCGCCCTGACCGGAAATGACATCGGCTGCCGCTGCAGCCTGTGATTGGGGCGATACCACGCCTCCGGAAATGCCGACATAGAGCACGCTTCGCTCTTCATCGCTGCCCGCGGCCAGTGAGTAAATGTCGGTGGTAGGGACGCCCTCAACTTGCTCCCAGTTATAACCCCCATCTGTAATGCTATATAGTCCATTGGGCATCCCAGGGCCCGCGTACAGCGTATAGGATGGTTTCCCCCGACCAGGCGGCGCAAAAAGCAGGCCGCCGCAATTATCACATGGTGGCAGCTCCTCCCAGTTCTCACCTGCATCTCGCGAAACATAGAGCGTGGGCTTCCAATGCGGTGGCTCTTCACTTCGGACGTAGACTGTCTTAGGAACATCGGGGTGTGCAGCTACCGACGTGACTTTGGTGTCTCCTGGGAAGGAAGTAACTTCACCCCAACTCGCGCCGCCATCGGCGCTCTTCCACAACCCGGTGCCTTTGGTGGCGGCATAGATCAAGTTGGGATCTTCGGCATCATAGGCAAGCTCGACGACCGCACTGATAGGCTGGGTGGGGCTAGTGTACTCCCAATCCTCGCCATAATTAGCACTGGCGTATATAGCGCCCCGCTCTGTTCCAGCATCAGGTAGAGCAAAGGACAAAAGGAAACTAGCGCCAGCCAGGATCGTGCCGGAGATAGTGGGATGCGGAGCGATTTCAAGGATGTCAGTCTTCCATCCGCTCCACGTGACTGGCAAGGTAGTCGTCACCTCATGCCACGTATCTCCAGCATCTTCGCTGATCTGAAAACGCATTTGTCCGGAACCCTGATCTCCCATGTAGACCCGAGCGGGATCAACAGGATCAACAGCCAGCGGCTTCGCAAAACCGCCCTTCCCGATGCCCAGTGACCGCCACGAATGCCCACCGTTGCTGCTCTTGAGAACACCCAACGCAAAGGTCTCGGCGTAGATGGTATCTATATCAGTTGGGGTAACGGCCAACCCGAGCGGTACGACCGCCGCCAAACCCTCGTTCATCTTGCTCCAGTTGGCGCCGCCATCGCTGCTCTTGAATATTGCCTGTCCGAGGTCCCCTGCGTAGATGATGTCTGTGTTTCCCGGATCTATGGCAAACGCACTGGTATCCTCCCTCCACCCAGGTTCTAACCCCGCCCTATTAACCATCGACCAACTCGCTCCGCCGTTGGTGCTGGTAAAGCCCTCGCTAGCCGCTGCCCAGATCGTGTCAGAGAGGAATGTGAGCGACCTGACGACGTTGCCGCCGGCCACATCAACCGGTGTCCAGTCCTCGAGATCGGGATGTTCGCTTTTGTGGAGGTAGGGGGGCGGCTCATTCGCCCTGGTAGTAGCCCAGGCCTCGTGCGCCCCGAAGGGGTTAAAGTACAGCCGCTCGATGTGGGTGCTCACTTCGGCTTTCCAATCCCAGTTTTCTCCGCCGTCGGTGCTGAGAAAGACGTTGCCATCGCGTGTCCCCACCAGCATCTTGTTAGGATTCTCCGGGTGGAAGGCGATGGCCATAGCGTGTGTATCCGTCAACCCGTTCGTCCGGGTCACCCAGGTACTGCCATAATTCGCTGACCGGTAGACGCCGCAATCAAAATCAGGAGGGGCGCCGGGGTGACAACTGGCAGCGACATAAACGACCCCGGGTGATATCGGATGAGCAGCCGGATAGAAGAAATCCATAGTCCCGGGTGGCGGAATCGATTCCCAGTTGCTGCCGCCATCTTCGGTACGCAGGAGATAGCCTGCGCTGCCAAAGTACATCACATCTGAATCCTCGGCGTCGAATATTAAAAGGTTTGGCGTGGAATCGAGCAAGATCGGCTGCCAATTGGCAGCGCTATCGTAGCTGGCGAATACCCCAGCGTTGTGGGCCAATGCATACACAGTGGTCGGCGTCACGGGATTCAGCACCAGCCCCATGATATCACCTCCATACGGCCCGCCAGTCGTCCAGCCCTGGGTTACGGTGAAGGCATTGGGGAGGGAACCTTTACCCCCGTCGGGATTGGTCACAGTCAGCGTATAGACGCCTGCGTCCAGTCCCCAGGGCACGGTGGCGGTCAGGGTTGTACTGGAAACCCAGCCGACATCGTCGAGCAGTGTGCTGCCAGGGTCACGGTCGGCACGGCAGTGAACCCTGTTCCGGTGATCATAATGAGGGTATCCAGGTCGTTGGGAGCAACGGCAGGATCAACAGCAGTAACTGTCAGGGAGAGCGGGGCAGCGAGTGCTGGGGTAGAGAATTCGGAGCTAAGGTCTCTCATCAACCAAAGGAATACAAACACCGCGGTAACTTGACCTGCCCCCCAAGAACTGATCCACTTTATAAGTTAGTATTGTGATTCAGGTAATATAGATTATATCGTCAACGTTATTTGGTATTTGTCTGTGTATATCAGGTACCGATGAACAAGATCATAAACCCCGATACGAATAAGAAAAACTTAACTGTAAGTGCTTAGGAAGTTGTCTATCAGACCTTTATTTATCGAGCCTGGTAGCCCCTGGGAGAATGGCTATATTGAATCGTTCAGTGGCAAGATGAGGGATGAGTTGCTGGCAAGAGAGATATTCTATTCTGTGAAAGAAGCACAGGTTTTAATTGAGATGTGGTGCAAGCACCACAATACGATCAGACCGCACAGTTCACTCGGATACCGACCACCAGTTCCGGCAACATTTGTGGTTCAACCTTCCCAAATTCAGAAAGATAATCTAATATTGTGACTGGTACATTTTTGGAGGGCAGATCACCTCGGCCATACTTGGGAACTGGCACCTCGGCGATCACTCCCCCCACCTGCCCAACGAGAACGGATTCGATTTTTTCTACGGAGTCCAGGGTAGTCCTGCGGCGAATTTAGTCGTCACCTTGATGACACCAGCTTCTGCTTCTTTTTTACCATTTTCGCTTCACCACCACCCAACTTGTAATGTTTATTGATCAGTGTAGATTTTCGGGGTTGCGTTATGGCAAAGCATCAAGACACAGAAAAGAAAGTCTTACGAAGATTTGAAAAGACAATCTCAACTCATGGGATTCACATCAAGCTTATGATGATGATATTCCTAACTTGTTCATTGGTTTACATAATATCCTGGTCAGGGCACCATTACTCAATCGATGGCATGGTTATGTTTCAATCTGCTAAGGCACTTCTTTTCCGTAACTCATTTAAATTGGATCCGCCGATAAATTGGGGAATGGAAATCGATGTGAGCAAATGGGCCATTGGGTTCACGCTCATTTACACGATGATATTAGCTGGACTATCATCATTACCGCCTCTAAAAAACATCGACTTCAACTTTATGCCATATGATCCAGATGAAAAGTTCAATGAGCTCCTCCTTTACGATCCTACTTATCGATACAGTTCTTTCATAAATCCGTTCATTACAGCAATTACCGCTGTTTTTCTTTACTACCTATGTATCCAACTCAGGTTGTCGAAAAAGCAGGCTGCAGCGGCAGCTTTGGTCTATGGAATTGCATCCCCGGCAGCAGTGTATGCCAAACTTGACTTTGCGCAGCCTTTGGCTTCTTTATTTGTTGTATTGGCTCTGATTTTCTTTATCAGAGCGCGCACCAATGGGAGCAAGAATTTAATCGCCTCAGGTGTTTTTCTTGGTTTAGCAGTTTTATCTAGAACAGAAATGCTTATCGTTCCCGCAAGCATATTTGTTGTAGCCGCGTATTTTGTTGAACCCCGGCAAAAGGAAGGGATGTTTTTCAGCCTGCCGGGATTGAAGAATATTCTTCTGATTTCTTTGCCTTTAATAGGTTTTTTACTCATCAATCAATATATCAACTACCTGAGGTTTGGTTCTTGGTTTGCTATTGGTTATCAACCTACGAAGGAATTTGCATTCAATGTCTTTGCAACGATTTCTGCGATGGTTAGCAATTTAGTTAGTATGAATCGGGGTGTAATGTTGTATTTTCCATTAAGCATTCTGAGTATATTTGGAATAACAACTTTCATCAAAAAAGACCGACTGATTGGGTTAGTCTTACTGTTCACTGTGATTGGAAGCTGGGTTATGTATTCCATGTGGGTAGATTGGGATGCAGGCATAAGCTGGGGGCCTAGATTTTTTATACCTATCATGCCTTATTTAATCATTTTCGCTTTTTTCGTATTAGAGAGAGACAAGCCTTCGCCTTCGTGGCTCATAACATTATTCATCATATCCATTATCTTAGGCGCAATAAGTTCATCTCAAGGTCTCTTATTCACAAAACTGACTGGCGCAGAACTCATTACCTTTCTTGGAAGTTACAGCATAAAATTAGATGAGATCCCCTTTTATATTGATTTGGATTTGTTTAGAGACCCCAAGCAGTATGATATCAGGTGGTTGGATGTGATCGGGAAAATCTCGGGATTAAGAAATCTGGTGTTCTTCGGTTGTATTTTCTTGTTAGGCTTCATCTCAAAAGTCTGGGCTGACTTTTTCTGTAAGCGAACGGACAAATGAACCAAGCTTCATTCTGTTCACCCAATACACCAATTCCCCACCCCCCAATTCATCTAATTCTGGAGTCGACTATTTCTTGCAGGTATGGGGCGTGTCCCCATAAACCCCACCGGTTACCTCGAGTTTGTATTCCAGAAGGCGGTCATCGGATATTTTGATGAAAACTTTGATGTTGTGGGTGCGGCCAGACTCAGAGTAAGTTTTTTCGATCTTCCCCTCATAGGTGGTTACCGATTGGTGCGAGCCGCCCGAAGCAGATATCTCCTTCCGCCTGGCTAACCCGCCGTGCTGTTCGGCCTCGCTGCTTTCCCCAGGGGGATTGACAATGATGTCCAGGTTGCCCTCACGATCCAGCGTGACCTTGCACTCGGCGTTTTTGCTGGAACATCCTGCGATTCCCGTCAAGATCAACGAAAGGACCAGTAATAAAAAAAGGCATTTTTTTATCTTGGTCATCATTTATCTCCTTGTTAGGTCTGTTCTTAAGTAGGCTTCTTTAGCATGAACATTTCCCTGTTAATCGTCACCTCGGTGCGGTTTTGTAATTGATCTTTGATATCCTGTGGCTTTCTCAATTCTTTGAACTCCTCCTTTCGCGGCATAGCCGCCCAACTCCTGCACGTGCCTTACCACGGTCGCGAATAATCACCCGTTTACACCACATAATCAACGCCGCCCCCTCTGGGACGGCGTTTATGGCGCCAGGCCATCACGCATGCAAAAGGAAGTGGAGCAATGTTGCGCAACGGCTCTGGTTTCATCCCTACCTATGCAAGATGCATGCCCAAACCCGACGCCGGTTGCTTTTCCTCCATTTGTGCACTTTAGAGAACTCTAGTTGATACCTATAGATGCCTCCCTAAGAGGACTGTGATATTCCTATTTTGTCTCACAAGCTCTGCAACGGTACACTCGTGAGGATACATCGCTTCAGCACATCCAGTCACCCGGAAGAAAAAGCTAGTATTACCAGCCATATGCCTGCTTCGTGGCCTCCAGCTTACAAGCAAGCAACACAGTTACCAGGATCGGACTTCCACCGGCTAGCAGACTATGACACTCAGGACACACCAGCAGGTGTTAGGCGGCGCCCCGGCACCAGAGTGGTTAGGCAGCACTTTTTTGTTAGGACGAACCCGGTAGATTTCATTGGTATGGGAATCCTCAATCAACGATAGCTTGGTAACAAAGCTCCTGGAACTCCCGCTGAATCGGGTAGTGACCAGTTGGCATAAACTATGGCAAAGTCAGCCCGATCAACTTCTCTCTTGGATCAACCCAGAAGAAGGTGTTCGCAGCAACACCCCACCAAAAGGCGCCTTTTGCTCCCAACATACCGGATTGAGCAACGTTCGTAATCACTGCAAAGCCAAGGCCGAAGCCATGCCCTTTCAAATAGGAAGTCAAAAGATCAAGCTGAATTGGAATCAATTCATCAGACAGATGGTTCATCATCATCAACTCGACTGTTTCCCGGCTCAATAGGCGCACGCTGTTCAGTTCACCGCCGTTGAGTAACATCTGAGCAAATCGTATATAGTCAGGGTCTGTGGAAACAAGCCCATCACCGCCCGAAAGAAATCACTTCGGTTTTGAATACTCGCTCGTCTCCGGTGCGTCAATGACCTGTAGACCGCTCCCGTCTGCGGGACTGTACATCACCGCCAAGCGATCGATTTTCTCCTGGAGCACGTAGAAACCCATATCCACCATCCCCAGCGGCATGAATATTCTTTGCTCCAGAAAGGCATCAAACGCCAACCCTGATATCACCTCAACCACGTATCCCAGTACATCGGTCAACAAACCATAGTGCCATTTGCTGACAGATTGGTGTGCAAGTTGCAGTCTGACCAATCTCTGAATCCATTCCTCAAGTGTTTCATCGGGTGTGACCTTTTCTACTTCTCGATCTGCCTGCCAAACCGCCGCTTCCACGGGTGAGCCTTTCGGTACGATTATTTCGACAGATGCCGAAACTCAAAAAACCTCCCAAATTTAGGCGTGGGCGCACGTGAAAAGAAGCAACTCGGCGGAACTGGGCACGACCCAACTCTGGAACAGATCACTCCACCAGCGAAGCGGCAAGATTGGGGTGACTCAAAAAGACCCTCCTGGTTAGGCTTATACCTCAACCTCGCTAGCCGGTTGCGGCTGTCAGTTGGCGCGCACGACCAACGGTAGATAGATGGGCAAGAAGGTCTCCCTCCAGCGGGCAATTCGGTCGGCTTTGGGGTCTCCACCGGCGTCGGTGAAGTAGCCGCCCACGTAGACGTCCAATCCGGACACCGCGATGGCGAAGACATTATGTCCCAGACCGAGGCCGAGGGCGTGCCAGGTCGAACCGTCCCAGCGGGCGATCTTGTCGGCTAAAACGACTCCACCCGCGTCGGAAAAGTACCCACCCACGTAGACGTCCGATCCGGACACCGCGATAGCGTAGACCCAACTGTTCAGACCGGAGCCCAGGGCGTGCCAGGATGAGCCGTCCCAACGGGCAATGCGATCGGCTTTATCGATTCCACCCGCGTTATTAAATTTGCCACCCACGTAGACGTCCGCCCCGGATACTGCGATAGCGTTGACACCAAAGTCCAGACCGGAGTCGAGGGCGTGCCAGGCCGAGCCGTCCCAGCGGGCAATCTTGTCGGCACTTGCAACTCCACCAGCGTTGGTGAACACGCCGCCCATGTAGACGTCCGTCCCGGTCACCGCGATGGCGTAGACATCATCGTTCAGACCGAGGCCTAGAGCGTTCCAGGACGAGCCGTTCCAGCGGGCGATGTGGTCGGCATTTGCAACTCCACCGGCGTTATTAAATTTGCCACCCACGTATACGTTCGATCCAGACACCGCGATGTCCCAGACTATATCGTTCAGACCGGCGCCGAGGGCATGCCAGGTCGAGCCGTCCCAGCGGGCGATGTGGTCGGCATTTGCAACTCCACCGGCGTTATTAAATTTGCCGCCCACGTAGACGTTCGATCCGTAAACCGCGATGGCATCGACGTTATCGTCCAACTCTTTGGAGCCGAGGGCATGCCAGGATGAACCATCCCAGCGTGCGATGTGGTCAGCGTCGCTGAAGATTCCACCCGCGCTGACGAACGCTCCACCCGCGTAGATATCCGCCCCGGATACCGCGATGTCGAAGACGCCACCGTTCAGACCGGGTCCGAGGGCGTACCAGGTGCTCGCTGGAGAAAGAGGTGTAGCAGGAACTTCAAACGATTTGAAGATCGGTGTGCCGTCGGATGCGTACTCCATACGCCAGCCCGTCGGATTGAGCGCACCAGTGAAGCCGGTGGTCAGGTTCAGGGTGCCGTCCGGGTTGATAAGGTCGGCCAGCGGCTTATGGTCCGCCTGGGGCATCACGCTGGTCTGGGAGGCGTGGGCACCTACCAGCGCCTGCGCGCCCGACATGCTGGCTGGTAGACCAGCCAGCATCGCCAGTGGCAACCCTAGATACACCAAGGCGATGATTGATCTTCTGATTTTCATCTTCTCCTCCTTCATTTCAAGAAACGAATAAGAACTTAAGCTCAACTCGAAAGCCAAACTAACTGTCTACCTAGCTGAAGATAAGTGATTACGGTGATGCCTTTCGCGTGTTAGCCACTTGGATAGAGTTATCCCCGTCGATAGGAAAGGAATGATGAAGTATTTATACTAGGATTCTAGTATACAAGTTTTGATTTCTTTTGTCAACATTGTTATATATTTCACAATTTAAGTAGAACACCTGGTGCACCGAAAAATATAGACAAAAAAATGCAAACAATGCTTCTCACTCACCGGGAAGGCAAGAATCCCTACAGGTAGACAGGCGGGTATATCGGTGATTCTTGTTTCAGTTTATATGAGATTGATTGAAAGTGGTCGAGTTTACAGCGGGTGTGATCGGCATGGTAAGGATGGTTGGCGCGCAGTACGTTGTTGGCAAAGGGTTCCCAGGCATCGAGATAGAAGAGGCGCTTAGGTTATTGTTCCACCGAAATAACTCAAACCACTTATTCCATCAATCATACGCTTTTAGCAGACAGGTTGATATATTTTTAACATCGTGAGATTTGCCGCAGCAGGGATATACACCGGGCTTGGTTCGTCACGCAAAGACCATGCTATATGGTTGAAGAATATGTCAAGCTTGTCGAGGAATTTGGCTTAGATCAACAAAGTGTGTATCATCGAGTTGGTGTCAAGATAGTGATACGCAATGACAAAATCGTCTCCTCCAATATCGAATATATATTGAAAAATGAAAAGCGAGAACTTGAACCCATTGCTGGGTAATCTGCTCTCGCCCGACCTTTGGGGTAAAATCATTCTATGACTTGTTGTGAACTATGCCAACAATAAGGGGGGAGCTCACTACACATCATCTGGCACAATCTGAGCTAGTGAGCGGTTCTTTTGATTCTGATACCCCCACGGGGACCTGACTCGAACACCGCGACATTGAAGCTAAGGTGGACAAAACATCTGTAAAGCCCTGAACACAGGCACAAGGTAGATTGACTTGGCACTTAATGATTTTCCCTTACAGGTAAAGGCTGGTACTCAGCGGCGTGGCGGATGAAGCGAAACGCCCAGCAATAACCGAAACGACTCACAACCAAGACCGGTTACAAGTGGAACCTCGACAGCCAAGTCCGCTGGTAGGGTCAGTGAATGGCGCCTGAGACTTAGGTGCAGCGGCTCATTGCTCTCCGTTTCCTTATGAGAGTGCCTCAATACTAACACCATATCCTGGTTACTATCCCATGCCACCTCGAACCGTATGTGACGTGCCCCCCAAAAACTGATCCACTTTATTTGTTAGTATAGTGTTCCAGGTAACGTGGATTATATCGTCAACGCTATTTGGTATTTGTTTGTGTATATCAGGTACCGATGAACAAATTCAGCGACCCTGTCCAGACTTCCTGGCGGTCAATCACTACAAACTTGTTATGCATGCGCCCCTCACGCCGGTCGCCTAATACCGGGATGCCGGCTGCTCGCAATTCTTGGATTTCGGGGACATCTATGTAATCGCTTTCCGTCACCAAGCGCACCATGACTCCCCGGTGATGGGCGTCGATCAAAGCATCCCGTATGCTCCACAGGTCAAGGAAATGGATCGCCATATCCACGCTGACGCGCGCGTCCCGGATGGCATCAGCTAAGGCTTCGTCTGGACCTCCACGGTACGATGAGCTGATTGGGTTTTCAGGATCAGAAAAATAAGTCGAAAAATTGTCACTTAAATCTGCGTTAACCGCCTCAGACGAGGGCGGAAGATGGTCGGTCTCTGGATCGATTGATCCAGAGCAAGCCTGAAGGGTCAGCGTAAATACAAATAACAACGCCAGCACCCATATCGTGCTTGATGTTTGGCAGCGGGCACCTCGTGGGTTGAGCAACAGCATACGTAGTAAAGTTAAATCTACTCTGCGCCAATATGTGAACTTACTGCAATTCAAATTCTAACGTCTGGTCAAGCTCCCCATTCAAATACAAATCAACCTTGTACTTGCCTGCGGGCCACAACATATCGTTGCTTAACTCAAAATGAAGGTCAGCATCGCCGCTGGTCAATTCCGTCTTGTCGAGCGGATAATTGGGCTCTACCCCTTCGGCTTCAACCACACTCCAGGCAGCTTTAACGGCTGAGTCGTCCGGCGCATTGGCAAGATCTACGACCCAGTAAAAGACCTCATCCTGGGCAAACACCGTCGCCGGCTGCGCCATGCTTCGGGTGTACCCGTATCGCAGGGCGCTATATTTGCTAATTAATATTATAACATCGGGCGTAGATTATATACCCTGCTTTTCCCGATCCCCACATATTGGATAGAACATATTTCCCCCACACGCGCCAGGGTAAAATGTCACTACGTAGAAACAATTTATGTTACTCGCGTAACACTTTTTGAAAGTGGCAATAATTCCACCTTGAACATCCCCCCTGCGCTAACCCTATGGTAATTTTATCATAGGGTCTGTCTTGCCCTAGCCTTTTTTGGTGTTGAACAATTGTCCCTCACCGTATAAGTAGCTCAAAAGAACAACTTATTTCTCAAGCCGCCCAGCGCCCGCACGTGCCTTACCGCGGTCGCAAATAACACCTATTTACACCACAAATCGGGATAGGGGGGCGGTTTCCCGTCCCCCTCCCACACCACCGGGCATGCGGGTCCGCACCCGGTGGTTCGGTTAAGTTGACGACCTGAGTAGTCGCAGAGAACTATTTCTCTTTCCGGTTGAGCCGACTTCGGT
>SDBT01011323.1_pt1 | contig 14359 bp, 17 predicted proteins | sample 2277101 | NCBI WGS metagenome assembly SDBT01 (sample SAMN10404973, study PRJNA504765) | marine sediment metagenome | isolation source: marine sediment core GS10_PC15, 103 cmbsf | place: Arctic Ocean: Southern Knipovich Ridge | collected 2010
TGTTATTTTTGTAATACAATCTACAATAGCGGTATATACGTCTACCCCTCGATGAACTCAGTATCGACCAAATAACGCAATGCACGTGTTATGATAGCATTGCGTTTCTTCGTATATACCGCAAACGTTAGCGTAAATAACAATAAATTTGCGTCTATTTTAGATGAATTATTTTATGCTGTAGTCTCTGGGTGAATCATGTAATTGAAGGGGGTGTGATTTGGATTAAAACCAAGCACATCCTCTGTGAAAATTACTTCATCTCTATCCTCTTCACCTAAATACAAAGTAATTGGATCTTTCACACCTTCAACGAATAATGTGATATTTAATTTTCCAAGACCTTCATAGGACTCCCAGCTAACGTGCATCGCTCCGTCGCCACAACTAACTTTTGTTTGCAGGCCTAAGCCATCGCTAAACCAAATCTTACCAAGCCGCTGGACCTGATCTAAAGTTTTTCCAACTTTGTCGCGCGCCTCTTCAACGCTTTGGACAGTCTCATTTCCTTCTTTTCTCTCAACCATAATATATTTATTATTTCAGTATATTATACACTATTTTATCAGAAGAATCAATGAGCTAGCTTGTTCACTTATGGAAAAGTCGTATAAAATAATTCTAGACTAAGGGCCAATTTATTGTCACACCCGCTAACAGCGGTATATAAGGCTCCCACGTTTGCTTTTTTGACCGAGTCTAGCAAAAGCTGACTCGTCCAAATGCTTTGGCAGTATGATATTATTTTACTGCCTCGCACTTCGTATATACCGCAAACGTTGTAGTACATAGCCTCATTAAGAAAAAGACGACCTCTTGTGGCGGGTCGTCGTAGCCTTCTCAGGGAAACGGTAGTTTTGCGGCGGTCAGCCGAAGCCGAATTCATCCGACTCCATCTGTTCGCAAGCATCCGGGTTGGCGGGAGCTAAGCCCCACTCGACGGGCATCGAATCACCGACGTCCAAACCTGGGCAATCCGGTTTTTCGACGAAGATGTAGCTGCCCTCAACCTGACGCACTAGGCCACCGCCCTGAGTACCCCAAACGGGATAATTGTAACTCCTGCTCATGACAAACCTCCAAAAAATACAGGGTTTTACAATTATATTGTACATTATATTTACAATATGTCAATACCTATCCCATTCGGCTACGCCCTACAACAGCGGTATATTCAACTCCCAGCGTTTGCTATTTTGACCGAGTCTAGCAAAAGCTGACTCGTCCAAATGCTTCGGCAGTATGATACTATTTTACCGCCTCGCACTTCTTATATACCGCAAACGTTAGGTGAAATAATTTCAGAGTAGAAATACCAACAACCCCAGAAATGATCGAAAAATTTGCTGAAAAACACAATATTAAGATATACACAAATAACTCAGAATTCCCTGACTACTGTGCCACTCATGCAATTGAGAACGAGAGCATTCTGAATGAGAATGAATTATTCAGCTCAGAGATGCTTGAAAATAGAAATCAGTCATACGAAATTGACGCATATTTAGGAACAACTAAATACGTTTTCTTTGCCTTGGGAAAAGGATATTTAAAACCAAAAAACTCATTGGGGTTAATTTATGATCCTTTCATACTGGCAAAAAAACCAGGGGCAAACATCGTAATAAATGACCTGCTCCACGTTTTAAGTGAGACCGATATACTGCCTGCATTCTGCAATGAAAATCTGGCAGTTATTCTGACAATATTAGAAGCTCACTATGATGAGCTAGACATAAGAAAATCAAAAGATGAAATTATAGAACTCTTTACTCAATACCTTTCTGAAGGTAGTAATCTCCTTATTGGAGATACACAAGAAGAAATCATATTCGGAAAATCCTTTGAGATAATCCTAAAACACCTACCCAACAAAGAAAGAAACTACGACGTATCCTAAATGAAAAGGTCGTAAAACCAAACACAATACATGATGACTTGGAAGCCGAGATTAGGAGTGCATTCAAGAGTCATCAGGCTCTGACCAGCAAATTTTTCAATGAGACCAAAGCGGAACAAATGATCGAACTAAGAGTTCCTGATTCACACAGAATTTCAGAGGGGTTGATTGGTATTTATCATTCATAGGAAACATCTGAAATTTCAACACCTAACAGCGGTATATAAGGCTCGGCTGCCGATTCCGACGCTGACCACGCCTCGCCCAAATCCGGCACTAGTGGTATCATTTTACCAGCACTGTACTTCGTATATACTGCAAACGTTATGTGAAATTACTGATTTTTCTACCGATTTAAAATATATGACGGAAACAAAGGTCTCAATCCTAAACGAATATAATGAAAAACTTGTTGGAATAGAAACTATCCCTTCAACTGATAAGGGGAAATATCCAACAGTTATTCTGGCTCATGGCTTTGGAGCTAACAAGGAAGAGTCCGGAATGTTTGATAACATTGCAAAAAATCTTTCTGAAACAGGGGTACTCGTGTTTAGATTCGATTTTTCCGGTTGCGGTGAAAGTGAGGGAGATTTTAGTGAAACCTCTCTATCAAAATTGAAATCTGATTTATCTGAAATCCTTGAGTTTGTTAAATCACAACCAACAGTAGATACTTCAAGAATTGGCATTTTGGGACAATCTCTAGGCACCGCAATCACAGTAACATTAGAACCGGAAGTGAAATGTCTTATTATGATGGGTTCAACTCCCTATCCAAAAGAAGCACTAATAAAGTTATTTGAGGAAGGATATAATCCAAAAGGAGTTTCAACTAGAGTAAAACCTAGCGGGACAATAACAAAAGTTAAAGCTCACTTTTGGAAAGACTTTGATAACCACAGACTATTAGAGTCAATAAGAAACATTTACTGTCCGATACTATTTATTCATGGAGAAAAAGACGATAAAGCCCCTATTTCTGAAATGGAAACATACTTCAAAAATGCTAATAAGCCGAAAGAAAAGACAGTGATTGAGGGGGCAGATCATGGATTGAGGCCTAATCTAGATAAAGCGTACAAAATCATAGTGGATTGGTTCAATAAATACTTAATTTGAACTTAACCACCCATCTTTTGCGAACGAAAAATCAGCAACTACACATAACAGCAGCATATACGGCTCCGCTGCCACTTCCGACGGAGGCAACGCTCCGCCCAAAAACCTCAACGATGTGCTAATATTTTACCGTTAACGTTCTTCATATATACCGCAAACGTTAGGCGAAATGGCGTAACCATTCAGATAAACAGAAGTTTTGGCAACTGATTGTTGATATACTTGATGCATTGCTATGAGAAAAATATTTGTAACCGGAAACATTGGTTCAGGAAAAACCACCCTCTGCAGGAAATTGAGCACACGACTGAACATACCTACATACCATTTCGATCAGATCGTATGGTTGCCCGGATGGAAGCGTCGTTCACAAAAACAAAGAGATACTATAACGCAGCAGCTTCTTAATAGAGAAGAGTGGATCATTGACGGAGTTTCAGTGTCTGATCTTCTGATGGATCCAGCAGATACTTTCATCTTTTTAGATTTCCCACGATGGATTTGCTTTTGGAGAATGATCAAAAGAAACATTCAATGTCGCTTCAAATCACGACCCGAGATGCCCGTCGATTGCCATGACTATCGGAATATTTTTCTCATTATCCGAGCTATCTGGAGCTTTCCCAGAAAACATAACCCCTGGGTTCTCGCAGCAATGGAAAAAATGAAGGCCGAAAAACATATTATTCACATTCGGAACAATCATGAGCTAAATATTTTTTTGGGTTCCATTTTATCTACAGGGAGCAATACATCTGATAAATGACGTTGCCAAAATTTCTGTAACCTAACGGTTGGTTCCACCACATCGCCTAACAGCGGTATATACGCCTACCCCCCTCGATGAACTCAGTATCGACCAAATAACGCAATGCTCATGATATGATAGCATTGCGTTTCTTCGTATATACTGCAAACGTTGTACGAAATTGAGAAAATGTTAAGTTTAAGAAGTTATGAAAAGTATGGAAAACTATTTTGAAGAAGCTGTACGAATGCTATGTGAATACATGCCAGGGATTGACGAACTTAGCAAGCCCACTCTGTTTCACAGTATTCGAACCGGTTTATATTTATACGAACAGGGATATGAACGAAATATTGTTTTAGCTGGTCTGCTTCACGATATTATTGAAGATACTGAAATATCTGAGCAGAAAATTCAGGAAGAATTTGGAAAAACAATTCTGGAATTAATTCTGGCAAATTCAAAAGATAAATCCATAAAAGATCAGGCTGATAGAATTGAGGAACTCATTAAACGGTGCATTGCTACTGGGCAAAATGCACTAATCGTCAAAGCAGCTGATGTAATTGATAATTTCAAGTATTTCTCTAAAATTCAAGACGCCAAAGGTATTGATTATTGTATTTTAAACGCAAAAACCATATTTAAAAATAAACCCGACAGCTTTCAAGACAAAATATTTAAAGAACTATCACTATTAACCTAGAAAGACCTTTTCTCAACATCGTACAACAGCGGTATATAAGATTCGCTCGCTAAATTAAATTATTTTTTAATTAAAACATATGAAAAAATATATATTAATTGGGATAGTTGTAGGCATTGCAATATTAGGAGTTACTGTTTTTTTATTATTAAATTCTGATTCAAATAATACAGGTAAGCTGGCAGAACAAATTAAAAATACGAAAATAGAAATTGTTTGTGAAGATTATGATGATGATAAAGAACAATGCTTGCTACATGATGAATGTAAATGGACATCTGATGATAATATATGTGAACCAATTGGTATGATAGAAGATGATGAGGGAAATGAGGATGAAGGCGATGTAGAAGATGGTGAAAATGATGGAGGAATTAATCAAGAATTAGAATCAATCGTTGTTCCAGATAATCCTTCAAATAGACTTTGTAAAAAAATACCTTTTTCAAGTGAGATGAGTTATGGTAAAAGATATCATTGTCTTGCTCTTGTAAATAATGATGAAAGATTTTGTGAAGGAGCAGATACGGAAAATGAGAAGAATATTTGTTTAGCTCATGCAAATGAAGATACTTCTTATTGTAAAAAAATTGAAGGTCAGGATGTAGGTCATGTTGGTAAGTCTGCAAACCATGTTTGTTATTTTATGCTCGCTGTATCAAGTGAAAATGCTGATTTTTGCAGTGAGATTGATTATTTATATACAGCACAAGATAACAAAGAGGAAAGAGAAGAATGTTATTATGGTTTTATGAGTAATTATTATCAGTGGGGCAAATCTGATGAAATAACTACAGAGATTTGTGGTCGTATGGATGTGAATCAGGAAAAAACTTGTCTTGCATTAAAAGCAAGAGATGTTTCTCTTTGTGGAACTAATCCTAATTGTTTAACTCATTTTGAACAACCATTATCTTTTTGCGATGAACATCCAGACTTTGTTTCTTGTATGAAAGACAGGGCAAAAATGAGTAAGAATGTTTCAATCTGCGAATTGCTTTCTCAACCAGATAGAGATGTTTGTGTTGGAGTTTATTGTACTCATATAGAACTTGATGCTGATATTTGCGCTACAATTGAAAATATTCAAATAAGACAAGAATTCTATGCAGAACTTGCAATGAATTTGGCTAATTTGTAAAGGGTTTAAAAAGGATAAATAATTTATTTTAACGCTCGCTCATCCAAATTGCACAGCGTTTTAGCGCTCACGCGCACATTATAACGCCTCCAACTTCGTATATACCGCAAACGTTGAACTCAATAAATTTATGGTCTATTGACAAACATGGATAAGTATGTACAATACAACTGTACAATAACCAACTAAGCTCATGGACAATCTAAAAGATAAGTATACGGAAGAAGCTAGAGCAGCATTTTTACCCCAATTGGAATCTGGCAAAATCACTGAAGATGGGTACGCAATAGCTGTTCGCGAACGAGTTGCTAGCTATCTTGCGTATGATCTATATGAGAAATCGGTTGGCATTTAAATTTACTGCGCACAACAGCGGTATATACGCCTTTCCCTCGATAAACTCAGTATCGACCAAATAACGCAATGCTCATGATATAATTGAACCAATTGTATGCGGAATAGTTTTTAATTAATCCTAATAGTATGAGAATCCGCCTAGTAAGAGATAAAGATTATGCAGCAATAGCTCGATTACGCAGAGCTGCTATTCGAGACATCAGCTCTCAAGATTACCCTGAAGATATCATCGAGATGTGGGCAGTTAATAGGAATGCCAACTTCTTTAGAAGCAACGCAGAAAAATACAAAAGATGGGTAGCCATTGAAAGTGACAAAATAATTGGCTTTGTTGAGCATGATTTCAAGGGAGAGCTTTCGAGAATATATGTTCATAAACATTATCAGGGCAAGGGCGTTGGTTCTCGCTTAGTGCATCAAGCTGAGGAGTCTATGGAAAAATTAGGATTCAAAAAATTTACCTTAGAATCAACAATCGGTGCCAAGACATTTTATGAAAAAAGAGGTTACAAAGTTGTCAAAAAAGATTTTCATACATATCAAGGCAAGAAAGCTCTTATATATGTTATGGCTAAAAACATTAGATAAAAGATATCTCACTTGAATACCGACTACACCGATTAATGGAATTTACGTTACGACCGCTAACAGCGGTATATACGCCTACCCCTCGATAAACTCAGTATCGACCAAATAACGCAATGCTCATGATATGATAGCATTGCGTTTCTTCGTATATACCGCAAACGTTAGGCGAAATACTGCCTATTTTTCTGAATACATTAAATACCTTTTGATAAGGTGCTTTTAGAACATTTTTAACAATTTTTAGACTCAAGAGATTGTCTTTTAGGCTTATTTTTGCTATAATATACAGATAAAATAAAAAAACCATGTTCAATACCAAAAAAATTCTAATCGCGGAAGATGAAAAGCCAATGGCCAATGCGCTTATGCTTAAGCTGAACCATGTTGGTTTTGAGGCTAAGACAGCATCTAATGGGCAAGAAGCACTGGATATGCTGGAAAGAGAGAAGTTCGATTTAGTCCTGCTTGATTTGATGATGCCTAAGGTAGATGGTTTTGGTGTACTGGCTGAGCTCAAAAACAGAAGTGACAAAACACCCGTAATTATTACCTCTAACCTAAGTCAGGAAGTAGACTCAAAACGGGCTTTAGAAATGGGAGCAGTGGATTATATCGTCAAATCCGACACACCGCTTGTGGAAATTATTGAACACGTTAAAAAAATCTTAAATTAATGGTCATTGATGAGGCAAAAGTAAAAGAGATCCTTCTGCAGGAAGCCTATGTTACGCCGGAGGATATTAAGAAGGCAGAGGAATTTGCTAAAGCTCATCATACCCAAATGGTAGATTATCTTTTGTCTAAAGAGATAATTACCAAAGAACTCTTGGGGCAAGCTCTTGCCGAATCGTTTAAAGTGCCTTATGCCAATCTTAAGGCTCATCAACCAGCTAAAGAACAGGTAGAAAAAATTCCTGAACTGTTGGCAAAAAAGTATCAGGCGGTAGTTTTTGAAGAAAACGAAGATCAGATCAGGATTGCCACAGATGATCCGACTCAGGAACAATTACTTGCAGATTTAAAAACAGTATTCAAAGAAGGTAAAAAAATCAGTCTGGCTTACGGTTTGCAAGAAGAAATACAAGGGACTTTCATTCATTATCGAAAATCTCTTGAAACACGCTTTAGCGACATCATAAAAAAACAAAAACAGGTCGCTCCACAGATTATTGATGAAATTTTAGCAGATGCATTGTCCTACATGGCTTCTGATATTCATTTCGAACCTCAGGAAGAAGAAGTAGTGATTCGATTTCGAATAGATGGAGTGCTCCATGAGGCTGGACGCATTCCTAAACAGTATTACGAAAATGTTCTCAATCGTATTAAAGTGCAAGCACATCTGCAAATTGACGAGCATTTTTCTGCTCAGGATGGAGCGATACGTTATGTAAAGGAAGGTAATAAAGTAGATATGCGTGTTTCCATTACGCCGATTTTGGATGGAGAAAAAGTCGTTATTCGCCTGCTTTCCAAATACGCGCAAAGCCTCACTTTAAACGATATGGGGCTACTGGCTGATAATCAGAAACTACTCACTACAAATGCCAAAAAGCCATTTGGAATGATTTTGGTAACCGGACCGACAGGTTCCGGAAAAACCACCACGCTATACGGGCTTTTAAAAATATTAAATAACCCGGAGGTAAATATCGCGACCATTGAAGATCCCGTAGAATATAAGATTCAGGGAGTAAATCATATTCAGGTTAACGAAAAGACCAATCTGACTTTTGCAGAAGGTTTGCGTTCCATTGTTCGTCAGGATCCGGACATAATTTTGGTGGGGGAAATTCGTGACCGTGAAACCGCGGAAATTGCAGTAAATGCCGCTTTGACTGGCCATCTACTCCTATCCACTTTTCATGCTAATGATGCGGCAACAGCTATCCCCCGATTACTTGATATGGGAACTGAACCCTTTCTCCTTTCTTCCACTTTAGAATTGGTAATCGCGCAGCGCTTAGTGCGGCGTATTTGCCAAACTTGTAAGCATGGCGTCAATATGACTCAAGAAGATCTCAAAAAATGGCTCCCCGATCCCAAGCTTTATTTTTCACAAGGAACAACTACTCTTTATGAAGGAAAAGGGTGCAAAACCTGTAATGACACTGGCTATAAAGGCCGACTTGCGGTTTATGAATTTATTGCCGTGACTCCTGAAATGAAGGAGTTGATTCTGAAAAATCCTTCCACTCAAACCATTTGGGAGTTGGCTAAAAAACAAGGAGCGCACAGCATGTTTGAAGATGGAATCGAGAAGGTTAAAAATGGCATTACCACCCTTGAGGAACTTTTGAGAATCACCTCCCCATCCTAAAAAAGAAACATGCTTCAATTCGTTAAAAAAACATGGGATCGACTTGATGCCTGGGCACAAAAAGTAACGGGGAAAATGGGGCTGGGAGAAGACAAAGAAAATTTTGTGGAAAATTTAACCATGCTTTTGGAGTCAGGCATGCATATTTTAGGCGTATTGGAAGCAATCCGTTCAGAAACACATTCCAAGTCAATGTTACGACTGATTGACGTTCTGAAGGAGGAAATTGAAGGAGGATCTTCGCTTTGGCTGGCCTTGGAAAAAATAGAAATCTTTTCTCCTCACATAACGGCTCTGATTCGAATTGGCGAGGAATCGGGGCAGTTAAACGAAAATTTAAAAGCTATTGTGATTCAGCAGAAAAAAGAACGCGAATTCCATTCAAAACTACGTTCCGCCATGATGTACCCCGCGTTGGTTTTGGGGCTCACCTTGGTTGTAGGTATTGGAATCGCCTGGTTTATTTTGCCGCGCTTGTCGACTGTTTTCGACCAGCTCAAACTGGAATTGCCATTAGTCACAAGAGTACTCATTGGATTTGGCCGTTTTTTAGGTGATTACGGCACAGTTGTTATACCATCGTTTATTATGGCGATAATTATCTTTGGTTATTTTATTTTTTTCTATAAAAGAACAAAATTCCTTGGCCAAAAACTGCTCTTCGTTTTTCCGGGCATCAAGAATTTGATTCGCGAAGTGGAATTAGCACGTTTTGGCTACATTTTAGGGGCTTTATTGAGAGCTGGCTTACCCATTGAAAAAGCAATCGATTCCCTTCAAAGGTCAGCGACTTTTTCCGATTACCAAAAGTTTTACAGTAATTTAAAAAAGGATATCGAAGAAGGAGCTTCTTTTCAGGAGAGTTTCAACCAATATGAAAAAACTGATAAAATAATTCCAAAATCTGTTCAGCAGATGATCAACGTGGCTTATCAGTCGGGGCATCTTGCCGATACGCTGATAAAAATTGGCGAAAAGTTTGAGTCTAAAACTGAAAACACGACTAAAAATCTGTCGGTTATTTTGGAGCCAATTCTGCTCGTAATCGTTTGGCTGGGGGTGGTAGCAGTTGCCCTAGCTGTTATTTTGCCAATTTACAATCTGGTAGGGGGCTTTAACGCAAATCCAGTGCAATAAATGAAATTAATTAAAACAAAACATCAAAAAGGGTTCACATTACTGGAAATGTTGCTTTCCATCGCTTTAATCGCGCTGCTTTCCGGTCTTTCTATACCAGTCTACCAGTCATTTCAGGTTAAAAACGACTTAGACATTGCAGCAAACACCATTGCCCAAAGCACCAAACGTGCTCAGGTTCTTGCGCAGGCGGTGGATGGCGATACGACTTGGGGGATTTATATCCAAAGTGGAAGTATAACCATTTTTCAGGGAAGTAATTATGCAAGTCGAAACACGAATTACGATGAAGATTTTGAAATGCCGACAAGTATTACTCCGTCCGGTCTTCAGGAAATCGTTTTTAGCAAATTATACGGTGAACCTCAGGCAATCGGCACTGTTATTCTAACGACCAGTACGAACGAAATCGCTAATCTAATACTCAATGAAAAAGGGATGGTCAGCTACTAAATCATCGGGCTTCTCCCTTGTAGAGATAATTCTGGCCAGTAGCCTGTTTGCCATGTTGATTCTAGGGCTTTCGGGGGCATTTTTATATGGCGAGGAAAATACCGCCCTTTCAGGCAAAAGAGCACGCGCTGTTTTCTTGGCAGAAGAAGGTTTGGAGGCCGCTCGCAATATACGCGATGATGATTTCGCGAATTTGAGCAACGGTAATCACGGGATAACAATCACGAGTAACGAGTGGGCTTTTTCAGGCACGTCCGATGTCACGAATATTTTTACGCGGCAAGTTCTTGTCGCGGCAATCGATTCTGATCGCAAACAAATCACTTCTACCGTTACTTGGCAGCAAAACGCCCAACGTACTGGCTCTGTGCAACTCACTACCTACCTGACCAATTGGCAAGCGAGTACTGGGGGACCTCCACCTGCCTCCAATTGTGCCGAGTTCTGTCAATCGGCTAGTTACTCCGATGGTGTATGTCGACAAAATGCCAAGCAATGCGAAAAAAATAATGAAATCTATGAATCCGCAGGCGATTTGCTTTGTACCGCTGGCCCATCAGCAGACACCTGTTGCTGCCAACCTTAAAATAATGAAAAAAAATGTCAGAAACACCAAAGGTTTTACCTTAATCGAACTGCTTTTGTATGTGACGCTAACAGCGGCAATGCTGATAGCAATCACGGTTTTTATATCCCTGTTTTTAGAGGCTCGTGTCAAAAATCAAGTGATCGCCGAAGTTGAACAACAAGGATTGCAAGTTATGCATCAAGTCACCCAAACGGTTCGTAACGCGCAAAGCATTACATCGCCCGCCATCGGCAGCAGCGGGGCTTCATTAACAATGAATGTGGTTACATCAGGTGACGACCCCACGGTTTTTGACTTGAGTAGTGGCGCCATTCGTATTAAAGAAGGAGCGGCCTCTGCCATAAATTTAACTTCATCGCGCATTATCGCTTCGACGCTTAATTTTCAAAATCTTTCCCGTACAGATACGCCAGGGGTGGTTCGTGTAAATTTCACACTCACACATTTTAATGCTGAAGGGCGGCAGGAATATAACTTTGAAAAAACCTTTTATACCAGCGCTAGTTTACGAGAAAATGAATAAAAACCTCTGTAACAACAAAGGTGGCTACATCGCCCTGATAAGCGTACTTATTGTTGGAGCGGTTGCTATTGCCGTCACAACGTCAATGCTGCTGCTGGGGCTTGGTTCATCCCGAACAAGTTTCGCTTTAGAGCAAAGTTATCAGGCAAAAGCTTTGGCAAATCTTTGCGCGGAAGAAGCTCTTCAGCAAATACGAAGCTCAACTTCTTTCTCCGGAACAGATAATCTATCCTTAGGGCAGGGAGTCTGTACTTACACTGTTGCTAATACAGGGGGTCAAAATCGTTCCATCACAGCTCAGGGGACCGTAGGAACCATTGTTAGGAAAACCAGTGTTAACGTTAACACTATCAATCCTAAGATTAATGTTGCTTCGTGGCAGGAAGTAGCAGATTTTTAGTTACAAATTTTTTGTTTATATTCATCAAATATGGTAAAATCTTAAGGTAAGTTAAAAAAATAAAATATTTTATCATGAAAAAAAATATCCAAAATCGAAAGGGCTTCACCCTGCTCGAAATTCTTTTAGTCGTGGCAGCTATTGCCATTTTAGCTGGGATTGTCATTATCGCGATTAACCCTACTAAACAATTAGGGGAAACCAAAAATGCTCAAAGACGCTCCGACGTTAGCACTATTATGAACGGGGTTTATCAGTACACTATTGATAATAGCGGCACTTTACCTGCCAGTATCACTACAACTCAAACGGAAATCTGTGTCACCGGAGGCACTTGTACCGGGCTGATAGATTTATCCGTATTGACCACAAATGAAAAGTACATCACCTCAATTCCTACCGACCCAACCGGATCTTCGACAAACGGGGCTGGTTATGAGATTTTCAAGAGCGCTAACGGACGGGTTACCCTTATAGCTCCCGATGCTGAACAGGGTGCAACGATTAGTGTGACGCGATAGCCCTTAAAATAAAACAAAAATAATATGGAAAATCAAATTCCAAAGAACAAAATTTACATCAGTCTCGGAACTATCTTGCTGGCTGTGCTAATTGCGGGAGGCTACTTTATTCTCCAGTTGCAAAACATTGAAAAATCCCTTGAAGACCTTGAGCACGCTGAGCACGTTATTGCTAAAGCGCTTGATTTCAACGTAGAAAATTTTCACACCCAACTTGAAATGTGGGAGTACGCTTTTGATCCCAACCAAACACGTCTTCTTGCTTTCAAAAAGCATCAAACGAAACTAGATCTTTTGCTCGGTGACCTCGTAGAATCTTTACGAGAAGAGGGCTCGACTTTTGATGGCGGTGTCGATACGATCGATGAGATTCGAGGCAATGTAGGGCAAGTGAATGCAGACTGGGAAAAAATGTTAGTGGGTATTGGTGAACTGGAAGATCTAAAAGCGAGAGGTCTCGGTGAAGGTGATGAGGAGTACGAAATTGCAGAAGCTGAAACAGCAGCAGTCGTATTTGCAAATGAAGATCTATTCGATCGCTTGGAATTCAATAAGGCAGTGGATGAATTCGTTGAACAACAAGATGAATATGTTGATGTATTGCAAGACGTGCTCTTATCACCAATCGATAGATTCCAAAAATTATTCTTTGCATTTCTTGCTGTGATGTTTGTACTCATTATTGGCCTTGGAGCGTGGATGTCGGCAACACCAGCGAGGGCAAAAGGCCAAGAAGACCCCATGGAGACAGAGTAAAATCAATACTATGTTTAGAAGTTTCAAAATTGGCACGAAACTACTGCTGGGTTCTACAGTGATAGTATTCATTTTTCTGATTATTAATACAGTCTCGTTTACGAGTACCCGATCCCTTATTAAACAGTCAGATTTGGAAAGTCATACTTACGAGGTTCTTGTCAATTTAGAAGAGATTCTCACGAGTCTTATAGACGCCGAAACCGGACAGCGTGGTTATATCTTAACCGGAGAATCACGATATTTGGAACCATATGACAGAGGAATTGCATTCGTTAATGCTAAAGTGAATGACCTTGAAAAGCTCACCTCAGATAACCCCTCACAACAGCAGCGAATCAAAGATATAAGGCTCCTTATTATAGAAAAAATTGAAGAATTGCAAGAGACCATAGTTTTAGAGACAAGCAATGACCATGATGCGGCTGTGGCCATAGTACTCAGTGACCGAGGTAAAGATATTATGGATCGTATTCGCGATCTGCTGGATGAGATGGAGGGCGAAGAAGAAAGGTTGCTCCGAATACGAGAGAAGGCGTCAGATCAATCACAAAGCATCACTGAACTGGTGATCGTTTTAGGGAGCATCATAGGGCTTGTGCTGGCGATGATGATAGCGCTCGTGCTTACAAACTCAATTGTAGAGTCAGTCACGAAGGCGAGAAAGGCTGCAACTGCAATAGCAAAAGGTAATCTGGATATTAAAATCGATACTTCTGGCTCAGATGAAATAGGAGATCTATCACGGGCCATTGAAAAAATGAAACAGGATTTGAAGGAAGCCTTTAAAAAGATGAAAGATCATGCTCAGGATTTACAAAAATTCAAACTTGCCGCCGATAGTGTTTCGAATCATATAAATATTGCGGATCATGAAGGAAAAATTATTTACGCCAATACAGCAGCGGAAAAAATAACTGGTTACAGTACAAACGAAATGCTTGGTAAAAAAGTTGGATCCAAAGAGCTATGGGGCGGTTTGATGGACGATAAATTTTATAAAAAACTATGGAAAACTATTAAAGAATATAAAAAAACATTTAAAGGAGAAGTCGAAAACAAACGGAAAAATGGTAGTAAATACACAGCACAAGTCAG
>SDBT01011324.1_pt1 | contig 14359 bp, 18 predicted proteins | sample 2277101 | NCBI WGS metagenome assembly SDBT01 (sample SAMN10404973, study PRJNA504765) | marine sediment metagenome | isolation source: marine sediment core GS10_PC15, 103 cmbsf | place: Arctic Ocean: Southern Knipovich Ridge | collected 2010
TCTCGAAGGTGTCCTGAAGAAGCGAGCTGAGCGTCACGGCCTGCTCGCCGATGCGATCCGAAGCGATATTAAAGACGCATTGCTCAGCCTGGTCGATGATGATCGACGCCTCTTCGTCCGATTCATAGGCCGTTCGAACGATGTCCGTCCCGGCGATGATGAGTTCACGAAGGGTGGCGCGGTCGCGGACGACCCGGGAATAGTACTCGGCGTTGGCGGCGTTGGGGACCCCCTCGGCGAGGGCGACGATGTACTCGACCCCGCCGATCTGCTCCAGATGCTTGCGCCGCTCAAGCTCATCGCGGAGGACCACCAGGTCGATCGGCTTGCCTTCCTGACGCATCTCGACCAGGGCCTTGTAAATGATCTGATGGGCCGGCCGATAGAAATGCTCCGGCCTGACGATCTGGACGATGATATCGACGCTGGGAGCATGGAGGATCATCGAGCCGAGCACGCAGGCCTCGGCTTCGATGGAATGCGGGGGGACGCGCTGAAGTGAATCGGACGCGCCCGCAGAGTTCGAATCGCCCAAGCTGCGAAGATTCGCGGTGGTCATTTGCCCTCCCTGGCTTATGCCAGGCGGCTGGGGCGCTGGGCCGACAGTCGCTTCCGACTAGGCCTCGGGCTCCTGGGAATCTTCTTCCGAAACGTCTCTCGCCGAGGGTTCGTCCGACGAGGCTTCTTCCTGCTCGACCAGCTCCACTCCGGGGGCCAGGACGGTCAGTTGGACCGCAGCCTTGACCTCCTCGTCGAAACGGACCTCGATCTCGTATTTACCCACGTTACGGATCGCCGCGTCAAGGACGATATTCTCCGCTTCGACCACAGCGCCCTGCTCGTAGAGGGCGGCGGCGATCTGTGCCGGGCCCACGGAGCCGTAAAGGTGCCCTTCCTCGTTCGCGCGGACCGAGAGGGTGATTTCCCTGCCGTTGATCAGGTCCGCCCGAGCCTGCAGATTCGCCTTTACTATGGCGAGTTCCTCGAGGTACTGCTGTTTCTCGGCCTCGATCGCGCGGAGATTGGCCTCGGTAGGCTTTACCGCCAGTTGTTCGGGCAGCAGATAGTTGCGGGCATAGCCGGGCTTGACCTCCACGACTTCGCCGATCGTTCCGAGTTTCGCCACATTTCTTCGAAGCAGCACTTTCATGCCATACTCCTAGCTGTCGCGGCTTGATTGGAGCCCATGCCTAGCCCACGTAGGGCATCAGCGCCAGCATTCTAGCCCGCTTGACCGCCTGCTTGCAGGAACGCTGGTGAGGGGCGCAGTTACCGCTACGCTTTCGTGAATAGAGCTTGCCTTGCTGCGTGGTGAGCTTGGTTATCGCGGCAAGGTTCTTGTAATCGACTTCCTTAACCTTTTCCCTGCAGAAGCGGCACTTGGCCTGCTCGCGCAGACGGGACTTCTTCTTCCGCTTCGAGGGAGCTCGTTTCCTTGCAAATCTTGCCATGGGTTGCGTCCTTGTATCAGATGACGGATGAATTCATTCCAACGGCCGAATTATTCCGACAGCACCAGGTGCGAGCTAGAACGGGATATCATCTCCTGGCTCTTGCAGATCAGGAGCGGGTCCCGGTTCCTGAAAGTTGTCCTGGGCGGGCGGGGCCTGAGCGGGCGCCCCGGCGGAGCGCGGCTTGGCGTTGCCTTGGCCCGGGCCGCCAAGAAACTGGAACCGCTCGACAATCACCCGGTGCCTGCTGCGTTTCACGCCGTCCTTGCCCTCCCACTGATCCAGTTGCAGTCGACCCTCGATCAGGATGGGCTGGCCCTTGGACATGTACTGATTGATCGTCTCGGCCTGCTTGCCGTAGGCCCGACAGTCGACGAAACACGTCTCCTCGCGCTGCTGATTGTCCTGCCCGCGCCATTTGCGGTTGATCGCCAGGCCGAGTTCCGCGACAGGCGTCTGACTCGGCAGGTAGCTCATCTGCGGGTCGCGGGTGAGGTTGCCGATCAGGATCACCTTGTTGTAGTTAGCCATTTTTCGCTCCCTGTCGACCTTTCAGCCTGGTAAGCCTGTCAGGCCGGCGAATTTGCCTTACGCTTCGGCCGAGCCGCCTTCTGGAACAGTCTTGGGCGGGTCGTTTTCCTCAGAGGGCTGCTCGGTATTTTCACTCGTTGTTTCCGCCGGGCTATTCTCGCTGGTTTTTTCGGTCTCGCCAGTCTCGGCGGGGGCCTGCTCGGCGTTTTCGCTCGTTGTTTCCGCCGGGCTATTCTCGCTGGCTTTTTCCGTCTCGCCAGTCTCGGCGGCAGCCTGCTCGGCGTTTTCGTTCGTTGTTTCCGCCGGGCCGTTCTCGCTGGTTTTTTCCGTCTCGCTACTCTCGGCGGCAGCCTGCTCGGCTTGGGCCTGGGCTTTTTCACGCTCCCGCGCCTCGGCCTTGCGCTGCAAGGCCGTCGCCGGCGTCGCGGCCTCGATAGTTTCCTGGGTCAGGTTGTCGCGCCGGATGATCAGCAAACGCAGGACATGCTCTTCGAGCTGACAGTCGTGTTCGATTTCTCGAATCTTGGAGGTTTCGGCCTTGAAATAGACCAGCGCGTAGACCCCTCGCCTGTAGCCTTGAATCTCGTAGGCCAGGCGACGCTCATCCCAAGGATTCAGCGCCAGGATCTCCGCTTCGTTCCGGGCCATAATTCTGCGGATCGGCTCGGCGACGGTTTCGAAATCGCCGATCCCGGCCGGCAACACAAACATGCCTTCGTACGTCCTTTTCGTCTCATTCATCTCTATGATTCCGCCATGTCTTCTCGCTGGCTCGCCCTGCCGGTCGTCGCCCGGCAATGCCGCCGGGTCTCACCCGTCGGCGGGCTTTTGGTTATACTTACTCATCACCGCCGCCATGTCCTCAAACAGCCAGGCCTCAGCGGCCTGGGCTGCAAGCGTTACGGCCTGGGCTATCGCCGGCTCTTGAGACTTCTCGAACCGTCCCAGCACATAGTCGACCGCGTCCATGCCGGCCGGCGCCTCGCCGATGCCCATCCTCAGCCTCGGGACATCCTCGCCGCCAAGGGCCGCCACGACGTCGGCCAAACCCTTGTGACCGCCTGCCGATCCGCCGGCCCGAATACGCAGTTGGGCAAGCGGTAAGGCCATATCATCCAGAACGATCAGGATGTTCTCGTTGGCGACTCTAAAGTACCGTGTCAGGTTGCCCACAGCCTGGCCGGAACGATTCATGAACGTCAGAGGCTTGAGCAGGACAACTCGCTCGACCTCTCGACCGCCTCTGGGCGCCACCGGTCTGGCCTCATACACCAGCCCGCCGAACGCCTCTCGCGGACCATCCGCCTTCCAGCGGGCCGCCAGCGCCTCGACGGCCTGAAAACCGACATTGTGGCGCGTCCCGGCATAGCGCCGACCGGGGTTTCCCAAGCCAACGATGCATCTTGTTTTCCCGGTCTGGCCCGCGTTCACGCCGAGCACCTGATCGGTTTCCTTATCGGCCGGTCCCGGCTCAGCAGGGGCCGTCGGCCGCATGCTAACCGCCTCGGCTTTTCGTGGCCTCTGCCTCGCCTTCTTCAGGCTTCTCGCCGATAACCTCAGGCTCGGCAGCTTCTTCGGCTTCGGCGGCTTCCTCTTCCTCGGCAATGACCGAGATGGTGCAGACCACCGTGTCCGGATCCGTCTGGAGCGTTGCGCCTTCGGGAAGTTCCAGGTCTTTTGCCTGTAAGGAATCGCCTATATTCATTTCGTTGACGTTGACTCGCAGGTCCTCGGGGATGGCGGTGACGAGGCACTCGATGGTCACCTCGGAGGTCGTCTGCTGCAGCACGCCGCCGTCCCTGGCCCCGGCGGGCGTACCGCGCAGGACGATGGGGACCGTCAATTCCACGCGTTCATCCAGCCGGACCCGCGTAAGGTCCATGTGCAGCAGCTTGTTCCCGAAGGCGTCGTACTGGGCTTCTTTGATCAGCACGTTTTCCTTCTTCCCGTCTACGTCGATCTCCAAAACGCGTTCGCCGTGCTGCAGGGCCAGCACGATATCGTGCTCATTCAGCGTGATCGCCAGGGCCGTTTGCTGATGGCCGTAGACAATCGCGGGGATCATCCCCTGCTTTCGCAGCCGCCGAACCTCTCGAGTACCGATTTCCTTGCGTTGGCTTGCCTTCAAAACCGCCATAGCTTCTCTCCAGGCCGGAGTCTTACCGACGCTTACGCCCGGCCGTTGTTAATCAGGAACAGACTGCTTACGGATTCGTCATTGTGAATTCTGTGGATCGCCTCGCCGATGAGATCCGCGACGGACAGGACATGCAGCTTGTCGGTCATCTTCAGCTTCTCATCGCCGACGGGAATCGTGTCGGTGACCACCACCTGATCGATCGGGGCGTCGCGGAGGCGTTCCATTGCCGGCCCGCATAGGACGGCGTGGGTGGCCCCGACGAAGATATCTTTGGCGCCCTTCTCTTTACAGAGCTTCGCGGCGCTACAGACCGTGGCGGCGGTGGTGATCATGTCGTCCATCATCAGGACCGTCCGGCCCTGGACGGCTCCGATCAACCGCCCGGTCTCGACCTTCTTGCCGCTGACCCTGCGCTTATCGAAGACGGCCAGTTCTCCGCCCAGCCGGTCGGCGTAGCTGCGTGCCCGTTTGGTGTTGCCGATATCGGGGCTGACCAAGACGAGATCTTCAAACTTCTTCTGAACCCAGTGGCGGCTCATCACCGGCTCGGCGTAAAGATTGTCCACGGGGATATCGAAGAATCCCTGGATTTGGGCGGCGTGCAGGTCGAGGGTCAGAACCCGGTCGGCCCCGGCGGTGACGATCATGTTCGCGGCCAGTTTCGCCGTGATCGGCACGCGCCCCTCGTCCTTGCGGTCCTGCCGGGCGTAGCCGAAGTAGGGGACCACCGCCGTGATGCGTTCGGCCGAGGCCCGCCGTGCGCTGTCGATGAAGATCAGCAACTCCATCAGATTGTCGTTCACCGGCGGGCAGGTGGGTTGGATGATGAACACATCGCGGCCGCGAACATCATCCTTCAGCCGGACGAAGAATTCATCGTCCGGGAACGCCGTTATCTCTGCGGCGCCCAGCGGGCAGCCCAGATAGTCGGATATCTTCCGACACAACGACGGATTTCCACGGCCCCCGAATATTTTTATGCTGCCCCTCACCGGGATTCTCCACAGTTGGCCCGCCGGGTCATGATCTGCTCGACCTGGCTAAGCTGTTGCTGCGTGTTGATGCTGAGCACGTCGTCGGCGGGCACAGCGGGCACAGCCGAGAGCGTCTTGCCGGCCTTTCCCAGCACGGCGAGCGTGTCGGTCAGATAGTACTCACCCTTGGTGTTGGCCTTGTCCAGGTGAGCTATGGCCTGTCTCAAGGCCTGGGCGTCGAAACAGTAAAGCGAGACGTTCACTTCCTTTATCTCTCGCTGTCGGTCGGTGGCGTCCAGATATTCCACGATGCCTGCCAGGTTGCCCCCCTCGTCCCGCACGATCCGCCCATATCGGCCGGGATCGTCCAGAATGCTTGTCGCCAGGGTGCAGGCCGCCTTCGTCTGCTGGTGGGTTTCCAGGAGCTTCCGCAATGTCGCCGACCGGATCAACGGGCCATCCCCGGCCAGCACCAGCACCGGCCCTTCGAGTCGGGCAAGTTGTTCGCCGCAGACCATCACCGCGTGACCGGTTCCCAACTGCTCCGTTTGCTCTACCCACTCTATATCACCGTCCGAGTCGGCGAAGGTCTCACGGACATGACCCGCCTGATGGCCGATAACAACGATCAGCCTGTCGCACCCGGCGCCTCTACAGGCGTCCAGGACGTAAGCGAGCATCGGCCGGCCAAAGATCTCGTGCAGGACCTTCGGCAGGTCCGACTTCATCCGCGTGCCTTGGCCCGCGGCCAGAATGATCGCGCTATATCCCACAGGAGTAAAGTAACCGGACGTCCGCCGGTGCGGCCAGCATGTCTACCCGGCCAGGACTCGAACCTGGAACGGAAGGACCAAAACCTTCTGTGTTACCAATTACACCACCGGGTAAGGTTTCGCGTTCGGCCGGCCCAAGAGCCGGCTTCACCCAACGTGTCGCGGCGAGGGATCCGTCCGGAAGCCTGAGCGATCGGCCGCGACCTCGTCGCCCACTCCCCGGCCGGGGCAACAGCCTGGCCGAGGGCACTCCGTGCGGACGGATTACTAACCAGCCCGGAAAGTCTACAGGCCGGCCCCATGGGCTGTCAAATGGTTCTTGGCCGGGACCGGCCTGAATTATTCCGGTCAAGTCTCGGCCGGTGGGTCTTGGCCGATCGTCGCCGTGGGGTCGTCGATGCAGCCCGATGCCGCCGGACGGCAAAGAAGCCAGCCGAAGGCAGCGTCATTTTGCCAGGGGCCCTTAGCTACCGCTCGCCCAGAACTTGCCGGACATACCATCTAGTCGAGGCCGGAGCGTGTTGGGCCAGAAGCTCCGCCGCCGACAGGCCGGGATACTCGGCGAGGATCTTCGCCACCCGCGTCGGGCCCATGTGATAGGCGGGCACAGCCAGGTGAATGTCCCCGCCGAAGCGGTCGAGCAACTGGCGGAGGTAGGCGGTGCCGACCCGGATGTTGTATTCCGGCTCAAAGAGGTCCCCGCGCTCGATGCCCGTTCGCTGGCACACCTCGCGCTCGGTGATGGGGGTGATCTGCATCAGCCCCTTGGCGTGCTTCGAGGACTCGGCCCGTGGCCGCGCGCCGCTTTCGGCCCGGATGACGCGCTCGACCAGATCGGCGGATAACCCGTTGGCCTCGGCGTACTTGCGGATAAGAGGCCCATAGCGCCGCAGCCGGACCTCCACGGACCTGTCTCGCTGCCAGGTGGTAAACAGATAAGACCCCCCCGCCATGGCCAAGGCAGCCAGCGCCACCACCACCAGACGCCATCTCTTGAATCGGCGGGCTTTTGGCTGAGGCGGCATTACCCTTGCCGGCGGGAAGTGATCCGGCCCGCCTGCCGGTGGGGAGTGGTCAGCTTGCTCTTCGGGGCCGCTTGAGGATGTCTGCCGGGTCAATGTCGTCCTCAGAAGGTGTAGCTGTGCAACCCGGCGAAGAGTCTGGCCAGATTGACCCACAGCAATGTGATAACGATCGCCCCGAAGCGCCACGAACGCGATGGGAAGAAGAAAGCCCCCAGGTACGCCCGGGAAGCCGCCTTGGGGAAGCGCAGAACATGGAGGCCAAGGGAGGCTCCGCAGGCAGCCATCGCCGCGTAGACCAAGCCTTGCTGTAATGCCGGCATGCCCATCACCACCTTTTTCGCAACTGGGCGGCGCAAAAGCAAGCCGCTGAGGAACATTCAAGAGCTCTGCGACGCCGGGCCCGGGCTGTGTCCGTGAACGTGCCGACCCCCGGGCCCGCTGTGAAACAAAGGCGGCCCGCATAATCACGGGCCGCCGATTCACACGTTTTGTCACAGGGCCAGGCCTGTGCGGACCGTCTTGCCGGCCCGATGGTTTTGGGCGATCAATACATGTCTTCGCCCATGGAAGCGCCGGCGGGGGCGGACTTCTTCTCGGGGATATCGCTAACCACCGCGTTGGTCGTCAGCAGCAGCCCGGCCACCGAGGCGGCGTTCTGAAGCGCGATCCGTTCGACCTTGGTCGGGACGATGATTCCGGCCTTGACCAAGTCGCAATACTTCCCGGCCAGGGCGTCGTAGCCGAGGTTGGGGTCCTCAGCCTTGGAGACCCGATCGGCGACGATGCTGCCGTCCAGCCCAGAGTTCTCGGCGATCTGGCGGATCGGGAAGACCATGGCCCGACGGACGATGTCCACGCCGGTCTTCTCGTCGTCGCTGTCGGTCTTTACCTTCGCCAGCGCCTTGATCGCCCGCAGCACGGCCACGCCGCCGCCCGGCAGGATGCCCTCTTGGACGGCCGCCCGGCAGGCGTGCAGGGCGTCCTCGACGCGGCCCTTTTTCTCCTTCATTTCCACCTCTGTGGCGGCCCCGACGTTGATCTGGGCCACGCCGCCGGAGAGTTTCGCCAGGCGTTCTTCGAGCTTCTCGCGATCGTAGTCACTCGTGGTCGCCTCGATCTCGTTGCGGATCTGCTCGATGCGCCCGGTGATGTCGGCCGTCTTGCCGGCACCCTCGATCAAGGTTGTGTTGTCCTTGTCGATGCGGACGCGCTTGGCCGTGCCCAGGTCGCTCATCTGGATGTTCTCCAGCGTGAAGCCCATGTCCTCCATGATGGCGCTGCCGCCGGTGAGAACCGCGATGTCGCGGAGCATCTCCTTGCGGCGGTCGCCGAAGCCCGGCGCCTTGACCGCGCAGCACTGGAGCGTCCCGCGCAGCTTGTTGACCACCAGTGTGGCCAGCGCCTCGCCTTCGATGTCCTCGGCCACGATCAGCAGCGGCCGACCGGACTGGGCGATCTTCTCCAGCAGCGGAACCAGGTCCTTGATGGTCGAGATTTTCTTCTCGTGGATCAGGATCAGGGGCTTCTCCATCTCGCATTCCATCGTCTCGACCCGGTTGACGAAGTGCGGGGAGATATACCCCTTGTCAAACTGCATGCCCTCGACGAGCTCGACGGCGGTATCCAGGCCCTGGCCCTCTTCGACGGTGATCACCCCGTCCTTGCCGACCTTATCCATAGCCTGGGCGATCATCTTGCCGATCTCGACGTCGTGGTTGGCTGCACACGTGCCGACCTGGGCGATCTCCTTGGAACTGCTGATAGGATTGGAGAGCTTCTTGAGCTCGTCGACCACCGCCTCGACCGCCTTGTCGATTCCGCGCTTCAATTGCATGGGCTTGGCGCCGGCGGCGATGTTCTTGAGGCCTTCCTCGAAGATCGCTTCGGCATAGATGGTGGCTGTGGTCGTGCCGTCGCCGGCCACGTTGGAGGTCTTCGAGGCCACCTCCTTGACCATCTGGGCGCCCATGTTCTCGGTGGGGTCTTTCAGTTCGATTTCCTTGGCGACGGTAACGCCGTCCTTGGTCACCGTCGGGGCCCCGAAGGACTTCTCCAGGACCACCACGCGCCCGGTCGGGCCGAGCGTTACCTTCACAGCCGCGGCCAACTGCTTGATGCCCCGACGGATGCCCTCGCGGGCTTCAGAGTCAAACGTGATCTTCTTTTTTGCCATATTCCATGCTCCCGTCTGTGAGTCTCTTGGCTGATTGCTGCCGTTCGGATGCCGAGCGGCTCTACTCCAGGATGGCGAGAATGTCCGACTCGTCCATCAACATGTATTCCTCGCCGTCGAACTTGACCTCCGTGCCGCCGTAGCTGGCGAAGAGCACGGTCTGGCCTTTCTTGACCTGGAACTTCGCCCTCGATCCGTCATCGAGGAGCTTGCCGTCCCCAAGGGCTAGAACCGTGCCCCTCTGGGGCTTTTCCTTGGCGGTGTCCGGCAGGACGATTCCGCCCTTGGTCTTCTCTTCCGCCTCCAGGCGCTTGATCAATACCTTCTCGCCCAGTGGGCGAATCTTTGGTGCGGCCTTAGCCATGTGCAACTCCTTAGTCATAGTTGACTTGCGAATGCAACCCGCACGGGCGGGTTGCCGCCGGAAACCGGGCGAATCGCTCGTCGCCCGTCACGTTTGCCATTTAAGGTTCAACAAGGCTCTATTGTCTGATTCGTATCGTTCGTCTCAAGCTTACAGACCTGCCGACTTGCCGATTGTCCGCGGGGACGCCGCACGCTACTCCGCCCGAAGAGGCCGGGCCGAGCCATGCTTTCCTATTCATCCGTCCGGCCTTCCCTGAGGGTTCGGTCAAGACGCAGCATCATGCGCTGGATTTGCCGAAGCAGTTCTTCCAACGCCAGCGGACGGACCACCACGCTGAAGACTTCCAGCCGAAGGGCCGATTCCAGCCAACGACGATCCCGAACACCCGTGATGACGACCACGGGCAACATCGCGTCGAGTCGACGAATCATTCGAAGCATCCGCAGCACGTCAATAGACCAATCCGCGTCGTCGTCCAGCACGGCGGCGTCGGCAAGGCCCGATTCGACCAGGTCCAGCAGTCCCCGGCGCCCGGTGGCATGGTAAGGCCGAACCCATCGCGGCCCGACGATCTGCTCCAAGGCCGGCCGCCAGGACTCCGCCTCACCGGTTACAACCAAACCCAAGGGCAGTCTATTTTTTTCCACCGCAGCGGCCATGGCGTAACCGCCATTCTCACGTAATCCGGAGCCGCTCGTCGCACGGCCCACCTTACCGACTGCGCTTACGCGGCGCAATCCTTCGAAATAACTTTTAGCAACCGCAGTGCCATATCTTGTAACATAAGACAAGGCAAGGGCTAGGGTCATTATCGCACCGGAGGGCCTTGGGCTTTCTGCTGCCTGATCTGGTCGGCTCATCCCCCTGACTGCTGTTATGGCAGCTTCAAGGGTCCAGGAGCGCCTGCCTGAGCGGGGCGTGGGGGGGGGTGACATTCGACGGGAGAATCCAGTCGCAGTCGGCGCCGGGGCTATCTGCCCGGGGGGCCTGATCGGCCAAATTTATCATAAACCCCTTGACCGTGATTGTCTGTGGGGTTAATCTACGCCGCTTCGCTCTCGGGCGGGCAGGTGTAGTAGTGCGCCGGCCCGAGGGTATGGCGTTGGTCTCATTAACCCCTATTAGAGAAGCCTTCAACGCCCGGATGCCTGAATTCGGGCTTGGACTGGAGGTGGACTTTGCCGTCGGAACTGGTTAAAGAACTGATCGACGCGGGCATCCATTTCGGCCATCGCGTCGGGAGATGGAATCCGAAGATGCAGCCGTACATCTTCGGGAAGCGAAATCTCATCCACATCATCGACGTCAGGGAAACGATCAAAGGGATTATCCTTGCCAAGAAGTTTCTCCAACGGGTGGTAGCCGAGGGCAAGGATGTTCTTTTCGTGGGCACGAAACGACAGGCCCGCAAGGCCGTCCAGGAACATGCCACCGCTGCCGGGATGCACTGGGTGACGGACCGCTGGTTGGGGGGGACCATGACGAACTTCCGGGAGATCCGCAAGCGGATCGGCCGCCTGGAGGAGCTGGAGGAGCTCGAATCGCAAGGTCTGCTGGACACATACTCCAAGAAAGAAGGTGCCTCCCTGCGCCGGGAGATGCGCAAGATTCGGCGCAACCTGGGAGGTATCCGGCAAATGGTACGCCTGCCTGGGGCATTGGTGCTCATCGATCAGAAGCGCGAGATCAACGCGGTTCGGGAAGCGAAGAAGCTTTCCATTCCGGTGGTGTGTCTGCTGGATACCGACAGCGATCCGGACTTGGTTGACATTCCCATTCCAGGCAATGACGACGCGATGCGCGCGATCGAGCTTGTGGTAAAACAGCTTTGTGACGCGGTGAGCGCCGGCAAGCAGCTCTCGCAGAAAGCGGCGGCCGAGCCTGAAATGCCTCGCCGGCGCAGCCTTCGGCCCGCGACGGCCAGGGCCTCGGAACCGGAGGAGCCCGGCGCGGAGGAGGCTGAAGAAACGCCCCCCGCCGCCCAGGAGGACGCAGGGACCGCCGGGCCAAACCAGGCCGGCGGATCGGCCGAGGCGACAGGGGAAGCACCGGTCGAAACACCGGGCGGTGAGGGTGAAGCGGGCGAGAAGGCGGAGTAGCCCCCAGGTCGTGGTTCCCAGAGAAGATCAGGAGTAAAGATGACTGAAATAACCGCATCAGTGGTCAAGGCTTTGCGAGAGGAAACCGGGCTGGGCATGATGCAATGCAAGAAGGCCTTGCAGGAAGTCGGTGGCGACATGGAAGAGGCCAAGATTCTCCTCCGCAAGAAAGGCCTGGACACGGCCGACACAAAGGCCGGCCGAGCCACCAAGGAAGGCCTCATCGGGATATGCACCCGTGACGGCGCCGCCATGGTGGAGATTCAATGTGAGACCGACTTTGTCGCTCGCAACGAGACGTTCCGCCAGATGGTGCAGTCGGTGGCGGATATGGCCTGTCAGTTGCCCGACGGGCCGATCGAGCCCAACGACGCGATCGACGAGGCAATCCAGGTAGTCCTGGCCAAGATGGGCGAGAATATGGGCTTTGCCCGCGGGGTCAAGCTCAGCGCCCCGTGTGTGGGCAGCTATCTGCACCATAACGGCAAGGTGGGCGTGCTCGTGGGCGTCGATGGCGAGATTACCCAGGAGTGTCTCTCGGACCTGTGCATGCAGATAGCTTTCGCCGACCCGATCGGCATCACCAAGGACGACATCCCCGCTGACCTGATCGAACGGGAGCGGGACATCGCGACCCATCAGGCCTCGGAATCCGGCAAGCCGCCTCCGGTGGTCGAGAAGATCGTCGCCGGCAAGATTGGCAAATTCCTCGCCGAGAACGCCCTTCTCGAACAGGTGTTCATCCGCGACGAGAAGAAAAAGGTTAAGGATATCCTCGGCTCCGCAAAGATCATCTGCTTCGCCCGTTTCGCGGTCGGGGCCGGCGACAAGTAGAAACCCATGCCACCCAAGCCTCGCTACAAGCGCGTGCTGGTGAAGCTCTCGGGCGAAAGCCTTTGCTCCCCGGGCGGGTTTGGCATCGAGGAGGCAGCGGCCTCGAGCGTTGTCGACGAGATCCTGGCGGTGTTGGAAATGGGCGTCGAGTTGGCGTTGGTGATCGGGGGCGGGAACTTCGTCCGGGGCAGAGACTTCGGCCCGGATTCGCCCGTTCAGCGGACCACCGCCGATTACATGGGCATGCTCGCGACGGTGATCAACGCCTTGGCGCTGCAGGACGTGCTGGAAAGCCGGGGTGTGCCCGCCCGCGTGCTGGGGGCTATCGCCATGGCCGAGGTCTGCGAACCGTTCGTTCGGCGGCGGGCGATCAGGCATCTGGAGAAGGGCCGACTGATTATCCTGGCTGGGGGAACGGGGCGCCCGTTCTTCACCACGGACACCTGCGCCGCCCTGCGGGCCAGCGAAATCGGCGCCAAAGTTTTGCTAAAGGCCACCAAAGTTGACGGGGTCTTCGATTCCGATCCTCAGAAGAATCCTTCCGCGAAAAGATATACCAGCCTGACCTACCAGCAGGTGCTCGCCGACCGCCTGGGCATTATGGACCTGGCGGCGATTTCCATGTGCATGGACAGCCGCATCCCCGTCATCGTGTTCGCCTTGGCCAAGTCAGGCAACCTGGCGGCGGTTGTTCAAGGAGAGGATATCGGTACGCGAATTTCCGATTAGCCCGGGAGTGATCCGATGGCTGTGGACGACATCTTACTTGAGTCCGAAGAGGCGATGGAGAAGGCGGCGGATTTCCTGGGCAAGGAGTTCCGGAGCATCCGTACGGGCCGGGCGTCCACCGGCCTGGTCGAGCATATCAAGGTTGACTACTACGGTTCGCCCACTGAGATCCGCCAATTGGCGGCTATTGCGACACCCGATGCCTCATTGATCGTTATCAAGCCGTTCGACCGGGGCTGCATCAAGGAGATCGAGAAGGCGATCTTCGCCAGCGACCTGGGCATCACCCCCAACGTGGATGGCAAGATGATCCGCCTGAACGTTCCGGCGCTGTCGGTGGAACGCCGCGAGCACATCGCCTCGCAGCTCAAGAAGATGGCCGAGTTGGCCCGGGTGGCCATCCGCAACGCGAGGCGCGACGCCAACAAGGAGATCGATGGGCAGCAGAAGGCCTCCAAGCTGAGCGAGGATGAGGCGCTGGACGCCAAGGATGAGATCCAGAAGCTTACCGATCAGTATGAGAAGAGAGTCTCGGAAACCCTGGCGACCAAGACCCGGGAGGTCAGGGAAGACTAAGTCGGCCCTGGCGATCGGTTCGACCTGGCGGGGAAAGAGCACACGGCGGCATTTCCGATTTATCTTACCAGCCGAGGCTGATAGACTCCCAAAGACATCGCGGAGGAGGGAGTAGCTCAATTGGTAGAGCAACGGCCTTTTAAGCCGTAGGTTCTGGGTTCGAGCCCCAGCTCCCTCAGTAGCGTCGAAGAATGGACGACGGTCGCGGCAAGTGGCGAAAGGGGAAGGCAAGGTCGGCCAACATGGCGTCCGGCGGCTTTGGCCAGGCGGTGCCGGGCCTCACCGAATCACAGTTCCGATCTTTGGCTGACGGGTTACCTGCTCTCGGTCGGTGGAGTGGATATCGCCGTTGCCGATGACGGGGAATCCGGACACCCTCATCGAACTCGGCGGTGCACTCCCAAGAGGCCTTTTCTGCTTGCCCTCTCAGCCCGGTCCTGCCGGCCGGCAAGGTCGTCGGGATAGCCAAGAACGTACGACGCGCGGTCGGATTTGATTCTGCTCCCCGGCGGAAGTACACTACGCAAGATCGTAGCTCGCTCCACAAGGTTGACGTTCGCTGGTGACGGGCTATGATGATCCAGCCTTATCGGCCGGCGCGTTCCGGCTGGGGCGAACAGCGCGGCCCCATCGTCTAGTGGCCTAGGACTCCAGGTTTTCATCCTGGCAACAGGGGTTCGAGTCCCC
>SDBT01011325.1_pt1 | contig 14358 bp, 30 predicted proteins | sample 2277101 | NCBI WGS metagenome assembly SDBT01 (sample SAMN10404973, study PRJNA504765) | marine sediment metagenome | isolation source: marine sediment core GS10_PC15, 103 cmbsf | place: Arctic Ocean: Southern Knipovich Ridge | collected 2010
ACAATAATGTTTCACACGCACGGCATAAAGAATTATATAAATGGCCAATACGTGTGTACTTATACCGGTGCGGAATTGCGAGCATATTCATTATCAGGCAGGGGTGGTGATACGACAGATACTTTCTCACCTCACGACGCTGGCAATGAAGTCATAGCTTTGGCTGAACAGATAAAAGCGGAACGAGCAATTATGGCAATGGAGACAAAATGACTGACAAACACGGCCAAAACTTAATGAACTTCCAGCCTTCCACTGGTAAGGGTATGCCCCTGACTTCTTATATAGCTGAGGATAAGCTAACTAAGTCCGGTAAAAGGTTAACGCACTGCGAGATTATTCTTGAAGCCTTGCGCAAGCGTAACGGCTCAACAACTTTGGAATTAGCTGGTTATTTGGATGGCGTTTTAACTGATAAGCAAATTTGGAAACGTATGAACGATTTAGTTGAGCATAAATTTATCCGGCGAAGCGACCTAATTACGTTACGAGAAAAGGACATTGCACGTGGTGGCTGGTCTAATGAAAGGAATGAAAGATGAGACATTGTTATTATATTTTAGGTACGATGCCTTTGCTGTTATGTGTGATAATCATTCTGGCCTGTATCCCATTCGTTGCTGTTGGTGAATTTGCAATTTTTGTATCGGGCAAGTTTATGAAGTGTGGCGATAGGATTATGTCGTGGACAGAAAAAAAAGTTAATTTTCCCTAAAGAATTGTCTTGACTTTTACCGATAGTAGGATATAATGAAACAATGCCTGACCAGAGCGAATCACGAGTTTATAGCAAGCCCTGCGGTTCTATCTCGCTTTGGTCGGCGAACCAATGGGCTTGTTTATTTTGAAAGGGCAGGAAGATGAGCGATACAATGGTGCAAGATTGTAAATGTTGTCAAGTTGAAACAGATTGCATAGATGGTCTTTGTGAAATGTGTTCTGATTATAACTACAAACTACAAAAGCAGGTTGATTTGCTGATTTTGGGCTTATTGCAAGAGAAGCGCGAGGTAGCAACCATTAAGGATAGGCTCAATAATATGAAATACGCAACAAACAGTAAAGAATTTCGGAGCGGTTATAATGCTGGCCTAACTGCTTATGCTTGGTGGAAAGAAGGTGTCCAATATGTAGGAACTTGTGGCACAACACTAAAGAAAGCACTTAACCTGAAGGGAGATTCCTAATGCTCGTCCGTCCCGATAGTTTCGTTCCTGGTAACATAGGCTTGATAGAAGCCGTAGAGCGTGCAGAAAGAGAGGCTAAAATGGCTAACAAGCGTTGTGGTTATTGTGTGTTTTGGGACGAGTGTGGGACTAAGGCCGATTCTGTTTGTGGCAGTTTTGAGCCTGACCCCAACGCACCCACAGACGATGATTTTGAGCCTCTTGAAGGCAAATATGACTCTTTAGAAGGGAGTGGTAGGTAGAATGGATATTGAACAAATAAAACAAGTAGCAACGGACATTAATAATGTGGCCTCTGCGTCTTTCCAATCAGGCAGGGAGCATACAGAACGTCTTTTATTGGCAAGACTTGAGAAGCTGGTAGAGGTGTGCACAAAAGTTCACGACGCATTATTGGCCTTACATGTCTGCGACCAAGACAAGGAGTGGGCTGGCAATTTGCGAGCCGAACTAAAGCAAGCTATCGAAGGGAGCTAATATGTTAGTCTTAGACCGCAAGGTAGATGAGTCTATTATGATAGGCGATGACATTAAGATTACGCTTACGAGGATACGGGGCAAGCAAGTCCGCTTAGGCATAACCGCCCCTAAAGACGTAGAGGTTCACCGCAAGGAAATTTGGGAAGCGATTAAGAGGGGGAAAAATGCAAATACATGAATGTCTCCAATGTTCAGATGAATGGTTTGCCTTGAAATGTGGCAAAGTCTCAGCAAGCCACTTTTCAGAGGTTTTGAACAAAAAGACCGGTAGGGGTACGTATATGTTTAGGCTTCTCGGTGAGAGGCTTTCAGGCGAGCCGTATGAGTCTTACAGTAATAAAGTGATACAAAGGGGTATAGAAGTCGAAACAGAGGCCAGAGCGTACTATGAGAGCCTTTACGGGGCTGTTAGACAGGTGGGTTTTGTGCAGATGGATGATTATGTGGGTTGTAGCCCTGATAGTCTGGTTGGGGACGATGGGATTATCGAAATCAAGTGCCCACAGCCAAACACTCATTTGAAGTATATCTACGATAATCGGATGCCTGCTGTATATATTCCACAGGTGCAAGGTTGTTTGTGGGTAACTGGTAGGCAATGGTGTGATTTTATCTCTTTTGAACCACGAGTTAAGGTTAGGCCGTTTTGGAAAATAAGAATTGTACGAGATGAGGACTATATACATACATTGTCTGTGGCCGTGAAACAGTTTGTTAGTGAATTGAAGGTTTTGGAAAAGAAAATAACCCATAAGAACAATTTTTAGAGAGGTGTAAAATGGAAAATGAAATACAAAAAACTGAACCGATGTCTCCGAATCAGATGATACAGGTGGCAATTGAAGGTAATGCCGATTTGGAGAAATTAGAAAAATTGTTAGGATTGCAAGAGCGATACGAGGCTAACGAAGCAAGGAAAGTTTTTGCCTCTGATTTTGCGAATGTGCAATCAGAGATAGCGGCTGTTGTAAAAACAAAAAACAACCCGCAAACACATAGTAAGTATGCAGGACTTGATGACGTTATCGAAATGTCAAAGCCAATATATACTGAACAGGGTTTTTCTATTATTTTCTACGAGGGCGAAACTTCAGTTTCAGATAACATTCGAGTTTGTGCCGATGTTTTGCACAAGGCAGGGCATAAAGAAACATATCACTTTGATGTCCCACTGGACGGCGTAGGAATAAAGGGCAACGCCAATATGACCAAGATACACGGCAAAGCATCGTCTGTTACTTATGGCCGAAGATATTTACTATGTATGATATGGAACATTCCAACACAAGATGATGACGGAACAACCGGTTCTAAGATTAAAGACAACCTACCACCCAAACCTACAGAGCAACAGCAGGAAATCTTAAACTCTATCTGTGCAATACTCGAAAAGAAAACCCCTAAAATTGTACTCAATGAGAAGGTCGCTGCGATATTCTTAGTTGATGCAGGGGGTTATCCTTCTAAACCGGTATTGGTGCAAGAGGCTGTCGAGTGGCTTCTGGATAAGAAAAGAGAGGATGAGTGGACGGCTACAGAGAAGACAAACAACTTGGAACAAGCGTGGTTTAACTTTGAAACTGAACATCAGGATTATTTAGCCGACCAAGATGGTAAGGTCGAGTTTAACAAAAAGGTTTTTACTGCGAAAGCTAAGGAAATCTTCGGTGTGTTGCTCAGTGGAAAATCTGCACAGGAAATCGTAACTGCAATCAAACCCGAAACCGTAACAGTAAAAGTTAAGGAAAGTTGATATGAGTAACTACAATAAAGTAATGCTAATGGGAAACTTGACACGGGACCCGCAGTTGTCATACCTGCCAAGCCAGACGGCAGTGGTACAGTTCGGCCTTGCTGTTAATCGAGAATGGAAGGGTAAGGATGGTGAAAAGAAATCAGAGACTTGTTTTGTTGACTGTGAGGCTTTCGCTAAACTGGCCGAAATCGCCAATAAATACCTGACAAAAGGTAATCCTGTATTTGTGGAAGGTCGATTAAAGTTTGAAAGCTGGACGGCTCAAGATGGCACAAAACGCAGTAAGCACAAAATAATAGTTGAGAACATACAGTTTTTAGGCACAAAGGACAAGGATGAGAAGCCGGAACCTGAACAGAGTGGGAGCCAGTTCTAATGCCGACTTATGAAGTGGTATCCATAGTTAATGGTAAGCCGACCTTTTCTGTGCCTACGGATAAGATATTTGAGGATTTGATTGTTGGCGGTGCAGTTAAGACCTTAACCCCGTTAGAATGTATCACAGACCGCCAGAGACGTTGGTATAAAGGTGTATGCTTACCAGAGTTGGCAAAACACGATGAGAACGGTGAAACAGTGGGCTGGTGGGATGATGAGGTTAAGAGACAATGTAGAGGATTAGACCTGTTGAAAAAGGAAATCTATTATTACACGGATAGTATCGGCGGAAAAATTGGCATTGGTAGGCTGACTACAAAAGGCGTCGGCAGGCGGAATATGACAAATTTTATTGAGGAAATTTTATCTACTGCTTTAGTTCGTGGCTGGCCTGTGTCGCCGCCCGATGAGGATTTAAGGAAATGACCCTTGGCGAAAAGCTAAAACATGCTCGAACCGAATTAGGCTGGACACAGACTAAAGCTGCTGAGGTCTCTGGTGTGTGTCAGCCTGATATAAGTAACTATGAGTTAGGGCGGAGAGTGCCGAGGCTTCGTATGTTGTCTTGGTTAGCGGTTGCATACCGCAAAGATATTGTCTTTTTCTTGAACGAAGACAGGAAGGATAAAAAATGAAGCGATGTAAGGATTGTAAGACTTACACTTGTATTATTCCTTTTCTTGTAGGTTATTGTAGTACCCATTCTGAGCATCCGTTTACAGTAGCATGGGATAATTGTTCTTGGTATGCTTGCAAATTCTGGAAATTCTGGAGGCCAAAATGATATTCAGAGGTAAGAGGAAAGATAATGGGGAAATTGTAACAGGGTATTATTTCCACTTATATAACGTTGCGATGCGTGGCGATACAATATCCGAGGGGGATTGGGAATATGAAGCCCACGATATATTTGGCATATTTGATGATAGTGGATTAACCAATCCTGTTGACTGGGAAGGCACTATACACAGGGCTTCTTATGTCGAAGTCATCCCTGAATCCCTCGCTATGGAAACAGGCGTCAAGGATAAGAACAGCAAGATGATATTCGGCTCTATTGTGGTCGACGGCAAGATGAGTGAAGGCGGGGACGATGTTAGAGGTAAGGACGATTCTGGTTTGATTGTAACAACAAGGGTTCATTACTCAGAAGCTCGTTTCTTTCCCTTGTCTGAAGGCGAGTTTTTCTGGTCAGATATTGAAATCATCGAAAAAATGTAACTAAAAATGTAAACGCTAAGCTCCGTCAATAGCGGTATTTGCGGTGATTTCAGAAAGTAAAATGTAAATGGATTTGCCAATAAATGAAATTTTGTGCGGAGAGGCTAAGACGGAGCTTGCGAAGCTGCCCGCCGATAGTATCAACTGTTGCATATCAAGCCCCCCGTACTGGGCTTTGAGAGACTATGGTACAGCCACTTGGGAAGGCGGCGACCCTGAATGCGACCATAAAATACCAGCTAATGAGTTAGACCCAAAATATCCACAGGGCACAAGCCACAATATAAGATTTATCAGAGACAACTGCTATAAATGTGGTGCAAAACGTATAGACCAGCAGCTTGGCCTTGAGCCGACTTTCGAGGAGTATATCGACAAGCTGTGCGGTATTTATGATGAGGTCAAAAGGGTTTTGCGGCCGGACGGGACGTGTTGGGTGAATCTGGGGGATACTTATGCTGGTAGTGGTCGTGGTGGCGGTGGAAGTTATGAAAAGATGTGTCAATCGTTCAGGAGAGATAGAGAACTGATACCAAAGTCTGATTTTCAAGTGCCTGGGATTGTAGCCAAATCCCTCTGCCTTATCCCTCAGCGCTTTGCTATCGAGATGGTCAATCGTGGCTGGATACTCAGGAATGTAATTATCTGGCACAAGCCGAACCCGATGCCGTCCTCTGCAAAGGACAGGTTCACGGTCGATTTTGAGTATATCTACTTTTTTTCGAAGCGGAAGAAGTATTGGTTCGAGCCGCAGTATGAGGCGCATCAATCAGACACCAGAACAGAACGGCTTGTCGGCGGCACAAAATCCAACGAGCGGTATAGTGAGGCAAAAGAAAATGGTGTTTCGACAGGGACGCGAATGGGTAACAATCCTCTTGGCCGCAACAAAAGAACAGTCTGGACGATACCGACCCAAAGCTTTCCAGAGGCTCATTTCGCCACATACCCAGAGAAGCTGGTCGAGCCTATGGTCAAAAGCGGCTGTCCTGAGTTTATCTGCAAGAAGTGCGGCAAGGCAAGGGTGAAGATATATGAAAAAATTGTGCCAGGTAAGGCATTAAAACAATACAAGGGTAAGGAATATAACGCACGAAAAGGAGTGTCGGAGACATCTGCCTTGCGAAGTAATGGGCCGGAATACAACAAATTTATGGCTGAACATCCCCCAGCTTTCAAAGGCTACACCGACTGCGGCTGCGGAGCAGGATGGAGGCCAGGTATTATAATTGATATATTTGCGGGAAGTGGCACATCTTGTCTGGTAGCTGCCCAGAACAGACGGGACTGGATTGGGATTGAGCTTAACCAGGAGTATATTGAAATGGCGATGCGCCGCATAAATACAGCTGAAACCGGCGTACCTGTAGCAGAGCAAAGGCAAGGACAGATGGGATTATTTGAAAAATAAATGAAATTCCCCTTGACATTTGAGGGCAGTGGGGTAGAATAGGTTTATGGTAGATAGACTGAATATGATGAACAGAACCCAAAATGCCACCGGAGAGGTTCATTCCGTTTATTCGGTCTGTCTACCGCCTCAATGGTGGCCTTTTTTATAGGTGAGATTATGACTGAAAGACCGATATTATTTAATTCTGAGATGGTTCGAGCTATTCTCGATGGTCGCAAGACGCAAACAAGAAGGATTATCAGGCCACAGCCGCCATTGCCCAAAGGGAGCACAGTATTTCTTAGAACAGAAGTTTTACCAAATGGTATGAATAGTCGTGATTCATACGCCTGTGTAAGATTTTGGTATGATTGGAATAATACGGGCAAGCACGAAGACGATGTTAGCTATGGGTGTTTTTACGGCAAAGTCGGCGACAGGCTGTGGGTGAGAGAGACTTGGCAAGCGTTTAATAAATTAAGCGGCAGCATTCTTACCAATGGCATACCTAAAGTAAATTATGGCGGAGGTTTTTGGGTTGCGTATAAGGCCGACAACGTAGCCGACCCCAAATGTAAATGGCGACCAAGTATTCATATGCCCAAATGGGCTGCTCGTATCTGGCTTGAGGTAACAGGGGTTCGGGTCGAGCGTTTAACTGAAATATCAGAAGAAGATGCAAAAGCCGAGGGCGTAGTATTGTCGCCAAGTACATTATTCCCAACAATAAATACATCAACCAAACAAAGACAACAATTCCCAAGACTTTGGAACTCAATCAACAAAAAACGTGGTTTCAGTTGGGAAAGCAATCCTTGGCTTTGGGTAGTTTCTTTTAAGGTTCTCTAATGATATTCTTAACACATTCAAGGGTTATTGTTTGCGGACGTAGTACCTATCAGCACCTTATGAAGACCATTTTAACATACGGTTGGAAATTGTCAAGTGCAAAATATTTGACCCCTCAATTACAGGCCAGTAACAGGGAAAATAGCAGAATAATGTCAAAGATTAGCAAGATGTTACATTTATTTAGTTTTGGGTTTGTGATTAAGCAAGAAAAGGTTGTTTTTAGGCCAGTAACAGTGCGTATAGCAGGATAGTGTTATTCCATAGCAGGATAGTGGTACAAAATGGCAAAAAAGGCAAAATTTCAACCTCCGACCGTTCAAGATGTTCAATTATACATCAATCAGGAGGGTTATGATGTCAATGCTGCCGAATTTGTCAAGTATTACGAGGCTGGCGAACCGCCTTGGCACGACCAGAACGGTAAGCAGGTTAGGAGTTGGAAGCAGAAATTGATTGCTGTGTGGGCAAGGAAGCCGAAAGCCAAGAAGTGTGTCAAATGCCCGAAGATGGGGACTTATGTCTCTGAGGACGATTCTGGACACAAATATTGGCTCTGTGAGGCTCACAAGCCGAAACCTAAGCTGGCAGGTTTTCCCAAAGTCGAAATGAAGTCCGTCCCTGGCGGTGTTAATATAAACGATGAGCGAAACAGGCAGAAAAATGAATTAGGGGTAAGATAATGGAAACAGTTGGGCGTAGAGGAAAATATATTGGCGAAATTCCTAAGATAAGCCATAAAGAGCTTGTACAACGAGCATTTAGCTATTTGAAATATACTCTCGACTGTTCTGTGGTATTCAAAGAACGTGTTGCCTCAGCTTCTGAAAATCCTGATGCAATAGGATTCAAGAGCAGTTTTAGTTTTCTGATAGAATGTAAGTCGTCAAGGGCTGATTTTTTTGCAGATAGAAAGAAATGGTTTCGGCGAAGCACTGAAAAAGGTATGGGTTATGAGCGGTATTTTATGGCTCCTGTTGGGTTGCTCGAACCATCAGAAATACCAGACGGATGGGGATTGCTTGAAGTTTACGAAATACCACCTTCGTGCAGAAACCGAACAGTAAAAGTCGCAGCGAAAAGCGATAGATTCTACGAAAGCAATTTGAGAAATGAAGTATCATATTTAGTATCAGCCATAAGGCGGATAGAGATTTCAATGGCAGTGTTTGTAGAAAAGACAGATGAGGTGTCTAAATAACGAGCGAAACAGCCAGATGGCCGATTTGAAAAGGGCAAGAAAATGAGAGTAAATAAACTTAACTATTGATATGCGGTATGCCCTACTTGCCGGAGCAAGAAAATCTGCCCTGTCGGACTGGTTCGCCTTGCTAAAAACAAGTGGTCTATGGAGACGGAGCGAGTCAATCGCTCAGGTTTTTTGTGTGATAATTGTAATAGATATATCCCAATGCACAATATTAAGTATATATACGACCGTGCCGAAATGCGGCGGGATGCAAACAGGTTAATAGATTTTCTCAAGAAATCGAGTTAAGCAAAAGGCAGGTGAAGTAATGGGAAAGAAAATGAAATATCATTTGTATCGTGAGAACACAGAAAGTGATGAAACAGCCTGCGGGAGGGATGGCTCCAAGGCTGGACTGATTACAGTCTTTTTCAAAATGGTTAAAGTGAAAGATAGGTGTAAAACCTGCAACAAGGCTCTTATTAAGGAACCCCAAAATGACTAACCAAGACAAAGTGATTAAGATTTTTGAAGATGTGGCTGCGGAGTTGGAAAAGAGCGAAAACCGCAGCATACCTGAGAAGCGTGAAGACGCTATTCGAGTTATTGCTGAGACGATACGATACATTTTTGATTTGCGTGAAGGGGAATGATTATGGAGCTAAAACATAAATTTGAAAATGTTAGCGGGAACATTTCTATGGATGAGCTTGAAATTGTTTCAGTTAGCAAAGATAAGTATGCCACTGTTGATTTGTGTATTAAATCAAATATGAACATTCCGTTTGCTATGATAAAATTATACTCCAGAGACCGATATGTGGATGCAGAGGCTTGTTTTGAAAGTGCTAAGGCTTTAGGGAAAGAGATTGAAAGGCGGTGGCAGCTTCAGGCCGAGCTTGGCACAATAAACGAGAAGTTAATGGACGCACTTGACGAACAAGGGAGATTGTTTGAGGAGAACGAAAAATATCGATGGATACCTGTAACAGAGAGGTTGCCAGAACAAAAAGGCTATATAAATGTAGCAGACGTAAAAACAAGAGTGAAGCAAACTTGGTATTGGTCAAATACAAATGATGAAGCAAGAAGATTGGAAGCGTTTTGTACTCACTGGATGCCTATACCAGAATTACCAAAGGATTAGAATGAGCAAGAGAACAAAACGCAAAAAGCTGATTGATAAGTTGGACGGCTTGTGCAAGGATATAATCAGGGAACGTGATAAATGGACTTGTCAACATTGCCGGAAGGTCGTTAGTAAGTCTAATGCCCACTGTTCGCACGTTATACCGAGGTCAAGGGGCAACGCCTTGCGGTGGGTTCTGGAAAACTTAAAGCTTTTATGTTATCATTGCCATATAAACTGGTGGCATAAGAGTCCTGTCGAAAGTGGCCAATGGTTCAAAGATACGTTTCCTGTCAGGTGGGCTTATTTGGAATCAAACTTGAATCAAATAGTCAAATTTACAGATAACGATTTAGAGGAATTATACAAAAATCTCAAACAAAAATATAATGAGCTTGTAGATGAGGTAAAAGATGGTTCAATTTAGATGCTCGAAATGTGGTATAATGTATTGGTGTGCTGTTATTTTAGGGCAAGAGCCTGTTTGTCCTGAGTGTGGATGTAAACATAACTTTTTAAGGAGTCTAATATGGAATCGAAGAAATGGTATTTGACATACCATTGTTAATATCGTATAATATCTCTAAACTTGAAAGGAGATATTATGACGGAAAAACAAGAAATAATTTATATGGCAGGATTTATGGACGGAGAAGGTTGGATCGGTTTTAGTAAACGGTATAAATATGACTATACACAAAGATATACTGTTGAAATCCAAATTAGCCAAGTGAATATAAGGCCACTAAAAGTATTTCAAAAACATTATGGTGGCTCTTTCACGTTTATTGATAAGTCAAAAAAGCGGGAGGAATGGCTCAGTTATAATGTGCAAGATATTTATCATTGGCATATTGGCGACAAGGCAGCAGAAAAATGCTTGCGAGATTTATTGCCATTTTTAATCCTTAAAAAGAAAAAGGCTGAATTGGCATTACAGTTCCGAGAAACTGGTAGATTAAGCAATATTGGAAATATAAAACAAGTAGGGAATTTGGCAAGAAAACGAGCAGAAATTCGGAATCAAAAAATTATCACAGAAAGGAAGGTTATTTATGGAAAATTCAAAAGTTTGGTATAAGAGCCTCGGTATCTGGGGCAGCCTAATTGTAATGGCGTGTGGTATCATACTGCCATTAGTAGGCAAGGCCGATTACGCAACCCTTTTACAAGGTGAGCAAGCTGGTATTGTGGAATGGTTGTCGGGCTTAGGTACGCTTATCGGCTCAGGGCTGGCCTTCTATGGTCGGCTGCGGGCAAAGAAGATAATCGAATAATATCTATGTATCCTGGGCGGTCGATAGATGGCCGCTCAGGACAGGAGAACATTATGAAATTTGAACTACTTTTAGCTGCTATGAAGTCTGTAGCCGATATGATTAAAGGCTGGTTTGGCTGGATAGCGAATAAGGAAAAGCAAAAAAAAGACTCTATCGACCGGACAGCTTCTGGAATAGGCAAGGGCAAACCTTTTCTTATCTTGGTCTTATTATTTGTGTCCGGTTGTGCAGGGTATATCTACACAGTATCAACACCGATGGCTTTTGATAAGAAAGACTTTCAATATGTGAAAAAGAACCAGAGTTTTATTGTGCCGGCCAATGGCTATTTTTTCAGCGATGAAGCACTTGAAAAGTACATAAGGTCAAAAGTTGCACAATATGAAATTGATAAGCGTGGTTTTTATCATAAAGGCGGTGAATAGTTATAACATGTGCAAAAATAAGAGATATTTGCCTACTCCAACATGGATGAAAAGGAAAAGGCGGTCTACTATCGAAGCAGACTCCTGTTGTGCAAAGGTTCTGCTGCATTTGTGGGCATATAAAATTGATACTTTGTATCATTGTTGCAGACATTTATCTAAAAGGAGACCTCGTCTTATTCTTGCTGCTGGGTGTACTGAGAAGATTTCTTATATCAGGAAATTGATAAGGCAAGTAGATAGTCGAAGTTGGAGCATATCTTAGAGGCGGTGAAAAATAATGTTAAAAACCAGATATGAACATATACATTTTGAAAAATCCTGCTTAGATATGGGGCTTGTGTGGAAATGTTATAACAATAAAAGTGAAGATTTAATGGCTACCGTTTCATATTATAAACATTGGAAGAAATGTGTAATTGAATTTGAATCGGGTTTTGTCTTTGACGAGGGCTATTTACGAGACGTAGTAAACTTTTTAGAACAACTGAAAGGTAATTAAAAATGACAGATAAATGGCAAACTCAAAAGTTTACGATTGTCGGCTGGATTTGCATTGTGTTATTTGGTGCGATAGGTGTAGTTGATATTTACTTAGCGATTGACGATAAGCTCGGTCTGCCGAACCTCCCGACAATTTCACAGTACATCAGCGCAAGATATGAAGGCCAGCCTAACTTTGGTTATATCGTAATCGGCCTTTTGATACTTTTAGGCTTCCATTGGTTTTGGGGTAGAAAATGAAAACCTTCTGGCCTGCTATCTTTATCCTTGCCGCTCTTATCGCTTTGCTTGCTCTTGTGGTCTGGGGGATAGTGGGGTGAAGGTAAAATCACAAGCCGAGCGAATAAATTTAATGACTGCCCCTGCTCAAAAGTCTCGTTTAGAGCCTAAAAAGGCTATTATTATCAGGGACAAAAAATACTTTCAAAAAAAGTGATTTTTCCTGATTATTTACTTGCACTTCTGCCGATATAGCGCATAATATGAGTATGGATGACGCGACAATTCAAACCCGAAATAATCATGCAGGCTGGTCAGTCCCCCACAATGTCGCGTTGTTCAGGCTGGCTGGTCTGCTTTTATTTGAAGGGAGCGAAATTATGGAAACTACAAAGAAAATGGATGTTGCCCTTAATTGCAAAACAGAGCAATTAACTTTATTGATTGGCGGTGAAGAGGTGGCTTTTATTAACTTTCAATACCGCAGGGGCAAAGGCAATTATCAGGAAATGTCTGATTATGCCCACGAAATAATGCGTCGCTGGGATGCCACACCAAAACTGCTGGAAGCGTGCATAGAAGCGAAAAAGGCTATCTATGAAGCAATCAATCGCAGACCAGCATCGTTGGGCGGCGTTCATCACGAACTTGAACAAGCTATTGACAAAGCTCAAGGGCTATAAGAAAATGGAACAATGCAAAGACTGTTTATGTTATTACAAGCCCACTGACGGCGATTCGATAGGGCAGTGTGATAATATGTGCAGCCCTTATTGTGGGCAAACGGTTTTCTATGATAACCACTGTTCTGAATTTTGTGATAATAGGCAATGCAAAAACGAATGTTCAGGCTGTTTTATTGAGCCTAAACCAAAGGGTACTATGATACCTAATTTGAATTTAAGAGCGTCCTGGTGGATGCAGGAGAGAATAAAATGAGAAAAATACCTGACTGTAAATTTTGTAGATGGAAAGACGAGTGTATAAATGTCTGCACAATACCAAAGGGCGATTGTTTGCAATGGAAGAAAGAAAGGCGAAAGGGGAAAAAATGATTGAGAAAATAGACGCTTATGATTGGCCGGATACTATCTGTGAGGCAGATGGATATGATACAAAAACGACTCCTGATATAACCCGTCGCAACCTTGAATTTCTGGCCGACAAATTCAACAAAATGGCAGATGTAATCAATAATATGCCGAGATTGAGTGGAGGGCCAGAGCAATGACTTTAGCGATAATAGCAAATATAATTGTAGTTTTAGGCATCCCGCTTGCTGTGATGCGGTGGATGCTGAAAGGATAAGAGAATGGGAAAATTAAGTAAAGAGCAGAAACTTGTGAAATTGGAAACGGCTTGCCGCATTGTATTGGCACGCTTCCGCACCTCTGTAGGGGTGAAAGGAGATGCAATGCAAGATTTTATTAAAAAAGGAAGTATGAAGGAGGTTATCGTTGCTTTGAAACTGCGGTAGTTTGCCAAAGTAAACAGTCGCTCACAGGCGGTGGACTGAGCTGTAATAATAAAAATAAATTATATTTTCCTTGCTTTGTTGTTCAGCATCGGTTATAATGCAGCACAATGAGCAAGGACGCAGGTAAAAACGACGATAGGATAAGTATATTAAGCGGTACGGCTGACCTTTTTTCACGAAGATTAGCCTGCCGCTTTATTTTTTATATCGTGAAAAAAGAGTTGCGAGGTCATAATGCGACAAATGGAACATAACAAGAGCACCGGTCATAAGGCCAGCGAGCTAACACTCGGTGTGTTCCTGCTATCTGGGGTAAACAAGGCTCGGCATTATCACTGAACGAATAATATAACGGTTATGAGATAGAGACCTTTGCCGTATGATATGAATCAGGGTATTAACCCCTGATGTTCTTGTTTTAGGTATGTAGTTAAGTAAACGCAAAACAAAGAAGAGAGTTATATGATTAGGCAAATCTTTGATACAAATAGAACTATTGCACGAAGGCCGAAAAGGACAGGTGGATGGTGTGCAAGTTGTGATAGGGCTATAGTATTTAGTGGCCAAAGGTGTCCGGCCTGTGGTGTAAGAATTAAGCCAAATCGCAACAAAAGAGAGCTAAATACTATTGGGAACAACATTTATGAATAACGGGCGGGCAGGAAAAACAACCAATAACCAAGAATGTAAAGGTTCGGCCCGCCCAGTACTTATACGTTCGACGGAATTACAGTTCAATAGCCTTACAGGGTTATTAGTCAAGATATTCGGCGAAAAGATGATAAGTCTTGACAGTGGCTATAAGTTAATAGCTCATAAATTCAGGGACAAACTGTACATATCAAGCTTTAAGAAGGTTAAACAATGCCAA
>SDBT01011326.1_pt1 | contig 14358 bp, 10 predicted proteins | sample 2277101 | NCBI WGS metagenome assembly SDBT01 (sample SAMN10404973, study PRJNA504765) | marine sediment metagenome | isolation source: marine sediment core GS10_PC15, 103 cmbsf | place: Arctic Ocean: Southern Knipovich Ridge | collected 2010
GGGCGGAACTTTTGATTTAAGGCAGCGCTCCTGATCCATATCTGGTCTTCATATGCCCGGCGGAGAGTTCTTGACCCGGAATCGATAACGATGTCATTCACCCCAGCCTCGGTCAATTTAGTGGTCAGTTCAACCACTTCATCCAGGTCAGCGCCCTTTGCTGCTACTGGACAGGAGTTTTCCTTAGCCAGACTGGCCATACGTTCCACATTGTCCCTGGTAGCTGCATAGAGTAACGGTTTCCGGTCAGCACAAGCCTTCAGGCCGGCAGACAGGATATCGGGATTAGTGCTCATCAGGATAAGGCCACAGTCGCTACTCTGCTTAACCTTATTAACCAGGGCTTCAAATTTTCCAGCATCTCCTGATTCATCCTTTACTGCTACCAAGTCTGCACGAAGGATAAGCCCTACCCTCTCATACTGGAGCTGGCTGAATCTTTCCAGCCGAGCATTGACTTCAGACTCGTCCATGGTATCACTGATAAGAATAGCCAGGCCGGGAGGGTTCTCAAACCTTTTTTCATGGCGGAACATAACCGTCTCGCCGCCAACCTTTAGTACCCTGTCGCCGCTGCCAATGGTAATCGGCCTTATGGGGGGTGCCGATGCCTCTTCTAATTGAGTCTTTGCTTCCTCAGAGACATGGGGACAGGCAGCTAGTTCTGCCTTTCCCGCAGCTAAATTCATGGCGAAGGCAAGGCAGGTAGGCACCCCACATTCGCCACAGTTCGTCTTAGGTAGCAACTTGAATATTTGTATTCCGGTAAGCGCCACAGTAAAGCTCCTTTCTTAGCCCAGAATTGACTCCATAGTAAGTGCTGGGTGTCCTTTCTCCTCCAGGAAGGGGAGAATCTCCTCTTCGGTAGTGCCTACCGACTCATCGGCAATCATGGCAAGCAGGTTAGGCACGCCCATTTCCGCAGCCCTGGCTTTGAACCGGTCGCCAATCTCCTCCTTAAGCGACTTGGGCATCCAGACAATTCTTAATAAGCCACCGTCAGCAATCAGGAATTTCCTCTGACAGATGTTGTACTTGCCGTGACCAACAAAGCCGGGAGCGCTCAAGCCACCACCGATGGTTCCGGCCAGGGTGGTAAACTTCATCCCGGATGGGGTCATTTCAGCATAGTCCCGATTTACCGTCATCACCCCGTTACACAGAGGCAGAACTGCCGCAATACACTCGCAGCAGCCGCAGGTGGTCATAGGGTCATACACTATGCTGTAGAAGTTATAGTGGTCTATCTTGCCCCGGGAAGTCTTAAAAATAAAGTCGTTTACCCCTTTAAACTGTCCCAGTTTGGCATCCAGGACTTCTCCCTTCTCCACAGGCTGATTGGGACCGGTAGGGCTAATCTCAAAGGCGGCTTTACAGTCCATCCAGTTATAGGAACCACAAAGGCCAGTCCTTTCCGGACTAATGACACAAACATGGCTCGGGGCGAAGGACTGACACAGAGTACAGGAGTAGAATGTATCGGTAGTCTCGGCGACCATACCCTCGATTCTAGAGTCCCGAACTCCGTATACTGCCCTTGCCTTCTCCGCTATCTCTTTAACCTTATCCTCTTCGGTATAAAGCCTTACCTGCAATTTATCAAATATGCGGCCAAAGTCTTGATGCAGCTTGGCATGGAGAAGAACACCAATATGGTGAAGCCTGAAGCCTTTTTCCACAGCGGATTTGGACACTCGTAACCAGGCAATATCTCTTTGCCCTATGTGCATTACTCCTTGAGCGTAGTTTATCAGGTGGTGAATCTGGCGCTCCAGGATAGGTTCAAAGTCTTCCTGCATCTCTCTGCCGGCAACCTCAACAGCTATAGCAAAAGGCATGCGCGAACCAGCGGGAATATCGGTTAGCTCAGGGCCAATAACTTCAATCTTTCCGTCCTCAACCTCCTCCATCCGCTTGGTAGTAACCCATTCAACCATCAACGACCTTCCACCGCCGCATTCCAGATAGATGTCCTCCCCCCGAACCCGCTCGCCTTCAAAGGCAGCACCATAGGCTATTGGAATTGGCACCTCAGCCACGGTAACCTTCAGTCCTCTTACTTCTACTGCTTTGCTCACTATCTTATCATGGGGAATATTAGACACTACATGCTCGTAGGTGCAAATTCCGGTAGGTAAAACCTCAGGTATCGGGGTATCAGCAATGGTAGGGAAGCCCCAGTTAATGGCCCCGGCGGCATTGGCATACCACTCATCGGTAACATAGCCCATGGGCAAAACAAAAGCGAAAACACGGTCTTTGTTGTAGATAAGTATCTTCCTGAAATCACCAGGCTCTATGCCGCCAAAGGACATAGCTGCTCTGGTGGCAAAGCCCATGGCGAATACGGCAGCGCTAACATCAGGACCGAAAGATACCAAACGGGTTGGCCACCCAATCTGGACCCCGGCTTCAATAAGCTGTTCCGAGAAGCTCGTTCCGTTATATTTGGCAACCATGAAGACATAGAGATTCTTCTCCTGGAGTTCCTGGGCAATCTTCTTGGCAATCTCAGGGCTAGGGGCAGCACCAACAATGGCAGCGAAGCCCGGGGCAGTGCCATCGACAAATTCAATCCCTCTTTTTCTCAGGATTATATCGTCGGCAGCACCCAGCCAAATGTTATTGTCTGTAATATCTTCCCGTTTAGTATAGAAATCTGGCTGCTCCAGGTACCTTATGGCTTCAAAAACCTCCTCAGCAAAGAGGGTTGTCATGCCGGCATCAAGGGCTGGCGCCAGGTAGGGGAGGGGATGCACCTCCTTTACCGGGGGTGGAAGCAGGGATTTACACCTTTTTAGTACCTGCTCCATATCACCCAATTTTTCCACCTTAATGCCTAACATCCCGTAAATTACCGGTAGATAATAGGCAGTATTGGGGAATCCTACCGGTTCATTTGGTCCCCATCTATCCATTGCCTCCTGCCACTTCTTATCGGCTTGCTCTGTAATTTTGTGAGCCCCTCTAATAGCTGCCGATGCAATTATCTTAGACATAGCTCAAATCCTCCAGTCTTTATAATAACTTTGGCGATTAAACTTTATCCAACTCCCGTCTCATTTCCATATCATAGAGAACCCTTTCTCTAGCCTTATCAATACCTAATGCCTTGCGCTTCTTGTCGATGTGCGCAATCATAAGCTGGGCCCCCTTAATCGGGTCTGGCTCAAAGGCCCACTTTCCGCCGTACATCTCCTCCATGTCCTGGAACAGAAATTTGGTTACCTCCTCGTTTCCGAGAGTTGGCCAGGTAGCTCCGAATACAGTAAATACCCCGGAACCAACGAAGTATTGACCGATTGCAATTGCCTTCTCACTCATCCACTCGGGAGCCGCCCCGGCTACAGGCAGGTCGCTGAGGTCATCACCCAGGCCACCGTCCTTAACCATAGCGGTCGCCGCCATCAGGATGCGGCTGTTATCAATACAGGCACCCATGAACAATACTGGTGGAATACCGACAGTCTCACATACCTCGGCTAGCCCCTCACCGGCATACTTGGCAGCCTCAGGAACCATTAGTCCCGCTTTAGCACAGGCCATGGCACTGCAACCAGTCTGAAGTACCAGGACGTCATTCTTGATTAGTTCCTTAACCATGCTGACGTGGACGTCATCATGAGCAACCCGTGGATTATTGCAGCCGACGACACCGGCTACTCCTCTGATTCGGCCATTGATGATGTTGTCATTCAGTGGCCGGTAGGAAGCTCGGAACAAACCACCCAGAAGGTAGTTAATGGTTTCGTGGCTGAATCCAGCAATCATGTCAGTCTTGTAATTCGGAATACGAACGTTTTTGCTCCTATTGGGGAAGTTATCAATAGCGGCTCTTAGTATGGCCTTAGCTGAGTTGGCGGCATCGTGCTCTTCAAACTCCATATGTGTAGTGCCTTCAATCTTCGCTCTGGCGTCCGTAGTGATGATCTTGGTATGGTAGCACTGGGCGACACTCGCCAGTCCCTGCATAATACACTGGACATCAACTACCATAGCCTCAACTGCTCCAGTCACTATAGCCAACTCCTGTTGCAAGAAATTCCCGGCTATGGGTACACCATGACGCATCAATATCTCGTTGGCGGTACAGCACATGCCAGCCAGGTTTACCCCTTTGGCTCCTTTAGACTTGGCATATTCAATTATCTCCGGGTCCTGAGTCACCACAGCGAGCATCTCTGCCAGATGGGGTTCGTGACCGTGAATGATGATATTTACCTCATCCTCTTTCAGCACTCCGAGGTTTATCTGACTGAGTATTGGTGTCGGAGTACCAAAGAGCACATCTTGAAGTTCGGTGGCTATCATGCTACCACCCCAGCCATCGGCTAAGGCAGTTCTGACTCCTTGCAGGAGTAAGTTCTTGTAATCCTGATCAACCCCCATATTGGTGCGGTGCATCGCCTCTACCACTTCTCTATCTATGCCCCGAGGAGCAACTCCCAAGTTCCGCCATAGCTCCTGGCGCTTTAACGGTGCCCGCTTCAAGAACAGGAGTTCCCCTTCTTGTTTGCCAAACTCTTTCAAGGCGATTTCACCAATGTCAATCGCTATTTCCTCATTACTGCGGTCGCCAATCTCAACGCCCAGGTCCAGAGCTAGCTGCAGCAGCTTCTGTTCGTCTTTGATCTCAAAGCCGGGTGCCTCACCCTTAGCCACTGCCAGAAAGATCTCAGTTACCTTTCGGCCATGGTCACTGTGGGCGGCTGTCCCGGCAGCTATCTTACGAAGGAAGTTGCGAGCAGTAATAGTCTCAGGAGTAGCTCCGCATACCCCAACTCTCTTTCGCTTCTGCTCCGGAGTTTCTGTCTTGCCCCTGGGTAAGGGAACTCGGCACGGACCCATGGCACATATACTGCAGCAACTGCCTTCAGCACCTATGGGACAAGCCTTGGTTGTCTCTGCTCGCTCAAAGACAACCAAGGCTCCATCTTGAGCCGCCTTCTCTATCATCTCGATAGTAGCTGGGTCAATACTTTTCACTTTTTCTTCCGCCATTCTGTTATTCCCCTCCAATCTTTAATTATTAAGAATTAAGAAGCTGTCAATTCAGCTATAGTCTCTTGGACTAATTTTATTGCTTCTGGGTGTCTCATAATTAACACATCAGCCCCAGCTAGAAGCAAAACTGTAGCTGACATGGCTTCCATTAAAATACCCCTTTTCTTGGCGTCACCAAGTTTGGGGTCTTCCTCAGTTGGGGTTTTTATTTCTTTGGCCTTCCACACCTCTTTACCCAGGTTACCAATGAGCGGGAACTGGAGCTTTTCATCCTGTTGGGTTAGGGCTGCCATCCTCACTCTCTCTATTACCGAGTAACAATACTCAATACCATAGCCTATACTGCTGACAGTAGGGTCCATCATAATCAGTTCATCGGGAACACCAAGATTGCCCAACAGGATATTAAGCTGCTTGGCCAGGTTTATATCTATAGGTGTTGACGCAATCACAGTGTGATGATAGCCGATAGCTGCGGCACCAATCCTTTTATGGTCTCCCTCCTCAACCGGTCCAATAATAAGGTCCTTCTCCTGGCAAACCTCAGCCACCTTTCTCAACACCTCGGTGTCTTTATCATGATTAGCCGTACCCCAAACGATTAAGGGGACATCGATAGCATCGGCTACTTTCTTGACTACCTCAACAGCTTCATCAGCCCCCCGGTTAAGCCCATTGGGGTCAGTGCTTATTAGTTGGAGAGCAATCATCTCAGCTCCGTAATCGTTTATGCACTTCTTTGCCCAGGCAACAGGGTCATCGGTTACCCCGGCAAAGGGCTCCAGGGCAGCCTCAGGCCAATCCTCAGGTGGCATATCCCAAACTTCCATGGCTATTCTGGGTGGGCGGGGCATTTCACCTTCAAATAGGTAGAATGGGTAGGATGTCTCCCCGCCGACAGTGACCGCTTTATCCCCACTGCCTAGTGTTATCTCTCTAATTTTACCGCTATATGACGTCTTGGGAATTTCAAATGCCATTCCTCGCCCTCCTTACTTAAGCCGGATTCCTTCTCTTTTCACTACCATACCACTCTTCGCTGTACCAATACCTCTCACCGGTCTCTAGATACTTGAGTTTTTCCTGTCTGGTGCCTAGTTTCTGTCTCCATTTTCCCACTTCCTTGCCCTCGGGCTTACCCTCTTCAAAGGTTGCCCCCAGCACGTCTACCTCCCCCCAACCGGGTGCATTCTTTTTCTCGATCTTGTATTCCATATTTTCCTCCTACCTAGGTTAAACCGGCAGCCAGTTTGGCTGCTCTTATCGTATTTAGCATAAGCATGGTTATGGTCATCGGTCCCACCCCACCAGGTACTGGAGTAATGGCTTTAGCCTTCTCTTTGACCGCCTCGAAATCAACATCCCCGGACAGAATAGCTTTGCCTTCCGCTGTTTTCCCGATTCGGTTAACGCCGACATCAATGACTACCACCCCTTCCTTAACCATATCAGCGGTGATAGCTTTAGGTTTACCTGTGGCTACAATCAGTATGTCAGCCCGCTTAGTATGAAAGGAGATATCCTTGGTTCCGGTATGGCACACGGTAACAGTAGCATTAGCCCCCTCTTTCTTTTGGAGAAGGATATTGGCTATGGGTTTACCCACAATATTACTTCTACCCACAACTACTACCTCTGCCCCGTCAATCTTAATCCCGGACCTGATAAGAAGCTGCTGGATGCCATGAGGGGTGCAGGGTAAGTAATCAGGCTCGCCAATCATCAGTTTGCCCACATTCACCGGGTGAAAGCCATCAACATCTTTTTTAGGGTCAATAGCAAAAAGAACGTTAGTCTCATTAATATGCTTGGGCAGGGGTAGTTGGACTAAAATGCCATGAATCTTGGGGTCTTTATTTAACTTGTCGATTAGAGCGAGCAGTTCTTCCTCACTGGTGTCAGCCGGTAAGTCATGTCTTTCCGAATATATACCCAGGGTATTGGATGTCTTCTCCTTCGCTCCGACATACACCTGGGACGCCGGGTCCTCACCTACCAGGACAGTAGCCAATCCTGGCATGAGATTATGCTTCTCCTTGAGCTGGTCGATTTCCTGTTTTAACTCCTCGCGAATCTGTTTGGCGATTTCAGTGCCGCTGATAATCTGTGCCGTCATTTCTTACCTCCTTTGTGTAGAGTTAGCGCAATAAGTTCCATCTCCTATTTAAGAAGCTTAGCCATCAAATCGCTAACTGCCACTACTGCTTTGGAGGTATCGGGCAGGTCAAGTAGTGGCTTTAGCTTGAGGTCATACTCATATATTTCATTATCTAAGGGTATGGTAGTTACCTGGTCAATTCCCAGCCTGGCTAGTTCATCAGTGACCATAGGGTCTAGTTTGGCAGGAGCCAAATTGATTAGCACCCATTGCCTCTTGACCACCAATTTGAGTTCAGAAACCAGCTTTCTTATCCGAGCAACAGTTCGGACACCTTTCACTGAGTGGTTAGAAATTAGTAATAGCTCATCAATATTTTGGGTAGTTCTTCGACTCAAATGCTCCATCCCGGCCTCATTATCCATAACGATGTAGCCGTAGTTACCAGCCAGAGTATCCACAAATTTCCTCAAGATAAGGTTAGGATAGCAATAGCAATCCGGACCCTCACCCCATCCCATCGCTAACAGGTCCAGGCCCTTACTTTCGACCAGGGCATTATTCAACCTGAACTCAAGGTAAGCCTCCTTGGTCATGCCTGGGGGAATGTTTATCTTCTCCTCATTGAAAGTGGCGATTATTGAGCTGATGGTCTGGTTTACGCTCAGTCCCAGGCTATCGCCCAGGTTAGTATTAGGGTCAGCATCAACCGCTAGGATTGGGCCCGAACCATTCTTCATCAGGTAACGAATAACGAGACTGGTAATAGAAGTCTTTCCGCTACCACCCTTTCCAGCTACAGCGATACTATAACTCAAACGCTTATCCTCTTCCTCAATTCGTTAACCTGTCACCCGTGTCAGTTTTTTACTTACCGTAGGGAACTCACTGGCATCAGTGTGTGGTAAAAATAGAGCTGCCACATAATTATTCATAAAATCCGCATTCTCGCTCAGTTCAAAGTTGGTCATCATCCGGGCCACTATTCGGGCATCGTCCATCAAGTCGGTAGAGAAAGAAGCCAATCTTGCTCCCAAAAGAGAACCATTACCAATGAAGATGAATCTATCCCGGGGAATATCAGGGAAGAGCCCAATAGTGATAGACTTTTCAATATCAATATGACTACCAAAAGCACCAGCGATAATCACCTGCTCTAAATCAGCCAAAGTAAGTCCTACGCTCTTGATTAAAGTCTGGTACCCGGCATATAAAGCTGCCTTGGTTCGAATAAGATTATCAATATCCACCTCAGTGATAACAATATCCTTACCGATTTGTGTTTCAGGTGCCCAGGACAAAACATATTCGTAACCGTCACTACCCTGTCTAACTCTTCTGGTGGAAAGGTCAGTGCTAAATTTACCATTGGCGTCGATGACGCCAGCTTCAAATAGCCCGGCAACAATGTTTATCAATCCTGTCCCGCAGATTCCTTTTGGTTTTACCCCACCGATGGTGCCAACCGCAGGCTCCAAATTTGACGGGTTAATGGCAAAGTCTTCAATAGCACCGGTAGAGGCTACCATACCGTGCTTTACTCCACCACCTTCAAAGGCAGGGCCAGCGGAGCAAGAAGCGACCACCAACCAATCCGAGTTTCCGATCACTACCTCACCATTTGTCCCTATATCTATATAGAGAGTCATTTTTTTCCTTTGATATACTCCTGACCCTACAATTCCAGAGATAATGTCACCACCAACATAGCTGGCCACCAGCGGGAAGGTGAAAAGGTAAACATAGTCTGTGACCTTGATGCCTAAAGAACTTGCCTTCACTGGCGGGATAAAGCTAGCTACTGGGGTATAAGGGGATAACCTTACATATTTAGGATCGAGACCGAGAAGAATCTGGATCATGGTGGTATTACCGGCAACACCTAAGTGACCAATATCCTCTATATCAACTTGGCTCTGGGCCAATAGCTCATCAATAATCTTATTAATAGTAGCTACCACCGTCTGCTGTAGCTTTTTGAGACCATCCGGTTTCTGACAGTAGGCGATGCGGCTAATAACGTCTTCACCGTAGCTAATCTGTCCATTATAATCTATACTTTGAGCTATAGCTTTACCTCGGTTTAAATCGAGCAACTGGCCACATACAGTGGTAGTTCCGACATCAAAGGCTAGTGAGTAGTACTTTTGCCTCGTATCTCCAGGTTCTATATTTATCAATCTTGGCCGGCGCTTATCTTGGACTCGGGGTTTAACTGCAGTAACGAGGGTGGTAACAGTGACCTTCCAATCACCATCTCGCACCACCTGGGGCAGTCTCTTTAGTACATCAAAGTCTACAGTCAAGTTACTAAGCTTACACTGATGTTTCAAACCTCTTAGCACTCGGGACAGGTCACTGGCATTATCTTTTATGGTAGGTGAGGGAAGCTCGACGAAACACTTACTGAGAGGGGGGCTAAATCTCCAGCCACTAGCTACAGCCTCCGCTACCTCTTTGCTCTCACGGTCTAGAATCGCTCTCTCAAGCCTCGACTCTACTGGAACATAAACGGTCAAATCAGTGATTACACGACTTTGACAAGCCTGCCTGATGCCCTGCTCCCACTCCTCATCAGAGAGCTTCTCACTCCTGGTGCTTTCCACCTCCCCCTTTCTAAGCAAGACTTTGCAGGTGCCACAAACACCAGCCCCGCCACAGGAAGCATTAATATGCACGCCGGCATCTATTGCCGCCTGAAGGAGATTGTTACCCTCCTCCACCATAATGTCAACATTATCTGGCTCAAAGCGGACCCGTCTTTTGTTGAATCTATCCTTGGTCATCTAAACCCCTATTTCAACCACCACTAAGAAACTATTAAAACAGTCCGGTGACCTTTCCTGTGTTTACGTCTACATCGACCTTTCTAAAGGCAGGAGAAGATGCGGTTCCTGGCATCAGGCTGATGGTTCCAGCGCAAGGACAGAGAAATTTTGCCCCGGAATAAATCAATACATCGCGGATGGGTAGAGTCCACCCTTTGGGTACACCCTTTACCGCTGGGTCGTGGGTGAGGGAAAGATGGGTCTTTACCATCATGGTAGTATAATCATCATATTTAGAGTCGGACTCAAGCATCTTAGCCTTAGCCTCGGCTTCAGGTGTCCATGATACGCCATCAGCTCCGTAGACCACTTTGGCAATCTTATCTACCCGTTCCCGCAGTTTCATTTCCATAGGATAGAGGAAGTTGAAGTCGTTCTTATCGTTGCAGGCTTCTTTGACGGCATCAGCTATCTCCAGAGCGCCATCGCCACCGTCAGCCCAGTGGCTGGACACAGCGCAGCGCGCCCCAGCTGCCACGGCTGCCTTTTTGACTATTTCGACCTCAGCCTTAGTATCAGTGTGGAAGGAATTGATGCACACTACTGGATTGATACCGGATGCTCTGATGATGTTGATGTGGTGCACCATGTTAGGGATGCCTTTCTCTAGAAGTCCCAGGTCCTCTTTAGCATAGGAATCAGGCAAGGGCAGGCCAGCCACCACCTTAGGCCCGCCGCCGTGCATCTTTAGAGCGCGGATGGTAGTGGTGAGCACCGACACATGCGGTTTGAGACCACTCAGGCGGCTTTTGACGTTCCAGAACTTCTCAAATCCGATGTCAGCACCAAAACCGCTCTCGGTTACATGATAATCAAACATCTTCAGGCCAATGCGGTCAGCGATAATGGATGACTGACCCACGGCGATATTGGCAAATGGCCCAGCATGTACCATTACCGGCTGATACTCCACGGTGCATATTAAAGTGGGGTTAATAGTGTTGCGCATCCAGGCAGTCATGGCACCTCCCACTTCAAGGTCGCCAGTAGTAACGGCATCGCCTTTCTTATCGAAGGCCACTGTAATGTTGTTCATCCTCTCTCGTAGGTCAGCTAAGTCTCTGACAATGGCAAGCATGGCCATAAGCTCAGAGCTTACCGTGATGGCGAACTTGGACTGCATCGTGAAGCCATCCATGCGGCCACCGAGACCGATAACAATATTGCGCAGGCTCTGAGCACAAAAATCCATAACCCAGCCCATCTCTACCCTGGTGGGGTCAATGTCCAGGCGGCGCATCTTGGTGAGCCGAGCCAGTTGTTCGTCATTGTAGTTACGCTCGTGCTGCATTCTGGCGGTAAGCGCTACCATAGCCAAGTTGTGGGCATTCATGATATCGTTAATGTCGCCGGTAAGACCCATAGAAAATTCGGTCATAGGAATAGCCAGGGCATTGCCGCCCCCAGCAGCGGTTCCTTTGATATTCATAGTGGGACCACCTGAGGGTTGGCGAATAGCAGCCCCTACATTCAGACCCTGCTTGCCCATACCCTCTACAAGACCCATTGTAGTCGTCGTTTTCCCCTCACCCAGTGGAGTGGGGGTTATGGCAGTCACCTCAATGTACTTGCCGTCTGGCTTGTCCTTAAGACGCTCCATAATCTTCATAAAATCGAGCTTGGATATTCTCCCGTAAGAAATAAGCTCATCCTTTTCCAGACCCAGCCTCTCTCGCCATTCCTCAGGAGCAGGCATGGTTTCTCCGGCAGCCTCTGCAATCTGCCAGTCCTGCATTTTTACCGCATCGTAAGCCAAGGCAACCTCCTTTGTATATTTATTTCACAGTGAAACCATCCTTAACCCTCTCCGTGCTAACACTACCTTAAGTTTTCACAAAGGTAACTAACTTTAGCTCTGCTTAGTTTGTTAGCCCTGATGAGTGAGCAGTGGATGTCAAAGCCTGATAGATATTCTTCACTTCGGCAGCAATCTGCGTGCTGGCGTCAAGAAGGGGACGATTAGCAATGTCAGCTTCTACCAATGCTTGGTCATAGGGAATGAAGCCGAGAAAGTTAAAGTCAGGCAGACTAGAAATTAGGAATTTTCTATCTGCTTGGCTTCGGAGCTTGTTTCCCACCGCTGCGATATTAGGCAAACCAATATCTTGGGCTAGTTCATTGATTTTAAAGGCTGTTTCAATGCTTCCTCTGCCTGGCTCGACCACTACAATCAGTTTGTCTACTGACTTGGCTGTGGCTCGTCCCAGATGTTCTATTCCAGCCTCCATATCCAGAATAACTACTTCGTTCCTAGCTAGGAGTAGATGGCTAACTAGAGCTTGTAATAAGGTATTTTCTGGGCAATAACAACCGCTACCCCCCTTTTTAGTTCGCCCCATTACCATCAATTTGACTCCATTATATTCCCGCCAGTACTTTTCTGGCAAGTCATCAACTTTAGGGTTTAGTTTGAAAAAGCTGGCACCTTGACCGGGTCGTGCCCCAGTTCTCTCGGCAACAAGGTCACTCATCTCAGATATGGGGGTTATCTCCTCGGGTTGGGGGAAACCAATGGTAGCGGCTAGATTGGAATCAGGGTCGGCATCTATGGCTAGAACGGAGTAGCCAGACTCAGCAAATTTTCGGGAAAGGAGAGCCGTCAGTAATGTCTTCCCTACTCCCCCTTTGCCACTAATTGCAATCTTCATCAAGCCCTTTATTTTTACCGTAATAATGCTGAGACTTTTAGAGAAGTTACCAGTTCTAACAGATCTTGTTACCTAACTGGAACCCGACGACAAAATTATATCCTATGCTGGGGCATAGGTCAAGTAATTATACCCTTTAATAGGCTCGGGGGATGCATAATCCTGCCAGCTCTATAGCAAATATCGGTGGGGGGATTAACCGCCCCACCGATATTGCAAAAGGCTCAGCATAAGTGGGCTGCCTCTTAATACACACCAGGCCACTTTTGAGGCCAGTTATAGATCTTATCAGTCTTCAAATGGGGTATGCTATCAGTACCAATCTCGTAAATATAAACTGATTGGTTAGAAAGGCGGTCATTAGGACCAAAGGTTACTGGCAGGCCAACCCCGGTATCAAAGTCCTTAATCTTCTGCAGTGCGTTGTAGAGAGCTTCTCTATCCAGATTCTCAACCCCGACATCCTCAATGGCAATCCTCAACCCCTCGTAGAGAATCTTGGCTGATGTATAGAAAGATAGGGCATTCACGTGATACTTGGCATCCCAACCGAATTCAGTTGGCTCCATTAATGATTTCAGGTGCTCTTGCTCATCCGTGATCAGGGGGTCGGAGTAAGCATAGTCTGCCATTACCAGTGTGCTACCCCAGGTAAGCTCCTCTCCGCCAGCCACAGCGGTAAGCTCTTCATACATTCCGCCGCCGGACATGACTATATATACTGCCTTCTTGGTATCCATGCCCATGGCATCCATAGTCTTTATCGCTGAGCCGGCTGCCGGACCGATCATGGGGAAGAAGATGTAATCGGGGTCCAGTTCCTGTATTCGGATAAGATAGGTTTTCATGTCCATCGTCCCTGGTGGAGCTATCTCGGCGTACTGTTCCTTAAAATCAATGCCCAACGCTGCCGCTGTCTGCACCCCAGACTTGATATGCTGCCTGCCGTCGTCAGTGTCCCAGGAGAGAGAGGCGATTATGGGAGGTCTTTCCTCAGTCCAGGTATCAGCAACATAGTTGAGGAAGGTGCTAAAATTGATTTCAGGGACAAAGGTCTCCTGGAATATATAGCCCACGGGCTCCTGTGCGGTGGCCACGCTGCCGGTAAAGCTGAGGACAGGAATCTTATCACGGTCGACCAGGGGCTTCAATACGGCAGAAGTCGCAGCCCGCATGGTAAACAACACTATTGGCTCTTTAGTCATTATATTCCGGTAAGCGATAGCTACTTGTCCAGGATCATATTGGTCATCCTCCTCGGTCCACTCAACCTTAATACCGGGGAGATAATTGGTTTCATTGGCCCACTTAAAGAACTCTCTAGCAGCTGTCCAGAGCCGGCTACTGGCCAAGGCCGAGGGACCGCTGAAGTCGCCAATGTAGCCCACGAGTACTGTTTTCTCCGCAGATGGTTCTTCCTCCTCAGCAGCGCATGCCCCAAATAGCGGCACAGCTAACAATGACAGGACTAGTAAGCCAACTGCTATCTTAATCGTCCTTCCTTTCAACCTGTTTCCTCCTTCACTTAATTAGATAATCCCTAAATATGGTATTTAGGCTACATTACTATCACCCCCTCATACTTGCTCGCGTATCTTTAGCAGGTAAGCAGAAACCGTTTTCCTAAACATACAGCGATTCATTGTTTTTGTCAACTCCCCGCTTAGTTCTCCGTAGAAATCCGACACTCGTCCTCCTTTCTGAGTGGTGTCCTCATACTTAGTCCCATATGAGGCCGGTGATAATGGTAGCGTTCCAGGAATAATTCTACCATTTTCTG
>SDBT01011327.1_pt1 | contig 14358 bp, 11 predicted proteins | sample 2277101 | NCBI WGS metagenome assembly SDBT01 (sample SAMN10404973, study PRJNA504765) | marine sediment metagenome | isolation source: marine sediment core GS10_PC15, 103 cmbsf | place: Arctic Ocean: Southern Knipovich Ridge | collected 2010
TTTTTGGGCAGAGAATGCGGCATTTGAACATTCGCCCAAGGCTGTTGAAATCTGACGCAACAGTTTCTTTCTCACATCGCCAGAGGCAAATATGCCCTTCTCGGATGCTGCCATATTTTCATCTGTTAAGATATAGCCTGCATTATCAGTGTTTACAAGGCCTTTAACGATTTCTGAATTAGGTTTTATTCCGACGAAAATAAAAACACCTTTACACGGGATGTCCTTTATCTCATTCGTTAAAACGCTTTTAATTTTTATGCCTTCGACCAATTTCGAACCGTAAATTTCTTGAAGGGTGGAGTTGTAGTGTATTACTGTTTTTTTATTTTGTAATACTTTTTCCTGTATAACCTTTGTAGCGCGCAATCGATCCCGCCTGTGGATAAGGTGTAGAGATCTACAGAATTTCAAAAGATGGCCTGCTTCATATACGGCAGCATCTCCCCCTCCGACTACTGCTATTTCTTTATTTCTGAATAACGGCCCGTCGCAAATTCCGCAATATGAAACACCTTTTCCCGTATAATCTTTCTCTCCCTTTACGCCAAGTTTTTTATAAGCGGCCCCTGTCGCTAAAATTATGGATAAGGCCCCAAGCTTGCCATTGTCGGTCGTTACTAAAAATCCTTCATCTTTTTTTTCTATAAGCTTTGCCTTTGCTTTTTTAAACTCTACCTCTAATTTCCCTGCTTGTTTATACATATTATTTATTAATTCGGGTCCATTTATAAATGTCGGAAAGCCGGGATAATTCTCGATTTCTTCGGTTAGCATAGTTTGTCCGCCAGGGATGGCATCTGAAATTACAAGCACCTTCATCTTTGCCCTTCCCGCATATATAGCGGCGGTCAATCCTGCCGGCCCTGCACCTATAATTATGATATCGTAGGACATGCTTAACTCCTTTTAATGAGTGAGCGGATTTTTGGCAATGCTTTTCGGGCTTCCCTCTTGCCTAATTTAATAAACTCTTTTGCTCTATAAAATTCATACCACGCCGCGCCTCTTAAGATGGGGTGAATATATACATCCGCTTCCCGGCAGGCATATTTCGCAATTCTGTACTCCATCGAATTCATGCTATTTACTATTATATCTAAGAGTGTCTGCTTTTTTGTTGCTGTCTTAACTACATCTTCGGGAGACGGCATAGAATTTACGGCGATAATTCTTTTTATCCCTGCCCTTGACAATACGCTTATAGGCACAGGATTTACAATGCCGCCGTCTACAAGGAGTCTTTTGTCTTTAGTAACATGCGGATTAAAAACGCCGGGTATAGCAATGCTTGCCATTACGGCGTTTATCAATTTACCGCTTGTGATAACAACTTCGTCTCTTGTTTTAATATCACAAGCAACAATTTTAATAGGTAGCTTTATATCATAAAATGTTTTATTCTTTAAGTATCTCGCCAGAAACCTCCGAACCCGGCGGCCGGCCAAAAATCCCCTTTTAGGAAAAGTAATATCTATAAGGGTGAGGGTCTTTAACTTTGTATTAAGTTGTGCGTATATCTTTTCTATCTCGGCTGCCTTATACCCGCAGGCCCACAGCGCCCCTATTAAGGCCCCTATACTTACGCCTGCGATAATATCTATCGGTATATTTTCTTCTTCTAAAACCTCAAGCACGCCTATCTGGGCTAAACCTATTGCGCCGCCGCTTCCAAGGACAAGCCCCACTAAAACACCCGAGGTTTCTCTTGAAATTCTTCTTATAGTTTTATCAAACTCATCTTTATCGGAAGGAAGGGTTGCATATATATCTTTGGAGTCTGACGGAACTTTTTTAACGACTCGGGTTTGCTTATCCCTCTCGGAGATTATATGGCATAAATCGGATTGCCGCAGGAAACTTCTAGTAACCTCATTATGGCTGGAGGGGAGAACTACAATTACAAAGTGATAATTGCCTGCATAATTGTTCAGGATACAAGCTATACCCTTCGGCTTATTTATAACGATAGCCCTTTTGCCTGATTCTCTTTTTATGCTTGAGGCAAGATTTACTGCATAATAATGGGCATATTCCGAATCTCCTTTATAATAAACCGAAAGAATGGTGCTCTGGAATATTTCCTTTCTACCCGTATACTTTTTCTTAAGTCTTCTTGAAAGTACCCTTGAAAAGTGAATTGCAAGCTTAGGTATTCTATTCAAAATTTGCTTAAAGGCCCTCTCGTCTATTCTCAAAATCCTTGCATCATTAATAACCCTGGCGCTTAAAGAATGCGATCTTCCCGTAAGAAGCGAAATAATCCCAAAATAATCGCCTTTCCTTAAAACATCTACCGCAATTTCTTTCTTTTGGGGAGTTTTCCTCGGATAAAACAGGGAAACCCTTCCGCTAATTACTATATAAAGAAAACTCCTCTTCTGTCCTTTGCGGTAGATTGTATCGGCTTTATTATATTCCAGAACCTGGGATCTGTTCGCTACAAAGATTTTTTCTTTATTGGATAGGGCTTGAAAGAGCGGCTGGTTTGAAACAAGAAAGAATTTATCTAGGGATAAGGTTTTTTCTTTCCGCATATATTTTCTATGCGCGCTTATAAATATCGTAGGCCTTCTTTACGGACGCGCCTTCATGCACAATGGCCCTCACAGCTTTTATCATACCTACCGGTGAATCCGATTGAAAGATATTTCTTCCCATATCGACGCCGCAGGCGCCGGTTTTAACGGAATTATAGGCCATCTTCAAGGCATCTTTCTCGGGAATCTTTTTGCCCCCTGCCACTACAATAGGGACCGGGCAGGCCTTCACAACCTTTTTAAAATTCTCACAATAATAGGTTTTAACCATATCTGCGCCGAGTTCTGCGGCGATTCTGGATGCAAGGCTCAAATAGCGCGCGTCCCTTGCCATTTCTTTTCCTACGGCAGTAACGGCGAGAACCGGAATACCGTACTTCTTACCTTCGTCTATCAGTTTTGCGAGATTTACGATTGTCTGGTTTTCATACTTCGAACCGACATAGATAGAAAGGGCCATTGCACTTGCGTTTAAACGTATTGCATCCTCAATGCCTACAGTAATGCCTTCGTTTGAGAGGTCTTCTCCGACTACACTATTACCTCCGGAGACCCTTAGAACAATCGGGATATTTACGTTTGGATCTATCGACGCGCGTAACAGGCCTCTTGTTAACATTAGCGCGTCAGCATAAGGCAAAAGCGGCTCTATAGTTTTGCGCGGCACTTCAAGTCCGGAGGTCGGGCCTAAAAAATAGCCATGGTCAACGGCTAACATTACACATCTAGAGGTCTTTGGATTAATTATTCTCGAGGTTCGATTCTTTATTCCCCAATCCATTGTTTACTCCTTCTTTTGTGGCTCTATTATTACCTTAATCGATTCCTTTGCTTCTTGAACTAACCTAAAACCTTGCTGTATGTCTTTTAATCTGAACCTGTGCGTAATCATATCTTTTACTTTTACCCGGCCTGACCTAATTAATTCTAATGCCTCCAGATGATCTTCTGGGCTCCCGGCATAAGAAGTCGTTAATGTAATATCGTTTCTCCAAAAAACATCATTTATAGAAAGCGGGATAGTAACGCCTTCGTCTGTGCAGGCAAAAAATAGGACCGCCCCTCCGCGTTCTACTGATTTTAACGCTTGCCGAAGCGCGCCCTCGGCCCCTGTGCATACCAAAACTTTATCCGTTAAAAAATTATCGTTAAGGCTTTTTATGTCTTCGGGATTAAACCTCTTTGCCTTGAATACGAAATCTGCGCCAAATTTCTCTGCGGCCTTTAGCCGGAAATCGCTCAAATCTGTCACAAAAATCTTTTTTGCGCCCCTGGCCTTGGCCAATTTTATATGAAGGAGTCCTGATATGCCGCTGCCTATAACAAGAACGGTGTCTCGGGCTTTTACTTGGGCCTTTTTCTGTCCCCTTAATACACAGGCAAGTGGTTCAGCAAAAGTTGCTTCCTCGTAAGAAACCTCATCCGCGATAGGATAGACCCCCTTCTCAACATTTATTTTTGGCACCTTTATATATTCGGAAAATCCGCCCGGAAAAAAATTTGTTTTTCTTAAAGTATCGCAGGTCGTCTCGTGTCCGCTTGAACAAAAGCGGCAATTCCCGCAGGGAACATGGTGAGAAACAGCTATTCTATCTCCCACTTTATATTTAGTTACACCTTGCCCTATCTGGGCAATTTCGCCTGCTACTTCGTGTCCCAGAACAAGCGGCGCGCGATGAATTCTATACCATTCTATAATATCAGTCCCGCAAACTCCGCTTGCAATAACCTTTAGTAAAACCTCACCCTCTCCCACCTGGGGCTTGGGCATCTCCTCAAGGCGCACGTCGCTATTTTTATAATACATACCAATTCGCATAGCATTTTTTATTTTAGTCTCTTCTTAAACGCCCTATATTCTTTGAGTACCTCTTCTGGCAATCTCCTGCCGAATTTATCCAGAAATTCTTTCTGCGATTCTAATTCTTTTTTCCATTCACCCTTATCAATGCGAAAGAGCTCATTCCATTTTTCTTTAGGAAAATCTAAACCGGCCATATCTATGTCTTCATACTTCGGAATATATCCTAAGGGTGTTTTAATTGCGCCTACATTTCCTTTTGAGCGGTTCAATATCCAATTCAGTATTCTTAAGTTATCGCTAAAGCCGGGCCAGATGAATTTGCCGGATTTATCGCGTCTAAACCAGTTGACATAAAAAATCTTTGGCGGTTTTTTCATCTTTTTTCCCATTTTAAGCCAGTGCTTGAAATAATCCGCCATATTATAACCGCAGAAAGGAATCATTGCCATTGGGTCACGCCTAACCTCTCCCTGCTTTCCATACTGAGCGGCTGTGCGCTCGGACGCCATCGCAGCGCCCAGATAAACACCGTGTTGCCAGTTAAACGATTCATAGACTAAGGGGGCAAGGCCTGTTCTTCGTCCGCCAAATATAATGGCGGATATAGGCACGCCGTGATGGTGCTCCAAACGAAACGACGCAGACGGGCATTGTGAGATTGGTGCCGTGAAGCGGCTGTTTGGATTGGCCCCTTTTATCGGTTTGCCGTTGGTATCTTTCATCCCCGGCTTCCATGGCCTGCCCAACCAATCAATGCCTTCTTTAGGCGGAGGCCCGTTACCGTCTTCCCACCACACTGTATTATCCGGCTTTAAAAGCACATTTGTGTATATAGCGTTAGTCTTTATTGCGGCCATCGCGTTAGCGTTGGTTTTCCAGTTTGTCCCGGGCAAAACACCAAAAAATCCTGCCTCAGGATTAATCGCCCACAGGGCCCCGTCAGAATCTACGCGCATCCAGGCAATATCATCCCCGACAGTCCATATCTTATAACCCTTTTTCTTAAGGGCCTCCGGCGGCAGGAGCATGGCAAGATTTGTCTTTCCGCAGGCGCTGGGAAAGGCACCAGATATATATTCAATACGTCCGTTTGGCTTCTCTATGCCTAAAATCAACATATGTTCTGCCATCCAGCCTTCTTTTCTTGCCAGAAAACTTGCTATGCGAAGCGAAAGACATTTCTTGCCTAAAAGGACGTTCCCGCCATATCCGGAACCTACACTCCAGATTGTATTGTCCTCCGGAAAATGAAGGATAAGCCGGCGTTTTAGATCCAAATCTGCTTTACCATGGAGACATTTAGTAAATTCCCCGCTTGTGCCAAGAAAATCCAGAACCTCTTTGCCCACTTTTGTCATTATAAGCATGTTTAATACGACATATATGCTGTCAGTTAATTCAACGCCTACTTTACTAAAAGGTGACGCGACGGGGCCCATAGAAAAAGGAATGACATACATTGTGCGGCCCTTCATAGAGCCCTTGAATATAGCTTGAGCTTTTTTATAAGCAGCCTTAGGCGCCATCCAGTTGTTTGTGGGGCCTACGTCGGGTTTTCTCTTCGTGCAGATGAATGTAAGGCCTTCTGTGCGGGCGACATCATTAGGGGCGGTTCTATGGTAAAAACAGCCCGGGAGTTTTTTCTGATTCAGCTTTATTATTTCGCCGGTGGAACATGCCTCGTCTTCCAGTTGTTTTTTCTGCCTCTGGGAGCCGTCAATTAAGACAATCCTATCCGGGCGGCACATTCGGGCCATCTCATTTATCCAAATTTCCAATTTTTTGTGTTTTGATTTGAAGGTTAACATAGGCTAATATTATATCGTTATATTACTAATCTGTAAAGGCCTTCTTCACCATCTCCATCCGGCGCCTATTAATACAACGGACTCTCGCCTTGACTTAAGAAGGCGAACAAATATCTCGGCATCCCCTTTTAATATCTTATGTCCGAGTTCCAGTTTTATGCCGATATCTTTGCTACCTACATCATTTTTAAGCTTAAATAGTATTGTATCTCTACTCGTTATCTTGACCTCTGCGCCAAAGACTATTGCCTGGATCTTTCTATTGCCGTATTTTACCTCAAAGGTTAAGCCGACATTTCTCTTAACCTTCCACCTGCCGAATAAGGTAATAGTTTGTTTTACCGGTCTCACCCTGCGGGACAATTCTATGCCTATCTGGTATTTTATATAATTATCTTTGAATATAGCAAGTTTGGTCCTAAAATCAAAGCGAGAATTAGTATTTCTATCTATTACATAAGATATTCTCATCTTTTCCTTTATGTCCCAATAGCCTTTAAAGGTCAGGGTGTGAATTTTCTTTAATTTCCGGATAAGGTGGGTTTTTTGGTATTGATATATAATCTCGTGATTCTTATTTATTTGCCATGCGCCATTAAAAGTCAGCGCGTCGGATCTTTGGTGCTCTTTTTTTACCATAAAGCCAAGCCGGTTATGTTTGTCGGCCTGCCACCGGCCCCGGAGTTTAAGGACATACGTTGACCGAACGTTGTCTTTTGTCCTCGTCGTAACAGAAAATTCCACAGAATTTTTATTTACGCCTATTATATTGCCTTGCAGAATTAATTGGTCGCCGAATGTCTGCCTTCTCCATTTATCAAGAGTAAGCCTTAGTGAGTGATTTTTGGTTAATGACCATCTTCCCCTTAATTTTACCTGGTGAGGGGCTCCTGCATCATGAGGAAGTGGGGATTTTATATGGTAGATTAATGTGTTATTTTTATTAACCTTAAATTCTCCGTCCAGGATCCTTCTAAACCCCAGAAGTTTTGTTTTACCTAGTGAATGGTCGATTATGAGTCTATTATGAGGGTCTATGCCGTATCTTATTTTTTCCATCGCCCTTACCACCTCCTCATAAATATTGCCATCGGTAATTATATATGATATTATAGTAGTAAATATGCCAAAATCAAAACAATTATTTAAATTGTTTATGGTAAATTTTTCCTCACGCCACAGAAATAACGTCAACAGACTGCTGCACATAATAGGTATCCCTCTTGTTATTTTCGGAATATTCCAATTATCCAGGAACCTTTGGAAAATAGGGCTTTTTAATTTCTTCTTAGGGTATTTATTCCAGTTGATTGGGCACATTTATTTTGAAAAGAACGAAGTGGGTGAATGGATTTTGATAAGGAAATTTATAAAATGGCTGGGGAGGTGTCCAAAGTGTTTGATTTAGATTTTGGCAGAAGCATAAAAGCCAAAGTATTGGGTGTCGCTGTAGAGCTTATCAAAAGGCAAAAGAGGGTACTAATTAGCGATACTACATTAAGGGATGGGGAACAGGCGCCGCAGGCAAGCCTGAACATAGCACAAAAACTAACCATTGCCAGACAATTGGATGCCCTCGGCGTAGATTCTATAGAGGCGGGTTTTCCCGCCGCCAGCAGAGAAGACTTTGAGGCCGTAAGGCTCATTTCCGGTAAAATTAGAAGGCCTGTAATTTCAGCGTTATCCAGATGCCGCAGGGAAGATATCGAATTGGCGGCCAAGTCCTTAAAGAACGCTAAACAGTGGGGAATTACCCTATTTTTAGGGACCTCCCCCTTACTGCGTAAATACAGCTTAAATAAATCCAAAGACCAGATTATAGATATACTTAAGAACTCGATAAAACTTGCGAAGAAATTTACGGATAATATATCTTTTGGGGCAGAAGACGCGACCCGCACAGAACCGGAATTTTTATACAAGGTATATAAAGAAGCCATAGATTCGGGTGCTCTGATTATAGGATTTTCTGATACAGTCGGATGGCTCGTCCCCGAACAGGTAAAAGACCTGATAAACGGAATAAAGCAAAACGTCCCCAATTTAAAGAAAGCCCTTTTAGGCATACATTTTCACAATGACCTAGGATTGGCGGTAGCCAACAGTCTGGCCGGGATTGAATGCGGGGTTAATATTGTTCAATGCACAATAAATGGATTGGGCGAGCGGGCAGGCAATGCATCCCTGGAAGAATTGGTAATGGCGCTTAAGACAAAAAAGGACTATTATAAAATCAGGGTAAACATTAATACAAAAAGACTATTTAAAACCAGCCGGCTTGTGGCAGAATTAACCGGTATCGGCGTTTCTCCCAATAAGCCCATTGTGGGCCGTAATGTCTTTGCTAGCGAAGCAGGCATTCATCAGGCAGCCCTTCTTAAAAAGAGAGTTACTTATGAAATAATTAAACCGGAGGACGTGGGCCAGAAAGGAACTACGTTGGTTTTAGGGAGGCATTCCGGCAAACACGCTGTCTATGACCGGCTGCGTAAATTGGGTTATAGAACTATAGTGAAGAAAAATGAAGCTAACCTGGATATAATCTATCAAAGATTTAAAGAATTGGCCGAGACCACCAAAGAAGTAAGTACTGAAGAGCTGGACAATATTGCCAGAGAAGTTTTAAAGAAAAAGGAGACATAGAATGAAAAACCTGATCACCGGCGCTACCGGATTTATAGGCAGTCATATAGCCGAAAGGCTTATAAGGGAAGGCGAAGACGTAACAGCCTTGGTCAGGCGTACCTCAAATACAGAATTCTTAAAGAGTATAGGTGTCCGGCTTAGCTACGGCGATATCAACGATTTTGATTCATTAAAGGCTGTGATGAAAGGAATGGATAGGGTTTACCACAGCGCCGCAATAGTTGATGAATGGATTTCTCTAAAAGAAGCTTACCATATAAATGTAGAAGGAACAAGGAACTTACTTGAATGCGCCAAAGAAGAGAATATCAAGCGATTTATTCATATAAGCAGCTTAGCTGTATTGGGAATGATGGACCATTGCCGGACAAAGCGGGATGCCCCATATCACAAGAGTGGAGACAGCTATGTTGATACAAAAATTGATGCTGAAAAACTGGTTTTGGAATATTACAAAAATTTTAATCTTCCGGTTACGGTAATACGGCCCGGTTTTGTATTTGGTCCTAGGGAAAAAAAGCTTATCCCGCGCCTTTTAGAGAAGTTGAATCAAAACAGGCTTATGTTTATTGGAAGCGGCAAGAATAAAATCGATGTGGTTTATATCGACAACCTGATAGACGCGATACTCTTAGCCGGCAAAAATCACTCTTGTATCGGCCAAACTTACAATGTTACCAATGATAGCGGAATGACTTTAGAAAATTTTATATTCAAGATTACAGACATATGGCACCTTAAGAGGCCGTCAAAACATGTGCCAAAACCTGTCGCATATCTTGTATGCAATTTATTGGCAACCTGGGCAACCATTATAAAGTCTAAAAAACCACCGTATATTACCAAGACCAGAATTAAATTCTTGAGTCTAAGTTTAGATTTCGACATAAGCGAGACCAGAAAAGAGTTGGGATATAGCCCGCTTGTAGATATAGAAGAAGGGTTAAGAAGGACGAAGCAGTGGTTAGCGAAGTAAAAGAGTTTGCCGCCCGGGATAAAACCCGGATCTTTTATCGTGAATGGGAAGGAAAGAAAAATGGGGATATTATTTTATATCTACACGGCCTGGAAAGCCACATGGGATGGTTCATAAATACCGGAAATTTACTTAATCAAAAGGGGTTTCATATATATGCGGTGGATAGAAGGGGTTCCGGCATGAGCCAGGCCGAGCGCGGCCATATGGAAACCTATTGGACCCTGCTGGATGATGTAAAAGAGGTTATAGAGCTGGCCAGGAGAAAACACCCCGGGGAAAAACTCTATCTGGCTGGATTATGCTGGGGAGGCATGGTCGCCGCAACATTCGCTTGCCATCACCAAGATCTTATCGATGGCTTGATTCTACTCTCGCCTGCGATAAAGACCAAAGTGGACCTTTCGCTCAAACAGAAGATAGACGTAGCGTTCAGCAGTATCTTCAGGCCTCGCAAACTCTTTGATGTGCCGCTGGATGACTGGATGTTTACCAGGAACCCGAAATATTTAGAGTTTATAAAAAAGGACGGGGTAAAACTTAGGAAGGCGACCGCTAGATTTTTCTTTGAAACCCAAAAGATGACCCTCTGCTCTGATAGAATTGCGCATAAGATTCATATACCGGTTCTCCTGCTTTTAGCCGGGGATGACGTCATAATAGATAATGAAAAAGCAAAAAAATGGTTTAGAGGTATAGGCTCTAAAGATAAGACAATTAACGTCTTTGGCGGCTGCTACCACAATTTACAATTTGAAAAAGACGTCGAGAATTTAATAAATTATATCGCTGATTGGATAAAAAGGGAAAAAGAAAGGTGAAGAAGGCTAAAATAAGGGTAAAGAGAATAGATATATTAGAGGTAGAGTTACCGCTTAAGAGGGTTTTTAAACACGCCCTCAGCGCCAGGAAAACCTCTAACTCCATATTTATAAAACTCTATTTGGAAGACGGCACAATCGGTTATGGAGAAGCACTACCTCGTGAATACGTGACCAATGAAACGACTAAATCGGTATCCGGAAGGTTGTGCCGGGTCTTGCCTCGCAAGGTAATCGGGGCTAAATTCTTTAGTTTCAAAAATGGTGTGGAGTTTATAAATAGGCTAAAACATTTAGAAGGCGCGACGAGATGCTGCATAGAGCTAGCCCTTTTAGACGCGTTAGGCAAACATTTCAAAAAGCCCGTATCCTCAATCATCGGAGAGCCGACTAAAAGTTTACTCTCCACAAGCGGTGTAATTCAAGCCGGCTCTATACCTTCCACAATTAAAAGCGCGCTGGAAATCAAGGCCTTTGGATTTAAATCAGTCAAGGTAAAGGTAGGCCTGGGTGATGATTTAAATAGACTAAAAGTTGTAAGGAATATATTAGGAAAGAGAATAAATGTTAGAGTAGATGCCAATTGTGCCTGGGGTGCTCGGGAGGCAATTGAGAAAATTGGTCAAATGAGGGAGTTTGGCATAAGTGCTGTTGAACAACCGGTCAGGGCCAACGATATTAAAGGGCTTAAGAAGGTTTCTGATTCTGTAAATGAGACAATCATTGCTGACGAATCGTTAACTACCATAAGGGACGCAAAGAGACTTGCTAATATCAACGCATGTGATATGTTTAATATAAGGCTATCCAAATGCGGTGGAATACTTAATGCCTTAAAGATAGTGGATATCGCGCACCTCCATTCCATCAGGTATCAATTAGGATGCCAGGTCGGTGAGTCAGGGGTGCTATCTGCGGCAGGCAGACATTTTGCCTTTGGTGTTAAAAACATAGAATATTATGAGGGCTCGTATGGAAAATTTTTACTGAAGGAGGATGTTACCAGGGAAAACATGACTATAGGATTAGGCGGAAAGGCCCAGGCTATAGTTGGCCCTGGCTTAGGAATTAATGTAGTAGATAGGGTGCTGGATAAATATACCGTGAATCGTTATATAATTGACTAGAGAAAAAGTATGAATATTGTATCTTATGCCCTGAAGGTTTTGGTGCCAAAGGCAAAGGCATTTGAGGAGGCCACGAAGGATCCGATTAAGGCTCAAAAAAAGGTCCTTTTTGAGTTTTTGGCCCGTAATCAAAAAACAGAGTATGGATTAAAATATAATTTCTCAAAGATAAAATCCATAGATGAGTATCAAGAGACTGTGCCCTTAAACGATTATGAAATGCTGCATCCTTATATAGAAACGATGACCAAAGGCGAATCCAACATCCTTACGATTGACAAACCAATTCTTTTCGGCATTACAAGCGGTACCACCGGCCGGCCTAAATTTATACCTGTTACTAAATATTCGCGGTCCAAGAAAGCCCATGTCATGGACCTATGGATATATTACATGTCTCGGGATCACCCGGAAATGTTTGACGGAAAAATCCTCGCCATAGTAAGCCCCGAAGTTGAAGGACATACAGAATCCGGCATGCCTTACGGGGCGGAGAGCGGGCACGGATACAAAAACCTGCCCGATATAGTCAAGGCCCTTTATGTCCTGCCTTATCAGGTCTTTGAAATCACCGATTACAACGCCAGATACTATACCATATTGAGGATAGGGCTCGAGCACAACGTTACCACTATGGCTACCTTGAATCCGAGCACTATAATTCTATTATGCCAGAAAATAGAAAAAATAAAACAAAATATCATACTAGATATAGAGAAAGGCACTCTTAATAAAGATCTGGATATCCCCGGTGATATTAGAAAAAAAGTAGAAAAATCTTTGAAACCAAATCCCAAAAGGGCAAATGAGCTCAAGATGATTCTTAAAGAAAGGAAAAACTTATTGCCCAAATATTTCTGGCCCAATATGGCATTAATAGAATGCTGGAAGGGCGGAACAGTGGGATTATACTTGAGGGAATTCCCAAGATACTTCGGCAATGTTCCGGTTAGAGACTTTGGATATCTTTCCAGCGAGGCGCGCAGTTCGATACCTGTTAGCGATGAGGGCTCGGGAGGGGTATTGGCTGTCAACGCAAACTTTTATGAATTCATCCCCAAAGAGGATATCGAAAAATCTGAAAAAAGAGTCCTTTTATGCGACCAACTGGAAAAAGGTGAAGAATACTTTATAGTTTTAACTACCCCGGGCGGGTTATATAGATATAACATAGACGACGTAATCCGTGTCGATGGATTTTTTAATAAAACCCCTATAATTGAATTTGTGCAAAAAGGACTTGATGTGACCTCTATAACCGGTGAGAAGCTTTACGAATCTCAGGTGGTGGAGGCGGTAAATAAGGCAACGGAACAGCACAAATTATTCATAGAGTTCTTTACGACTTTGATACAGTGGGGAAAGATACCACGCTATGTATTTCTGGTAGAATTTACAGAGAATCCGCCAATGGATAAGAAGAAAGCGCTTCTAAGGTCGATCGAACAGGAATTGTGCTGTATAAATGTAGAATACGAGACCAAAAGAAAATCCCAGCGGTTAGATCATCCCCTGTTAAAAGTAGTAACCAGCGGCGACTTTGAAAAATATCGGGTAAAAAAAGTGCAGGAAGGTATGCACGATGGCCAGTTTAAGGTTCCGCAGTTGACTCCTGATTTAGACTTTCAGAAAAATTTTAATATCAAAGAAGAAATTTCTATAGACTAATCCATGTTCTTCAGGGCTTCCTGGATCAAGGGAAGAACAGATTCTGCTTCTTCCTTAGTCATTCTCCCCAGTTTGGCAAACCTGAAATCTCCGTCAGGACCTCTATTTTCTCTTGTGATTTGCAGCTTCTTAGCCCCTTGATTGTAAGAATAAATGCTTACGGTCAATCGTCCCGCTTCGCTTTCCTTTGACTTTGAAAACGAGCTTTCATCTAAGCCAGAATCATATGGCATATTCATCCTCCGCTTTAAAAGGTTTCTGTTAGCCTATTAATATACACGCAAAAGGAAACATTTGCAAGGTTATTGTGGAAATTATTAGTTGCTTGTGCCTGTTTCACACCCAATAATTTTCTATGGCACGAAACAGGCATATTAAGAGCTGGGGACACAAAACAAAATAAACCCCTTGACAATCTTAGAGGAATGTGTTATTTTTGTAGAAATTGAGATTGGTTTTTGTGACAATTTTTTCTGACAATTGTGGATATTTAGTGAGTCTGTATTGTGACTCTCCAGATAGTTTCCTACCATTCATAAAATCCAAAATAATCAATTTATAACTCGTTTCGAAGGGCGCTGTTTTGTTAAACCATCGCAAAAAAGGAGGCAAAAAAGAAAAAAATAAGTGTAGAATTGTTGTTTTAGAAAAAGGAATTGTTCCGCTTTTAGCGGAAAAGTAAAAAAAGGAGTATAAAATAATGGAAAGTGTAAACAAACTGTATGTAGGCAACTTGGACTATAACACAACCGAAGACGATATCAAGAGCCACTTTGATCAAAAGGGGATACAGACTAAGTCAATAACCCTTATAACGGACAAATATACAGGCCGAGCAAAAGGCTTTGGTTTTGTTGAAGTCGAATCAGAAGAAGTGCTCCAGAAAGCGATCGAGGCCTTGGATGGCCAGGAGCTTAATGGAAGAAAGCTAACGGTAAATAAGGCAAAGCCGCCGAGAGAGAGAACCG
>SDBT01011328.1_pt1 | contig 14358 bp, 11 predicted proteins | sample 2277101 | NCBI WGS metagenome assembly SDBT01 (sample SAMN10404973, study PRJNA504765) | marine sediment metagenome | isolation source: marine sediment core GS10_PC15, 103 cmbsf | place: Arctic Ocean: Southern Knipovich Ridge | collected 2010
TATCACCTTGAACTGTAACAATCAGCCGGTGGCTGCACTACTTCTCTTGTCAAGACCTGACGGAAGCCGATTTTTGTTAATCGCCCATCGCCAGAATCTATGGCCCATATACTGTCAGACGGAGTTTATTATTTGAACTGCGGCAGCTTGGCGATGTACTTTTCCGGGTCCGCCTCGAACTTGGGTTTGCAAGCCGGGCAGCAGAAGTACACCTTCTTGCCCTTATACTCAGTAAAGAGATTTTTATTGATAGGATTGCCCGCCATTATCGGGCAGGTCTTCTGCTCGATTGCTTCGGCGACAATCGCCTTTGCTGCTTCTATCATCTCGGCAGGCTTGTCTGTCATAGCGGGGTGGTCGTGTCCTTCGTGGTCTGTCATGGCTTGAGGCTCAGACTTCTTGCAGCCATTGAGCACAGCCAGCCCTACTGTCAAAAGGACCAGTAACATACTCATCACCAATTGTTTCTTTCCAACATTCATGTCTTTTCCCTTCAAAATGTGTTGACAATATTTCAGTTTTCATCATTCTACGTCAACTATTGTTTCGACAACGCTACCACACTTAAGCATTGCGGCGCCAAAATATGGGTTGTGTGTATCCTTGTTTTCCTGCAGCCAGTGCGCTCCTTTGTTATCAAGAGCCATTGGGCACATGAGACTGTAAACATTTTTGGTCCCGGCGGTTCCAAAACTGCGTATGACGGCGGTCAGTTCATCAGAAAGCGGCGAAAACTTCTGTCGCATCTGTTCAATATCTGCAGCTTTTTCGATGGCGCCGAGCGACTCCTTCAACGAATTTGTGTGCTGCATCCAGGCCATGTGGGCCGGACCTGTCAGCAGCGCCATGTCAATGTCGCCAAGTTTCGTTAGGATGTTATGGGCGGCCTTACCGGCGGCTTCGGCATCATCGGCGGCAAGTGCCATCTGGACCGCAAAATACTCAACAACGACTTTGCCGACCTGAGTTTTGAACTCGTCGGGCACACCATCAAAAACCATCACCTTGGCCGACTGTTCAGCAACGGCGCCCTTGTCCGGGCCGGGGGCGCTCATCATGCTTGGCTTTGCCTGAATCTGTAGTGCCGAATCTATCTTGAAATTGCCGTTGGTTACGACGATTTCACCCTCGGCGAGGCCGGATTCGACGATGTAGTAGTCCGTTGCCCTTGGACCGAGAACGACTTCTCTGCCTTCGTACGTGGGCTTTTCGGTGCCCGGCAGTTGAACATAAACCACCGCGCGTTTGCCGGTAATTAAAGGTGCCGAAGCCGGTATCACCAAAGGAGCGGCGCCCGAAGTATCAACAGTTACGTATCCTAACGATTCGGCGGTGGCGAGGGGCATCTGGCATATATCGCAGTTACCGGAGGCTTCTTTGACAATTTCCGGGTGCATGGGACAAATCCACTTGCCTGCCATTGCCGTATCCATTACGCGCCCCGCCCCTGCGACCCTGGCTGTGGCAACGGCGTGAACGAACATCTCAGGCTTGAGCCTGCCGTCAGGATTGTCAACATTCACCCGGAGTTTAACTGTGCGGGTTTTAGCGTTAAGTATCGGGTCTATGAAGATTATTTGGCCTTTGAAGGCCTCACCGGGGTAGGCTTCAGTGAAAAACTCGACCTGTTGGCCGTATCTTATCCACATCATATCGGACTCATAGGCATCGAGCTTGACCCATAGCTTTGACAAGTCCGCAATCGTATATATCCTTGTACCAGTCTGGACGTACATCCCCTCGGTGGCATTTTTGTGAATGACGACACCGCCGATGGGAGCGTAAATCGTAAGATGGTCAACGGGTTTGCCGCTTTTTTCAATATCGCTGATCTGCCCAGGCGTTAAGCCCAACAATCGAAGCTTCTCTCTTGCGGCATCAAGTGTTGCCAAAATTGACCTTTCGAGAAGTTCTGAGGCGCCTGCTTTTACATTTTGGGCTGATTTCGCCGCCTGAATCAGTTCTGACTGCGTGCTGAGCAACTGGGGGCTGTACAGATAGACCATGTGGTCGCCCTTATTAACTGTGACGCCGGTATAGTCCACGTAGAGCCTGTCGATTCTGCCTGGTGTCCAGGCGGCAATGTATTTGACACGGGTCTCATCGTAGTCGATTTTTCCGACCATTCGAGTCTGGGCGGTTACGAATTTGCGCTCGACCGGTGATGTCTGAATCTCCATAAGTTTTAAGGCGTCTTTGGAGAAGGAAATCTGCCTTTCGCCAATCTGGCCGGTATCACCGGTTACAGGAATCAAATCCATTAAACAAAGCGGGCACTTGCCGGGTTTGGGCTGGCGAATCTGGGGATGCATCGAACAGGTCCAGACGGTTGTTTTTTCAGCGACGGTGCCGGCGGGGATCTGAGGAGTTGGTTTCGGTCGTATCAAACGGCCCGCAATAAATGCTACGATGACCAGCAGGATTGTTAGTGCTGTTTTACTTTTCAGCCATGATTTAGTGAGTTTGTCTTCCATTTTACTAATCCGGGATCCTAATAATCATCTTATTCAAATAGGATTTATGTTCAAGTTTTACGCTACCTTGTTGTTTCCTCTATTACAGCTTCAGCCAGTCTGCCGCCTACAATCATCTCGAGTTGTGCAAAACTCTGAAGATTATTCGTGACGGACCGTTCATACACCAGCTCAAAGTTGAGCAAGATTTGCTGCGCGTCTATGAGGCTCAAGAAATCGAGGGTAGCGGCCTGGTAAGCTGTCTCTGAGGCCTGCAGCATCTCCTTCGCTTTGGGAATCAAGGTGTCGGAGTAGAGCGTAGCTTTTCTGTTGGAGTCTTCAAACTTATACAGAACCTTTGAGGCCTGGGCGGTGATGTCGTTCTGGCGCTGGACTTTGTCCGTGGAGGCCTTTCTCGTCCGGGCTTTTGCCTGGCGGTGGGCGGCTTTGTAACTATCGCCCCAAATCGGCAGATTTATCGACACCATCGCTACGATGGGGTCTTTGCCGCTGTCGTCTGTGCCGCTCATTCTTGCCTCGTCGGTCTGTATCCAGTCTAATCCGAGGCTGATATCGGGATAAAACTTTTTCTTAGCCACCTCTATCCTGCTTTGTGCAGCGGTGATTTCAAAATCCATCGCCTGCAATTCGGGGTTGTTCACCATCAACATCACAATTACTTTGTCGCGATCCAGCCCCAGTTGCCTGAACGGGTCCCTGGTGGGCCAGGCTAACGGCAGGCTGCGATCCCGATTCAGGATGGCGTTTAGACTATCTACGATCGGGCGGCGCAGTTCTTCTATGGACTTGAGATTATCTTCAAGGGTAGCCAGTTCCACCTGAGCACGGATAACATCAGGATGGCTGCCGGCAGCGGCCATGTATTTTATTCTGGCGACCGCTTCAAAATGCTTGAGCAGTTCAAGGTTCTGTCGCGTTATTTCCACGGCCCTTGCTAAATAGACGTATTCATAAAATACGTCTTTGACCTGGTAGAACAGTTTGAGTCTTTCGGCCTCGTATCGCTTACTTGCGGCTTTAGCGGCGGCACTTGCGGCGTCTGTTTGGGCTTTGAGCTCACCGAACCAGGGAAATGTCTGCATTATGCCGAACTTCTGCTTTTGCGGTCCGACCCTGGTTTCCACCTCATCAAGAAAATAACCGTATGTAAGTCGTGGGTCGGGCAACGCGCGGGCCTGGGGCACCTCCTCGGCAGCGGCCCTGAACTGCTGAAAGATACTCTTTAGGGCTGCGTTGTTGCGCTCGGCGTATCCGAGATAATCAGGCAGGGTCAGCAAACTGTTGGCATCGGCGTTTGGGGCCTGAGAATCAGCAAAAGCGCCTGTCTGGGAAAGGATTGTTGCGACCGCCCATATTACAGTAACACTCAGTTTCATGCCAAACCTCCCTGTCGAAACCTGAAATTCAAAGCCAACTGTATTCATATGGAACGGTCTATTATAATCCAATCTCAAGCCACATCAATATTATTTTACGCGCAAAATAAGGCCGGTCAAGATTTTAACGAAAAAATTCGTCCCTGGACCTTAACCGGCCAACCTTGTTTTTTCCAAAACGGCGTTTATGTGAAGTTCGGCCCGCCCCGTTGCAGGGCGGAGCAGAAACGTAAAGTGCCGATTCAAAAATCTTTTGAAAAATCGACTCTGAGCCGGGAACATCCTACCTATTCATTTATCAAAACGTATGGCTGACGGCAAAGGTTCCATAAAAATGAAGTCCGGGGCGTTTTTTTGTCAGGCTCACAAGGGGGGAAATACGCTGAAAGCGCACTTTATGGCAGGAGTCGGGTGAGCAGCTCTGTTAGATACTCGTGTGATGTCTCGCCGACTGCGCAGTATGAATAATCTCCGAGGCGGACGGTAACCATATCACACATGGCAAAGGAGCTTTTCCAGAAGACGTACCCATCCTGCTCAAAACGTCCGCCTGTGCCGAAAGACTCGGCGGGGTCCGTTACCACAACGACGCTCATGACGCCGCTGGGTGTATCAACGACATAGCTACCTGCAATTTGCCCGCGGAAATGCCTGACGCAACAACCGCGAAGTGCCATTCCCTGGTTAGAAACAGGCATATAGGGAGTAAATCCGAGTTTGTCCTTGAAATACTGTGCAAGTTTATCAGGGTCGGTTTCACTGCGGAATTCGTGACGCCCGTGCCGGCCGAAAACATTATCTTCATGAATCTGGACCAATTCGGCCCGTGCCGCGACCACAGATGAAGGGATAGTCAGGTAAAAGACAATCGGGACGGCAATTATCAGCGCAGCGGCCGCAGAGCCTATCGCCAACCAGCGGCGCCGATGAGAACGAATCCTCAGCAAAGGCCTTGAGGCTTGAAGCTCTGTTGCACTCGAATGGAGGTTTATTTGACGGCGAATCTGCTCTTTGAGTTCTTCGCTGCCCTTAACGGCGGCGAAAGCCGAGCGCAGCCGGTTTGCCAACGCCTCTTTCTCGGCCAATCGCTCTTTGCACTGGGCGCAGTCGGCCAGATGTGCAGGTTTGACCGATTCGGTCAGCATTATTTCTTCTAATTGTTCATCTGTGAGGTGATTCATCTTTGGCCTCCTGTCAGTCCCATTTGGTCTGCATAAGAAGCTAACTTCTTTTTCAACTGGGCCCTGGCACGGCTGATTCTGCTCTTGACAGTTCCTACTTCAACGCCCGTTATCCGGGCAATCTCGTTCTGACTGAATCCTTCCACATCCGCCAAAAACAAGGTCAATCGCTGGTTAGCCCCCAGTTCCTGCAAGGCCCTTATCACTTGCTCGTCCGAGAAATTTTCCATCATGTCTTGTGCGTTTGACCAAACCATTTCATTTTCGTGCGGTCGGTCGGCGATAAGCTCTTCGTCAAAGGGCATCTGCTGAGCGGCAAATTTGTGCCGCCGCAACCGGTCAATCCATATATTGCGGAGAATCTGCATCAGCCAGGCCCTGCAGTTGGTGCCGGACTGGAATGACTCGAACCTCTCAAAAGCCTTCAAAAACGTTGTTTGCACCAAATCCTCAGCCATATCGGCTTTGGCGCACAGTGCAAACGCCCCACGATATACCGGGTCAAGATGAACCATCGCAATATCCTCGAATTCGCTTTTATGGGCCATTATAGACTACAACTATTCTAATATTTAAACGTTTGAAACGGTTGATTCGTTCCGGGCGGAAGATCGGCCGAAAGAAAAACACTTACCTTGGTGGCTACACTATGAACGTTTGTCCGGCGGTTGTCAACAGGTGTTAGGCAATTATTTTGAGCGAGACAAGGTCGAAAGCAGTTTGTCAAGCTCGGCGATCTGATTTATGGGGCGATTGCAGACGTAATTTTCACATACGTAGGCAGTGGCCTTTGCGTCGATGGATTTCTGAGCGGCGAGGAACGGGACTATTTTTTCGATGGCCTTGCCGTCCGAATCCTTTTGGTGTAACAGGATAACGGCATTGGGCAGGAACCTTGAGCGGACCGATTTTAGCATTTGCTTAGTATCGTTTGCATGGCTGTCTCCTGCGATGACGATTTCCTGCCTGGGCCCGAGCCAGAAATCGACGGCCATGAGCATATATGTCAGGCTTGTGGGCGATTGCTGCAACTGTGCGGAGAAGGTCTCCAGAGTTTTTGAAGCGTGGTCGATGAACTTCATATTCATCGTTGCTTGTCCGAGCCTTAAGAGGGCGAGTGCCGCGACGGAATTGCCGCTGGGAACGGCACCATCATAAGCGGGTTTGTTCCGTGCGATGAGGCGTTCGCCGTCGCTGCCGGTGAGGAAGAACCCGCCGCCGTCGGCGTCGCCAAAAAGCTCAATCATCTGTTCACTCAATCTTTTGGCTTCTTGAAGCCATCTTGCGTCAAAATCCGCCTCGTACAAGTCAAGTAGGCCTGTAATCATGAACGCGTAATCATTCAAAAAGGCAAGCTCGACTGCACGGCCCTTGCCGTAATATCTCATTAAGCGGCCATCCTTTCGCAGTTCGCCAAAGACAAACTCGGCAGCGCGTCCGGCGGCGGATATGTACTTTTCTTCATTCAGGACCCGCCCACCCAAGGCGAGCGATGAAATCATGAAACCATTCCATGCAGTGATTATTTTTTCGTCGCGATGCGGCCGGGGCCTCTTGTCGCGGACCTCGAAGAGCTTTTGGCGGGCTTTTGTTAAGATGTCGTCAAACTCTTTGGGGCTGAGCTTAAACTTTGTTTGCAATTGTTCGAAGGATTGGGAAATATTCAGGATGGTTTTGGCATGCTCAAAGTTGCCACGTTTTGTTACCCCGTAATGGGCGTTAAAGACCTTCGCAGAGTCTTCGCCAATGACCTCAGCGATTTCTTTGGGGTTCCACACATAGAATGTTCCTTCCTCACCTTCGCTGTCGGCGTCTTCTGCGCTATAGAAGCCGCCTTTTGGGTCGGTCATGTCGCGCAGAACATAATCGAAGATTTCGGCGGCAACTGCGGCGTACCTGGGATTGTTGGTTATCTGGTATGCATGCAGGTATGCTTTGCTGAGGAGTGCCTGGTCGTAGAGCATCTTTTCAAAGTGGGGCACGAGCCAGATGGCATCAGTGGAGTAGCGGTGAAATCCTCCGCCGAGATGGTCGTAGATTCCGCCGTCAGCCATGGCATTGAGCGTTTTTTCAACCATTGCCAGTGCCCTGTCCTCGCCGGTTCTGTGCCAGTAGCCTAAGAGCATCGAAAGGTTGCTCGCCTGTGGGAACTTGGGTGCCCGGCCGAATCCGCCGTAGGTGGGGTCGAATGTGTTTGCCAGGGAAAAGAATGCGCCTTTGATGGCATCGGCCGAAAGAGTCTGTCCGGCCGGCCGGTCGTCCTGTCGGGCGAGAGTATCACTGATTTGGCCTGCCGAGCTGACCAGTTCATCATGGCGGTTTTCCCATGCGTCAGCGATTACGAGCAGCAGGCTCTTAAAACCCCTGCGGCCGTATCTGTCTTCGGGTGGGAAATATGTGCCGCCAAAGAACGGCTTGCCGTCGGGGGTGAGGAATACCGACAACGGCCAGCCTCCGGAACCGGTCATCATTTGTACGGCGGTCATGTATATGCTATCAACGTCCGGACGCTGTTCACGGTCAACCTTGATCGAGATGAAATGCTTATTCATTATCTCGGCAACTTCTTCGTTTTCGAAGCTTTCACGCTCCATGACGTGACACCAATGGCAGGTCGAGTAGCCGATTGAAAGGAAGATGGGCTTGTTTTCCTTTTTGGCCCGTTCGAATGCCTCATCCGACCAGGCGTACCAGTCCACCGGATTGTAAGCGTGCTGAAGCAGATAGGGACTTGTTTCATTGATGAGGCGATTCGTATGTTTATGTGTGCCTGTTTGTGTAGTCATATTCTTTTCACCTTTCGTCGCGCACAGCCCCAATACCGCAAGGCCGGCCACGACAACAGCGATTAAACCACAATAAATAAACTTTTTTGCCATTTCGATATAACCTTCAAAAATCAAGGGCCATCCGCCGACCCTGCTCAACTTCTTTCCATACGTCCAATTCGGCCTCAGAGTGCGATTTGCCGTGAAGAATTGTGTATTTAGCCTACACTGCGAGGCCATCAAAGGTAGGCAGCGAATCGTCAAATACGTTCAAGGACGCAATTTCGTCATACTGCATCAATTCATTTATTGAGCCTCGGCTTTATGAATTTTTTATAGACGACCGGAAAGATGGAAAAGGCCGCCAGTAGCAAAAACGCGCCGTAGACCGGCGGCGTCAGGATGTCTGCGGCGGATTCGAGGGAGCCTATCTGCTTGCCTGCGTTGGCATAGACTAATGAACCGGGCAAAATTCCGACGGAGGTTGTCCAGACAAATGTCCACAGGGGGATTTTTGTCAGGCCCGCGAAGACGTTGATGAGCCAGAATGGAAAGGCGGGGATGAAACGCAAGGTCAGGAGATATTTGGCTCCGTTTATTGAAAGCTCTTTGTTGAACTTAGTGAGGTTGTCGGCGTATTTTTTCTGGACCCAGCCACCGGCGATGTAGCGTACGAATAATAAGGCCAGGGTCGCCCCGATTGTGGCGCCTACGTTGACGTAAAGTGCCGCCAATATCGTCCCATATAGGAATCCCGAGGTGAGGGTCAGTACCGTTGCGCCGGGGATGCTGAACGCCACGCTTACGATGTATATCGCGACAAAGACAGCGACCGATACAGCGTAGTGCTGGTTGGAATAGTCCTTTAGTTCTGTGCTTTTGTGTCTGAGGTTTTCAAAGGTGAGGCTGTCGCCGAATGTCATAAGCAGGACGGCAAAGGCAGCGATTACGACTAAGATCAGGATTATCTTTGCACGGTTCTTTTTGGCTGTGAGGCCTCGGACCAGCTTCACGAAGAAATTGTTTTGCAATATGTCGATATAGCACTTTTTTGCAGGCTGACGCACGGCATCGGAGTAGGATGGATAAGCGTGAATCACAGAAGCAATTTTGCTGAATGGCTTGTTGAGCGATTTTGCAAGCTGCACCTCGTGCATCAGTTCCGCCGCAGCGTGGCCGAGGATATGGATGCCGAGAATTTTGCCCTTGGGTGTGCAGATGATTTTGGTCAGGCCGTTTTCTTCGAGGTCCGTCCTGGCGCGGTCAACGTTTTTATGTTCCCAGCGATAGACCCTGACTTTGTCGCCGTATTGGGCCCTTGCCTGGTCTTCTGTCAGGCCGGCACGTGCCAGTTCGGGGTCTGTATATGTGCACCAGAGCACATTTTCGTAGTTGGTTCTTCTGATGGGAAAAGGCAGGCAGGCATTCGTGGTGGCGATAACGGCCTCGTATTCGGCAATGTGGGTGAACAGATACGGCGGCGCGACGTCGCCGGCGGCGTAAATATTCTTGGCGGTGGTGCGAAGGTATTTATCAACCTTTACACCCTTGTCGTCGAACTCGACGCCGGCTTTTTCCAAGGACAATGTGTCGATATTCGGCTTTCTGCCCACGGCTACAAGGAGAGATTGGGCCTCAATTTGTCGGGCGCCTTCGCTGCCTTCAATATCCACAACGACTATATCTTCGTGCTGGCTGAATTTAATGGTCTTTGTTTCGGTCAGTATCGTTAGTCCCTCGCCACGCAAGGTCTGCAGCAATCTGTCGGAAAGCTCAGGGTCTTCCTTTTTCAGGATTCGGGCGGACCTCGCTAAGACGGTGACCTTGACGCCAAGGCGGTTCAGGGCGGCAGATAGTTCGATTCCGATAGGGCCGGCCCCTAACACAATCATTGACTCCGGCAAAGCATCAAGGTCAAAAATCGTTTCGTTTGTCAGGTACCGGACCTGTTCCAAGCCCTCAATGGGTGGAATAGAAGCGCGCGAGCCCGTGCAGATAATGAGCTTCTTTGCTGAAATCGTTTTATCTGCGACTTTTAGTCGATGGCTGTCCAGAAACTCGGCGGCTCCGAAGATGACATTTATACCTTCGGCTTCGTAGCTGGCGGGCGGATGGCCGTCCGCATCGGCTTGAACTACCGCCCTTACATGCGGCATGACTGCATCGGTATTTAATTCGACCGGGCCGTTGGGCTTTAATCCGAATTCGGCCAGGCGCGACATCTGATGGGCGATGTTTGCGGACTTGATGAGCGTTTTGCTGGGGATGCACCCGAACCACGTGCAATCGCCGCCTATTTTGTGCTTCTCAATGAGTGCGACTTTTTTGCCCAAACCGTTTGCCAGTTTGCAAGCTACTAAGCCGGCTGAGCCGGCCCCAATTACTACGACGTCATAATCATACATTGCTAAGGCCTCCGGAAGATTTAATTTCATCAAGAATCCATGAAATCTTTTCTAAAAGAAATGCCATTGTCCTGGAATTTTGGAAACCAGTGTTTTCAGCTCTTTCGACCAAGATTTTAAGGCCGCTCATATCATCAACATCATGCCACCGGGGCAACATATATGGTTTTCGTTTGCACTCGTTGAGTGCGCCCAGGGTCTGTTTAAGAACCTTTTCAGTGCCCCAGGTAATATTTTCAAAGGCGCTTGGCACGAAAGAGTCTTTTGAAAAGCCTATCAGATAATAGCCGCCATCGGTGCTTGGGCCTATGACTGCATCATGAGTGTCAAGTGCGCTAAAAGCCTGGCGGATGAAGTCTGCGGGCAGGTCCGGAATGTCCGAGCCGACAATGATCACTCGGTCGAAGCCGTCGGCAAAGGCCTGCTCGAAGGCATTTTTCATTCGTGCGCCGAGGTCGCGGCCTTTTTGGGGTAAATATGAAAATCCGTTGCCCAGCCAGTTGGCCAGCGCATCTTGTGCTTCGGGTGGGGTAAAGCAGATTTTGAAGTTTGTGTCAAGGCCGCTCAAGACAGCTAAGATGTCGAGGACAAAGCTTTTGTAAAGGCCGGTGGCGTTTGCCGGACCGAGTTCTCGGGCCAGTCGAGTCTTGACCCGGCCGGAGGTCGGGGACTTCACAAAAAAAAGCACGCACTTTTTGTCTGGGTCAGTTGTCATTTTCGGGGGCCTTGTTTTTTGTTTTTTGTTCGTTAAGCGACCAGTCGTAGTCGAGATGTTTTACCTTGTAAGTCCTGCTGTCATCGCTGCGTCGCTGAGAATCCTGTTTTGGCAGGTATTGGTCTATGAATGCGATTACAGCGGCTTGCGAGCTCTTGTGGCCGCGATAGCGGGTGTGCCGGGGGTATGATTTGGCGAAGTCGTTTGCGAACCACTTGAAAATCGGTGATAAATATAAAACCCCCTTATCGGTATCGAGGCGGAACTTTGCAGGATTGGACAGAAACTTTCTTGTCTGGTTGTCTAATTGTTCGTCCAGCTTCGCTGCAACATAAGGTTCATTACGCAAAGGCGGACAGCCCATTGCTGCACAGACAAGGGCCATGTGGATTCTCGGCTCGCCGAATTGAGCTCGCAGGATTTTGTGCTCGATGTGCTCGAGCGTCAGCTTTTGGCCCATTACGTCAAATTTTATCTTGTTCCACGCGCCGTCGATCTGGCGGATACTGTTTTTGGGCCAAGCAAGCGATTTGGTGAACGACGATTTGATGGGATAGTTGTCGATGATGGCCTTAAGAGTCAGGGCGTTGTAAGCGTTCAACCAGAAGGCGATTTTATCTTTTTGGTTCCATCTTTCGTAATTTTTGGCCTCTAATCTTCCAAGGGCGGCCACAAACACATCAAGTTGCCTGCGGTCGGCCTTTAAGCCCTTGTAATTAACCATACCGGTGTCGCTGACGTAGGTCTTCAGCAGGGCGGCATAATCGTCATACTTTAATGTGGCCTCCCCACTGCCGGCTCCCGCTAACAGCGCAGAGGCAAGAGCAAGTAAAACAGCCTTTTTACAAATTTTCATTGCCCGACTTCCTTCCGGTATTTTAGCTGTTTAACTACAAATACGTCCGTCCGTCTTTTGCGTGCGGATTATTTTGCCAGCGTCCCCGTACAGCTTGAGCCGGCGCCGGCGGTACAGCAAAAGCAGTGCGGCCCGGTTATTATGCCGAGGTCGCCGGTGAGCATATCTTCGAGGTTATCAATTGTGGCAGCATTGCCTGTCGAGTCTATGATGGGCAACCCCAAAGCCTGGTTGAAATCACAATTGTAAATGAAGCCTTGGTAGTCAACGCTTATGAGATTGCGGCACATAATCTTAGCAGCGGCTGCAGGATTGAAGTTGTCGGCGAGCAGATACAGGTACTGCTGTACGGTGCCGTTTGATTCCAGGTACTTTTTGAATCGTCCAATCGGGGCGTTTGTCATTACGAAGAGCCTGTTAAAGCTGACGCCGTATTCGGTGGCGAGGTGTTTTTTGTAGTCTGCTTCAAGCTGGGCCTGGGAACCGGGCAGCCAATCACCACCCGGATTATATACGAGGTGCAGTTCGAGCTGTCCGCAGCGACCGTAGCCGAGGTCATTGAGCAATTTGATTGCCGTTATGCTTTTTTCAAAGACACCGCTGCCGCGCTGGCTGTCAACGTTTTCGGCTGTGTAGCAGGGCAGTGAGGCGATTAGGACTACGTTGTGGTCTCGATACCACGTTGGCACCCATTCGAGTCCTTCCTCAAAGAAAACGGTGAGATTGGTTCTTACCATCAAGCTCAAGCCAAGCTGACAGATACTGTCAACGAAGAACCTGAAGTCGGGGTTTAGCTCGGGACAGCCACCGGTGATATCTACGGTCAGGCCGCGGTGGTTTTTTAGGAAGTCGACAATTTTTCGCATTACCGATTGCGGCATTGCTTTCGTGCCGCCGGGGCCGCCCTGGACGTGGCAGTGAGCGCAACTCTGGTTACAAATATTGCCGAGATTGGTCTGCAGTATCTTCAATTTGTCCAATCGAAGAAGCCCGGGCTTGACTTGGGTAATTGTTGCGCCAAAATCCGTCACCATTCTGACATCCCTTCTTTGAATTAGTCCGGCTGTTTCCGGTATCCGCTCCTGTAAAACCTTGCGAGTCTGTCAGGGCTTACTCCCAGACAGAACAATGTCACTAAAATATTGTTCTTTATGGTCGTGTAGACGATTCCCTCGGTTTGCCATCTGCGGGCAGAGGTGGTAACCTGCTCAGGCAAAATGTAAATTTTGTCCCGTCTTCTTTTGATGCGTCGCATCAGCTCCACGTCTTCCATCATTGGAATTTCTTTGAAGCGGCCGATTTTCTCGAAGTACTCTTTTCGCATGAAGATGGCCTGGTCTCCGTAGGGTATGCGTGTAAGCCGGCTGCGAATGCGCGCTACGGCTGCTATGAATCGAACGAGTAAATTGGTCGAATCAATGGCAAGGTCGAAGGCCCCGGCGACGTATTGTCCATTTTGAAGAACTTCTTCGATTCGCTCGAAGGCACCGGCAGGTAACTTCGTATCAGCGTGGAGAAAAACGATCATTTCACCGCGGGCCAGTGCCGCCCCGGCGTTCATCTGTTTTGCACGCCCGCGTTCGCTAACGGTGGTAATCACATTATCCGACCTGATGGCGTTTATCGTGGCGCCGTCGGGGTCGGCGTCGACAACGATTATCTGGCAGACTCCGTTGGGCGATAGCTGTAAGATGTGATCAATGACGGTGTTTATTCGGTCTGCCTCGCGCAGTACCGGAATGACTACCGAGAATCTGCATTCGTTAGCAGTTCGACTCGTTTGTTCCGTGTTGCCCACAGCTTAACCCCTCAGTCAAATCACAAATCGCCCCATCGGCAATACGTTTTCAGACTGCCGGTGTTTTGCTTAAGGCTAATTTCCTGTTCAGTATAAAGTTATAAAAAGCAAAGGCAACTGTCGTTGCCGCTGTTAATTCAGGTATCATTTTGTTGAAATTTCTCGCCAGGTTCTGTCGTCGGACTCAATAAGGGCATCTGCTTCGGGGAAACTGTCGCTGCCGGCGGGGTAAGTGTGTGGCGCAGAATCGGTAGCTTGCCAAGCATCCAGGACCGGTGTCATCAACTCCCAGGAAAGCTTCACGTCGTCCTGCCTTGTAAAAAGCGTTTGGTCGGCGACCATGCAGTCCAGCAGGAGCCTTTGGTATGCCTCTGGCGGTTCGGCGCCGAAGACTTCGGCATAGTCGAAATCCATGGTGAGTGTGCCTATGCAGGCTTTTGAGCCAGGTTGCTTCGCCTGGAAGTTCAGGTTGATTCCTTCGTTGGGCTGAATCTTTAAGACTAGTACATTGGCGGGCATATCATCGAGCCCGACGACAGCAAACATCGAATGGGGCACTTTTTTGAAGGTAATGGCTATCTCTGTCAGCTTTGCGGCGAGCCTTTTGCCGGTGCGGAGATAAAACGGTACGCCTTTCCATCGCCAGTTATCGATGAAGATTTTTGCTGCGACGAATGTTTCGGTCTTTGAATCCGGCGCGACGCCGGGCTCCTGATTGAATGCGCAGATATTTGTATCGCCGATTACTCCCGGGCCATACTGCCCTTTGACGATGGCAGGGGAGG
>SDBT01011329.1_pt1 | contig 14357 bp, 34 predicted proteins | sample 2277101 | NCBI WGS metagenome assembly SDBT01 (sample SAMN10404973, study PRJNA504765) | marine sediment metagenome | isolation source: marine sediment core GS10_PC15, 103 cmbsf | place: Arctic Ocean: Southern Knipovich Ridge | collected 2010
ATATGAGCATGGATTGGTTTACCACCTTGCTGTGGATGATCGGTCAACGTTCCATCGATATCGATATAAGTCGGACGATCCTGCATGGGGTTAACCCTTTTCTGTCGCGCACAAATTCTGTGACTTTTTTAGTTCACCCATCACAATAGCCGCCGCACATTCGCACGCGACAACCTGATCCTTGCCGCGCGGAAATTGCCCCAAGACTTTGTAAATTATTTTCCGCATTTCTTCAGGCGTTAACTGCACGGTATTCCTCCACCGCTGTGACCACCTCCGGCAATGGCGCATCATTCAAATCAGCATCGCACATGACCAGATCGAGCGCCGCCTGCATGGGACTGCACGAACTCATATCGTAACCGTTTTCCTTCGCGTTCCCCAGAGCCTCAAAAACATGCTCCTGAATATTCATCACCTCACCCTCCGCGCCTTCCACGATAACTGACGGCGCATCCACAACACCGATTTAACAATTTGATATACACAATAAATGGCAACCGAAATCTCAAGCATGAAACGCCGCCTCCACCTTGTCGATGTCCTCCGGCCTATCGACCGAATAATATGGTTGCCAGACAATCGGACAAGCAAGGATGTCGCGACCGTTCCCGTTGATCCGATTAAGGTCACAGCTTTCCGCGATTTCCAACGGGTGTTCCGGCGTGACCGTGAACCAATCAAGGAAACCTTTTCGATACGCGAACATCCCACCAATCCGGTGAGGTCGCGCCCCATAAAACTCAACATGCTTCGCTGTATAATAATTTGAATGCGGGATTGGCGCTCGCGACGTGTACCGAACAAACCCGTGTATGTCCGTGACCACCTTCACGATATCTTCATTACGCCATTCCTTCTCTTTCACAATTGGCACCGTGAGAACGGTCGCATTCAACGAAGACTGATTTAATAATGGCGTGACGATTGCCTCGATCATGTGCGGCGTAACCATCGGCTCGTCACCTTGGACACAGACGATAATATCGTCAGCATCGGCTTTCAGAATGTTTGCCGCTTCCGCGACCCGGTCGGTTGCCCTCGGATGTTCCGGCTTGGTCATCACGCACTCGACATCCCAATCACGGCACGCATCATAAATGTCATTGTCCGGTGTGCAGACACCCAAGTAATCCCACTGCGGCCACGAACGCACCCGATCATAAACGTGGTGAAGCATCGCCTTACCATTGATCTCAGCCAATGGCTTACCGGGAAATCGAAACGCATTCATGCGAGCCGGAATCAGACCGATAATTTTCATGCCGGTCCATCTCCCGGTTTCCATATACCCAGACGCTTCGCTTCCGCGGTTTGCTCTGGCGTAGCTTCCTCATCGTCCTCATCGGTAATATCAATCCAAATCTCACCGGGATGCCCTTCGTAAATAGACGCGATATCGAACCCCGGACATACGGAACTATTGGCTAGAAGAACATTCGCCTCCGCCGCATCTACCGGTGACTTTTCAGCCACCTCGATCAACAACGAAATCAGAGTTTGTAATTTCATTTTAAATCCTGCCGGTAAAACCACGCTTGGCACATGTGAATGATCATCATGATTGCATCCTCGGTCGGCCCATCGTCCTCGGCGTCAATCGGGATATGCAGATCGACGTAAGCATGTAACTTGCCACCGCGCCCGATGCCTACGGATTTAACACCGTGCCGAGTTGCACGAATGACCGCGTTGATCACGTTCTCACTGTTACCCGAACCGGACAACGCAACAACCAAATCCTCCGGCCTCAGCATCGGACCGAGAATACGTGCCAACGCCTGATCATAGCTGTAATCATTTGCCGCCGCCGTGAGCATCGCCACGTTGTCCATGAGCGACTGCGCCCGAAACGGATTACCGGGTAACGCCAAAGTCAGATCGTTAACGAACTCCGAGCACAATGCTGCCTTACCCCCGTTTCCGCAGAAATAGACTGTGCCTCCCGCATCCCGGCACTCCTCCAGCATCCCGATAAACGCACCAACGGCATTAACGTCAAATCCGTTCGCCATAAAAACAATACGGCCCATGTAATGAAACGCAAAAATTGCCGGAGTTTTCGAGAGTCCGAATGCGTGATCCAACGGAGTCGTTTTCATGCCCAGCCCATATAATAATCGCCCTTCATATTCGGGCGCAGTTTCACCATACCCCAAGACTTGAGAATATCCAGTGCGGCGTTTTTCTTATCCCCATAACGCACCTCATGCCCAAGTTGCTCGACCACGATCACCGGCTTGTCACGGCGTATGGTTTCCTCGGCACCAACCAGAACCTTCGACTCCCAGCCTTCAACATCGATCTTAATAAAATCGACCCGAGAAAACCCCCAACTATCCAGCGGTCGGAGATACACAATTTCACTAGGCGCACCTTTAGCATCTTCATCAGAATGAATATGCGACCGTCCAGATATTTCAGTTTCAACCACCATCCACATATTATGTTCGGTGTCACCCAGCCCTTCCCGAAACGTGTAGACGTTTTCATATTCCGGGATCAAATTGCTGTTAAGCAAATCGTAAAAATGCGGGATCGGTTCAAACGCATAAGTCACTTTGAAATCCCGCGCCAACCAGCGTGTCCACATTCCAATGTGCGCACCAACATCAATCGCGACACGCCGCCGCTCCGGTGGGAGAAATTCGAGCACGGCGGAGATGCGGTCGTAACGCCACGCCACTCGGCCATCCACGATAGGACGCTTGCGCGGTTTCACGTCGTTCTGCAGACCATTGATCAATTGCAGATCGCCAGCGGGACACCACAAACCATTGACTAAAACAGGGTCATTCATTGTCTTGCACTATTATTTGGTTAAGTTTTATCTGATTATCTTTTTCAAGCGCATTAGCTATCCGCCTCAAACTTATGGCGATGGACGCCAACGCAGCATCCCGGTCAACCATAGTGATATCCGGTTCCAGACGATCAATGGTTTCCACATAGGCCTTTACTAAGTCATCCGTTGTCACTTTATTCTCCACTCTTTCGCTTTGATTTTAGTTTCCTCGCCGAACACCACGAAGTATTTCCTGACACGCTTCACCTTCGCAATCTCGCGTGGATCAAAAAAATTATGGACCGCCATTCTAGTTCCAAGGTGCTTCCCGTAATCATCAAAATACATGATACCGCCCTGCCGCATTAACGGCTTCAAAAAAGCGATTGTGTTATTTGTGCTTTGAAAGCTGTCCACGTCGATATGCGCGAATGCAATTAATTGCATTGGAACGGCGCTGTCCGGGAACTCACCCTTGATGATATTTGCGTTTGGCATATCGATGAACAGTTCCGCGACAGTTTCCGCAGATGGGACATGCGCACCAATACCATCATACGGAACCTTTCTGCGCTGAAACGGATAAGGGTGCCCTTCGAAAGTATCGTACAAAAACAAGCGTTGTTTGCGATGCTGCGACAGACCATAAAGCAGTCGAGCCGACAAACCCCTGAAAACACCAACCTCGATAAAATCGCCCTCCGTCGGTGCGTGTCGCGCAACCCGAATAAGATCAGCCAAACGCTTTCGTCGCTTCAGTCGTAAATTACGGGAGTGCTTCACCATCACCCTCACATATTGTCGTCAATGTGGACATACGGTAGCGACTCCGGCTCCCCGCGCCCAACCGGCTCCTCCCGAGCTATAATAGCTTTGAGCCGGTCCCGACTCTCGTCATCCAAGGCTGTATAAAATGAAAGACTGTACAACGCACGACCAATACACCTAGCCAGAAAATTTACATCGCTGCGTAATTCTTCCGCGTCTTTTTGCAGGTCAACCATCCTCATCACCCAATGCAGCATCCAATGCCTTCAGCGCCCTCTTACGCCCCAGATCGTAGGCGAGCGCAATATAGGTCTGCGCCGTTTTTTCGGTTACAGGTTGACCATTCGACAGAATCTCGATCATACGCTGTATCGAGAAAATGTCCTCGGTGGGAATTTCTATCTCAGCCATGATCGCCACCCTGCGCAAATAGGATTTTTTCTAGCCTGCCTTCAATGGGCTCCAGAACCAACCAGACCGCCTCGGGTTTCGTTTCACGAACCTTCGTGCAATGGACCCGGAACTTTATCAGGTCGTCATGAATCCGCATCAACGACTGAAACACTTCCTCCTGCTGAGTGGGGTCCGGCCATAAACACGCCTGACCATAGAGCGCCGGTTTGATTTCCGGGTCGCCGACCAGAACATCACCCTCCACCGTACCATACGCAGATGGCATACTTATGACCTCCGGCATTTCGGGTTTTTCGCGAGGCTCGCCCGAGCCAACCACATTACTGAACAAATCAAAATCAGGCCCAGCTTCCGGTTTCGGCAGATCAGGCTCGTCCACACCATACCCCATCTGAACGACCTCGACCTGAGACGTGTCCTTAGTGGTTACACCCGGCACGATCTCCGGCCAAAAATAATCACACTGATATCCGTCCTTGTGCGGCGCTTCGCGAAACACCTCATACGGCTTTTTTATGGTGTCTGGTTTCCGGGTAGCCCGAGCACAATGCGCCCCGAGCATGCAAGCCTCGCCAGTGCAATAAATCATATCCGCCATGCCGTCCCCTCAGTGCAACTAATTGCACTAATCTGGTGTGTGAACTTCAGCCGGATTATCGCGCTGCCACTTCACCATGTCGAGATAAACCGTGAACGCGCCCGACAATTTACCGGGCATGGCACCACCGGCACCCGCCATGCCGATCCAGTTCAGGATTGCCTCCGGCGCACCCCGGTCCGTCGCCTTAATCGTAAACGTCGGGAAGTCCAACGGGCCCAACTGCGGAATGACCTCAATCAATTCCCTACCGATAGACTCGGCAGTCATATAGGTATCGAGCGAACCGACAAACGAATAAAACCCGTCATGCTCCGGTTCTTTTTGAAAAGAATAATCATTCACCTTCGCTGACTCAGCGACCTCTTTAATCAGAGCATCCTGAATAATTCCAACCAGCCCCACAAACTCCACATCACTTACCATCACTGCCGCCGCCTTTCTATACGCCTCGTCCTCAAGTTTGGGATCAACCCCCATCGACAAATTCCTTCAGCAATTTTTCAATAAGATCGCGATCATTGATAAACGGTCTCTTACCTGCAACCAATGCATCTGCATCAAAAATCACTTCCCAAATAGAATGCATCGAACCTATTCGCGCCAGCGTCACCTTACGCCGCGCCTGATCCGCTAAGGATTTCAGAGCGACATCATCCATCATGACCGCTTATGAATTTTTGGTTAGTGTAGATTTTGCCTTCGTCAACGGTCGCGCCGTAGGGATAGCAGATCAACGTGAAACCGATCCGCCTCGGCTTGCGCTTGCCATTCAACAACTCGTCAATGAACGCAACCAAATGTTCCATCGTGATCCCTTTCATAACCCCAGCACCCTCGCCCGTCTGATTAGGTTTTGCACGGAAGGCGCTGACCATTGTCCACCGCGCGGCGTCGGCACCTTCTGCTTATTCAGTTCCGCCGCGATACCGCGCAAAGTTTTAATCCCACCATGCTTGATAAAATTAATTTTCGGGATAACTTTTCTGGCCCGATTATCCGCGTCGGCTTTGATAGACTTCACCCCCAGCGCATTCGCCGCCTTGTGATGGGTGCCCCCGCCCTGTTTTACGCTCCAAGTATGGTGACACTTCGGACATTCATAGTGCCTGCTCATAGCCACCATACCCCGCACAATGCCGCCGCGACCGTCACGGCCAACCCACGAACAAACCTTTTATTTTGTCGCCGTTCTTCGGCTTTCAGACGCGCGATATTTTTATCGGCTTTCGCCTGCGCATCATCATGTATTTTTTGAATGTATTCCGCGTGGGATTTCATTACGGCAACTTTTTGAGCGCGTCAGTGCTGCCGACAAAATCGATGTCCGGCAAAATTACCTGTGGCTTGAACACCACGCGATAATGGTAAACCGACACGTCCCGTGCCTCTAGCTGTTCGGCAAAGAACATCGTGTTGTCCGACCGGCCCAAGTAATGCTTTTTGAAAGCCGCTGGTCCGGTCTTGCACGTTACCATGATCTTGAGCGTCTGAATTTCAAGGGAGCAGCGCCCTTCGATGGACATGATGTATTTATCGGAAATTGAATTGTAGAAAATAATGCGCCGATTGATTTCAAACTGTTCCGCCGCCTTTGACAAATTACGTGACGCAACCTCTGCATCCGTACACCCCGCCAGCATTGGTAACACGATTAGAATTGCTAAAAAGTTCCGCATGAGTTTTTTCCCTATTGACTATCCAAATCACCCTAACCGACACCGCCAGTTAGTCAACCTTTTTATAAACAGGACACCCCTCGTGTTCATCCGGCCAAATACCATACGGCTTCCCCGGCCAAGTTCCCGGCAACTTAGCCTGAAGTGCATACGGCATGTCCTTCAGCTTCGGCACCGGAGCCGTACAGTTCCCGGAAAGGTCTTTTCTGATCCGGCCCGTCGCGGTCCGTGAGAACTCGGCCCACTTGCAATCACCGCAGGTCATCAGAGCACCCTTATTTCTTCGATTGCCGCCTCGCATTCCACCGCCCGACGCATAGCTATTTCACGGCACTCACCACTCGGCATACCAATCGCCGCCTCCTCCCACTCCTCTTTGAATGAGAACAGCGCCGCGATTGCAATTGTTTTCGATGCCTCGGTCATCACCGTTTTGCCTCCCAAATGATAGTCAACAACATAAGAACAAAACAACCTGTAAGCCATAATTCAAACCACGGCACACCAGCGTCGATCACGTAAGATTCAAGAATCCGAATCATGCCACCTCCCTCCTCGGCACGCTCTCGCCCATCGCGCTGTAGTAGCCGTCGGCCTCGACCAGCAGAACATGCTGCTTCAGGATCGGGTTATTCTTGAAGACCCGAAATGTCGGAACGGAACCGGTGAAGAAAATGACAGCCTCAGTAACCATCACATGAAACAGATCGTGGTCGATGCCATCCGGGTAAAAGATTTCGCGAACGACCGGAAGTTTCCAATCTTCCCGAGCAGCAACCATATCGAAAACGGTCTTCAATTGATCGCGCGTGAAAACTGAGGAAGTCTCGGAGTGCAGTAAATTTTTAGAATCGGTCATTGGGTTAGCCCTTCCTTGGCTGGGGTTTGATTCGATGATTGGAATATAGGCCACTCTTTATGGATAGTCAACAACTAAATGCAATTAATTTCACTTTTATTTTCAGCCGGTTTTTTTTGGCGGTGTCCAGCCATTCTACCTCCGCCATCAAGCCAGTTCCTCCGTTTTGACAACCGACGTACCCACTCTGCCGACCACGATGCCCGCCGCCTTGTTGGCAAGCAGCGCCGCAGTATAGATTTCAATGCCGACCGCGAGCGCAGCACCCATCACCGCGACCACGGTATCGCCCGCCCCGGTGACATCGAATATCTCCTGCGCAAAAGCCGGAATGTGATAATAGGTATCTGGCGTGACCAGCGTCATGCCCTCGGCACCGCGCGTCACCAACACGTTCAAGATGCCACAGTTTTTCTGGATGACCTTTGCCGCCGCGACAATGCCAACCTCGGTTTTAATTGGCGCACCAATACAGACAGCCAACTCCTCCAGATTAGGCGTCACCAGATACGCCCCAGAATACCGCTCCCAATCAGGGCCCTTCGGGTCAACGATAAATTTCATTCGATCCGAAAGGTGCTGCTCGTACCCGACCACGCCCTTGCCATAATCCGAAAAGATCACGACGTCAGACTTATCCAGAAACGACATGGCAGTCCGAACCGACCTACGAAGATGCGTGAATATAAAATCATTCAACGGAGCGTCCAGTTCCGTATCCACCCGTAGCAATTGCTGCCCGCGAGAAATGAACCGATGCTTAACGGTGGTTTTATACTCCGTAAACATAATCGGGTTCACCTTCACCCTCGGCAACTTTTTTAGAAATACCTTGATTGCATTGCCCGCGAAGTCAGAACCAACCACAGACACAAAATCGACCTTCACTCCAAGCGCCACCAAATTAGCAACCACGTTCCCGGCACCCCCTAAGAACGACTCCTCATGTGTCCACTGACAAATCGGCACCGGAGCCTCGGGAGAAATCCGCGTGACATCGCCATAGGTATATTTGTCGAGCATCACATCGCCGACCACCAACACTCGCCCCTCTTTTAATCGTTCAATCATTATTAATCTCCGCTCATTTGTGCGACAGCAGACGAATGCGGCCTTCGACCACAAACACGTCATCGTCGGGTTTTATGTGACCATATGACGCTAGACTGTCGCGAAGTATCTCATCCGAAGCATCATCACGAATATTGCCGGTGATAAGCGTTCCTGTGATCGGCTCGCCAACACAAAGGCTACCATCAGGATGCCGCTCTGCTTTATGCACCCGCCGCCAATGTTTTCCTGTGTCATCCGTCATAATAAGGCTCCCTATCAAGCACACTCCCCTTCCAGATACTCACAAAGCAGATGCCCGAGCAGCATGTGCATTTCTTGCACCCGCGCCACGTCCTTGGACGGCACCTTAACCTTATACTGGACATCACCGCTTAGAGAAAAATACTCACCGCTAAAAACAGCCGTGATCAGATCATTCCGGCCCGCCGTGTAGAACGCATTCAAAACGTTTAGGCTTCTGCCAGACGTGGTGAACCCGATTGCCATATCCCCGGCACTGGCAAACGCTTCAATCTGCCGTCCAAAAATTTTATGATACCCAAGATCATTGGCGCACGCGGTCAACACCGACGTGTCGGTTGTGAGTGAGAGCGCGGCGAGCGCCTTACGGTTCTCTTTATACCGAACTACCAGTTCCGCCGCGATATGCTGCGCCGTCGCCGCGCTCCCCCCGTTGCCGAACAAAAGGAGTTTACCCCCTTCGTGCAGCGTCTTTTGTGCCGCCATACAGAGCAGCCGAAATTGAGTGAAAACGTCCAACTGCGTTATTTCCACAAGATGTTCATGCTCGCTAAATCGGTCGTCATAGAAATCCTGAAAATTCATTCGTCCCACCCCTTGGTTCGCGGCTCCGGTAACGGTATCCCGTCCGGTGTCGGTAAAGGACCGAACCAATACCGCAACGGTTGCCTAACAGTCGTGGGCCCGTCGCCGTGATCGATGACTAGCAAGCCATCAAATAAAAACACTTGGCACATCCGAAGCGTCCCCGGCCTGTGCATCCACGTCCACCAATAATTTCCCGGCTCAGTGGGCGGACCCTCCAACCACTCCATTTTTCGCTCGTCACGCAGGGCTTGGGCGATTTCATCTTTTTGTTGATCCCAATCCGCATGGAACATACAAGCGAAAGCCTTTTCATCTGCCCAATCACCACCATCGTCATCCGCCTCGCGATCACGAACCATCACCCATACTCCGCATGGTGGTCAACCAGCGACTCCTCGTCCTCGAAGACAGGCGCATCCATTTTCAATTTTTTAGAGTCGTACATTTTGAACCGTTCCCCAATCCGCATCGATTGGTTCGCACGTTTATTGTGCTCCAAGAAAATCATAGCCCCGGCACAGTGCTGCGCGTTGGGCCCGTCCGTCATCTCACCGGAGCCATCATCGTCATCGCACGGCACCGTGGTTTCGTGGCAAGTGAACGACATATCCTGATACAAAATATCGTCAACAATTTCCTGCATCCGAGCACCACGCAGATACCCCGGTTCATCATTGCGGAACGGACAATGCGGACACGGGTATTTCATTTCAAATTTCATCACCTCATCCAATCCAAAAACGCCGCCAGCGCGAGCAACGGAATCACGATCCCCAAAAAACTGCACCACCAATCATTCATCCGGGTTCTCCCACTCCGTGCCATCGGGTAACCCCTGAAAACAAACTGGAATAACCTCGGTTGTATTCGGCAACTTCTCAATCGAGCTAATAATTTTTCGCAACGCCTTCAGATCACGCGGCGGTTTGCACCCGCTCATAATGACGTACCCCGTCACGGACTGCCCGTTAACGCTCGCGACATACGCCACATACAAACCCGGATTTTTTAACGTCATCAGATAAATCCCTTTTCAGTCGCGAACCACTCCGGGATCAACAACGCATAAAAATCGTCCCGCAGATGCTCCTTATCCCTCACTTGAGATTTCGGCAACCAATCCTCGGTATCACCATCGTTGACCAGATACGCCAACTCGGTCTCCCAAATTATATGGACACTGATCTCAACATAGTCCCTATCAGCCATAGCCCTTCTGCCCCACGTTAAATTTCTTTTTCGGTTTCGGGTCCGCACCAATATCCCGCGCGTTGACAAACTTGCCCTGTAGAACCAACCCCTTCTCAAGATCGCGATGCGCAACCAGAACCTTGTGGGTTTTTTGAAACAGGCAGTAAGCCATGTGCAGACCACGCGCCAACTCCATCGTCAGCACCACGGACCGATGCCGACCGCCCGTGCACCCGACACCAATAGAAATCGTATTCTGGCCCGCGCTATAATTGACCATGTGCACCGCCGCTTTCAGAGCCGCCGCGTGCAGTTTGAAGAATCGCTTATCCTGCGTCACGGCATAGAATACGTCGTCATCGAGTCCCGACATTTGCCGCAGGTTAGGGTTCCGTATCGGATTATAAAGCGCCCGCGCATCGATCAGCACACTCGCATCTGTTGGCGTACCGAACCGATAACCAAAACTAACCACGTTGATCAAAACGGTCATAGCGGCAACTCCGTCTGAGTGCCACTAATTGCACTCTGAGCATGCCACGCCCGCGCCTCGACCAACCCTAACTTGGCAAGTTTATCAGTTTGATTGTTAACCCACGAACCTTTAGACTTCGAAGCCGAGTGACCTTTAATGTGCTTCCCCATAATAATCAGCGAATGGTCCTGCTCGAATTTCAGGATCGCCTCAACAAACTTCAGCCGACGCGGTTGCAAGGTTTTATTTTCTTTATTTTTCTGGTGGATCGCGTCAATAACCCCCGCGTTATCCAACTGAATTAAAATTCTGGTGCAACGGTCGAGCCAATAAACGCGCTCCTTTTTCAGCATGAGCAAACCGGCATAGACCGCTCGCGCCTCGGCCTCATTCGAGCTATGCAATTCTCGCTTCATGGCCCCGCCAGCTTCGCACTTGCCCAGTTCACACCGGGACCACGCGCCCCAGCCTCCAACCTTGGTGTCGGGACAAAAACTAGCATCTGTAAATAAACTGATTAGCATCTTCCCCTTAGCCCTTCCTTGGCATAGAAAATACTATAGCACGCCTTTTAGGATAGTCAACTGGTGACTTTTTGCCAATCGATACTGATGACTTTATGCAGCAACCCCGGCCCATACCCCTTGTCGATTTCGACTGACGCAATAACGGCGTAACGTGGAATGACATGCCCCGCCTCCACGACATCAAATCTCGGATGCAGCGCCGTATAAGTAATCCGCTTATTCGCGAAACTGTTGGTGGCTTCCAAAACCACCATGCCCCTCATAACTTGCGACACCTCGACGTAAGCATGCTGCGCCATATCCGCGTCAATATCGAACACACCAATGCGGCGTTCAATATCCTTCGGGACCAGCACCCCGTCAAACAAGCGATTAATTTTCATGAGCCGAACCAATATGCCCGAGCAACATCGAACATATGAATAAAATTAGGCCACCCGAGATAGACGGTGGTAAGGAACAGAGCCATTAAAACAATGACCCCGATCCCATACCCCCATCGCCTTAATTTTTTTTCAGACGTCTGAGATTTCAACACGGGATACCTTGTTGGTTCCCTTCGCCCGGTCGGCTGCGGCTTGCGCTTCCTTCCGGGTTTTATAGAGCCGAACGGTGCCTAGCTTATTTAACAGGTAGCTCCCGTCGTCTCTTTTTACTGCCCAGCTTTTCATAACAAATTACCTTTTCTGATAGTCAATGAGTTTCGCACCGTTTTTTCTAGCACACTGTTCTCCGTAGTACCATAGCCAGATTTAAGATCGATCAGAACCACCTCACCCGCTATGGCGGCACCAACCACTTGACCAAGTGAATAGTCCGCGCCCTTGGTCAGCACGTCCGGTCGAACCTCGGCGATCAAATCAAGCGGCGTGTCTTCGGAAAACAAAATAACCAGATCAACGCAGTCAAGCGCAGCAAGGGACGCGGCACGGGATATCTCATCCTCGAATGGGCGACCGGACCCTTTGAGATGGCGCACCGAATTGTCATCGTTGAGCCCAACAACCAAACGGTCGCAAAGCCTGCGTGACCGCTCAAGCAATTGTCTATGACCAAGGTGCAACAGATCGAAACACCCATTGGTGAAACCAATTTTATCGCCGCAGGCCCGCCACGACGCAATGCAATTAATTGCACTTTTAAGTTGGCGCATCAGTCAATCCGCTTCGCGCCGTTCTGCTTCAGGACTAGCTCAGTCTGATTATGAACGTTCCCCTCCAGCTTAATTGTATAGTCATCCGGCCACGCCGTAAGATTACTAGGATGCCGCAACGAAATAATCTCTTTGATCTTCGCGACATCTTCCCCGTTATTGAAATTCCAAACTTGGGTCATACCGTTTCATTCTCCTTCGGTTCTTTTTCCGCGACCACCAAAGCACTCGGAAAAATATTTGCATCCATCCAAATTTCACGCCGCATGGTCAACCCATGCACCACACCCGCCAACGCATCAGAACAATCCTTGGAGCCCTTCGGCAGATGATCGATTTTATCCTTGTCACGAATCCACTGCAGCAACCTGAGTTCTTCCTCCGTTTTCGCATGCGTCGGACAATGCACCCTGCCATCTAAAATCGCCCGCTTCAACAAATCATAACCCTTGGTATCCCGGTCGAGGCTGGTCACGCCGACCGTGAAACCTTGGTTTTTCAGAATTTGCAAACTGTCCCGTGACTGCCAGCTATCGTAACTGATCCAGAGTAGGTTCATGCCCAGTTCCCGCAACCGATAAAAGACCGACCGAATCTTAGCGAAATCAATCTCCCCACCGGGTGGTGGCGGAACCTCAAGCAAGCCATCAATCACGATCAACGGTAGCTGCTCAATCGAACCATTGGTGCGCTGAACGTCCACGAACTTATCGACGTGCCCAATACAGATACCCGCGCTGTCAGCCGTCGCCCCCAGATCGACATGCGCATAGTGTTTCTTTTTCGGGTCAATGAATAGCTTCGGCCTGATTTTCAAAATCGGCTTTACGAAATCGGTCGTCTCGGTATTGAAAATGTTTTTGTGTTTTTTAAACGCCGCACCGAGCCGCTCCATATTGGTGAAGTACGCGTGCTGCAGCATGGTCGACAGACCCGAGATGTCGCGCAACGCCGCATGAATGTCCTCCTCGTAGGAATGCAGGTACTCCACCGGCACGTCATCGATCATAGGGTCATCATCCGGCCACGTTTTATAATCGGCCTTGGGCACCACATAGGGATTTCGCGTCCGCTCGCCGACGAACACTTTAAATTTTTCACCAGAGTAGGAGCCCTCCGGTCGCACCTCCCATACGCGCTTATCATAAACGTAAATACCGGACTTCCCGTGCACGGCCCTTTCCTTATTTGCCTGATCCACCTTGCGATCCGTGAATTGACCCGGATAGCGTTTAGAGGAAACCAAACAGAGCATACCCGGCAACCAGCCCTTCTGCATGAACCGACTCTCACGCCGCCTCGCGATTGCATTATAATTCACCTGCGCCTGATCATACGCGCTGCCGTCATACGACCGACGCGAGTCGTCCACGATGGCTAAGAAATTCAGTTCATCGATTACGCCCCCGATTACGTTCTGACCAATCGCGGCTGTTTCCAGACTCGACACCGGCTTAACGGTAAGACCCCGCTCAAACCGGAGCAATGATTTAAGATCGCTCTCGTAATTTGCGATTTGCTCATCCCGGAACCACGGACCCCCATCGATAATACCCCGGAAGAAATCGTAATCGACCGCACGCGCCGCGCCCGCCGTCACGGACTGAAACACGATGACAATCTCGCTGTCCGGGTCGAGCCCGAACTCAGCATGCGGATTGGTCAGGTTGAGAATGCGGTAAGTCTCATACGCTTGGACGAACACCGCGAGCGTCGTCTTGGCTGTACCGATGCCCCCGGTCAGCACCGCCTCGACATACTTGCCAGAGCACAGTTCCTCATAGTGCGGTAGCACGGCAGGCCAGAGCGTCTGGTGCTTCGCGATGCCGTGCGTCAGAAAATCCGTTGGCGACATCGGCGGAGTAAGGTACTGCCCTTTTTTCGCAGTCCGCCGCGTATCCAGATTTTTGATTTTTTCGAGTTGCGCCCGATAGTGGGATGGCGGTTTATTCTGAGCCTTCGCCGTCGCTAACAGGCCCACCAACCAATCCCGGTCCTTCGTCCGC
>SDBT01011330.1_pt1 | contig 14356 bp, 16 predicted proteins | sample 2277101 | NCBI WGS metagenome assembly SDBT01 (sample SAMN10404973, study PRJNA504765) | marine sediment metagenome | isolation source: marine sediment core GS10_PC15, 103 cmbsf | place: Arctic Ocean: Southern Knipovich Ridge | collected 2010
CTATCCTAGAGCCAGTTGAAATTAGTGGCGTGATTGTGAAGCAGGCTACCCTGCACAATTTTGATTATATTGCCGAGAAGGATATTCGACCAGGTGATCGTGTGCTGGTCAAGCGGGCTGGAGATGTCATCCCCTATGTCATTGGACCGGTGGTTGATGTACGCAATGGTGAGGAAAAGCCCTATACACCGCCTCGGAAATGCCCGGTTTGCGACCAGGGTGTTGAGCATATTGAAGGTGAAGTCGCCTGGTATTGCGTTAATACAGCCTGTCCAGCACAACTAATCCGCAATATTGAGCATTTTGTCTCTCGTGGTGCGATGGATATTGTTGGACTAGGGATAAAGATCGTTGAACAATTGGTTCAATCTGGATTGGTCAAGGATGTGGCTGATCTCTATACCTTGTCCAAACATAAATTGCTTCAGCTTGATGGGTTTGCGGATAAAAAAGCCGAAAATCTGTTAACTGCCATCGAAGGATCAAAAAACCAACACTTAAGCCGGCTATTAACAGCTTTAGGGATTCGAGGAGTGGGTGAAGTTGGGGCAGCTGAATTGGCCAGGCAATATAATAGTATTGAGGATTTATCCACGGCAACGCTTGATGATCTGGTGGAAATAGAAGGTATTGGGCCAAATATTGCCCAAGCGGTTGTGGATTGGTTTAGTAGTCCAACAAACCGTGAAGTTTTAATTAAGCTGCACAATGCAGGTGTTCGACCTGAATCCGGTACTCAAATGAGCCAGACGGAATCTGCCCAAGTGTTTTCTGGGCAGACATTCGTAATCACGGGGACTTTTCCTGATTTCTCCCGGCAACAAGCAAAAGAATTTATTGAACACAACGGGGGACGGGTGACAGGTTCAGTGAGTAAGAAGACCAGCTATTTAGTGCTTGGGGAAAATCCAGGTTCTAAATATGTTAAAGCCGAAGAACTGGGAATTCCTGTCCTCGACGAAGAAGGGCTACGGAAACTGGTAAGTTAAAGTTAAGCTTATTTGAAATTAATTAGGAGATAACCAATGGATTTCGATAACAATGACGATATTGTGGTTGGTCGCGTAAAAGCGATTACTGAACGAGTGAACCATCTCCAAGAGGTCGGACTTTATTTTTTCAACAAACCAGTTACGGAGCTAAGGGGTGGAGCGCGGGTCTTGATGAACGGTCGAGATATGGGTATGTATGCCTCATACAGCTACCTGGGCTTGATTGGTCATCCGCGGATCAATAAAGCTGCTAAAGATGCGATTGATCGCTACGGGACAGGCACGCACGGTGTTCGAATGCTAGCAGGTACTTTGGATTTGCATCTTGAGCTGGAAGAAACGATAGCTGAGTTTAAAGGCGCGGAAGCTGCTGTGACATACACTTCTGGCTATGTTACCAATTTAACAACAGTCTCTTCATTGCTGGGCAGGGGTGGGTATGTGATATCAGACAAATTGAACCATGCCTCGATTGTAGATGGCTGTTTGATGTCTGGAGCAAAATTTTTACGCTTCCGGCATAACGATATGAATGATCTTGAATCCAGGCTAAAGAACATCCCAGAAGGCTCGACAAAACTGGTGGTCGCGGATGCGGTTTTCAGCATGGATGGGGATGTGATCGATTTCCCAAAAATTGTCGAGCTTTCCAAGAAATATCACGCCTGGTTGATGATTGATGAAGCCCATTCTTTGGGCGTGCTCGGTAAAACCGGACGAGGAATTGAGGAACATTTTGGAATGGAAGGCACAATCGACATTAAGATGGGAACTCTCAGCAAGACGATCCCTTCGGTTGGGGGATATATTGCTGGCAAGAAAGAGCTGATCGAATTTCTCAGTCATGCAAGCCGGGCGTATATCTTTTCAGCAGCGCTACCCCCAGCCCAAGCTGCAGCCGCGAACGAAGCATTCAAGGTGATAATTGACGAACCCTGGAGGATCGAGAAACTGAAGGCCAATACCGAGCAATTCATAAATGGCATCCAGGAACGGGGTTTTGATACGATGAAAACTTCAACTGCCATCGTACCGGTAATGTGTGGAGATGATGAGCGTGCCTTTGCCTTGACCAGAGCAGCACAGCATCATGATGTATTTGTCTTGCCGGTCGTATCACCAGCTGTGCCTCCGGGTTTGGCAAGATTGCGAGCAACGGTTACGGCGGCGCATGAAGCTGATGAGATTGAATATGCGATGAACGTGATCGAAAATGCTGGGAAGGAAATCGGTATCATCTGAAGATAACGTGAATCCATGCTGGTAGTTCAACTAAAATCTGGGCGTGAGAAGGCATTGCTGCGAGGTCACCCGTGGATTTTTTCGGGTTCGATCAAAAATGTTGATCCAGGGAATGGCGAGACAATTGCTGGCGAAACTGCCAAAATAGTTGATGCCAAAGGTGAATTTCTCGCATGGGGAGCATACAGTCCAGCCTCGAAAATCCGGGTCCGAGTCTGGTCGAGGGATCAAGACAGAAAAATTGATCGAGAATTCTTCCGGGGTCGCCTGGAAAATGCAATCCGCCTGCGCAGGCGGATTTTGGATTTTGGTGAGTTTAATGCATACCGATTGGTGCATGCAGAATCTGATGGGCTGCCAGGTTTTATTGTCGACCGGTACGCAGACACACTCGTAGTTCAGTTTCTCACCAGTGGAGCTGATCACTGGCGAGAAACTTTCGTTGAAATGCTTGATAAATTGATTGAGTGCGAGCGAATTTACGAGCGATCAGATGCCAAGGTTAGACGATTGGAAGGGTTAACCCCACGTAAAGGGCCACTGGTCGGTGGTGATAACTTCAGTCTGGTTCGAATTCGGGAAGGCGAGATCAATTACTGGGTGGATATACGTCAAGGCCAAAAAACTGGATTTTACCTTGATCAACGAATAAATCGATCTGTGGTTCGAAAATTGGCAGCAGATCGAACCATTCTGGATTGCTTTGCTTACACTGGATGCTTCTCGGTATCCGCTCTAGCGGGCGGCGCGAGCCGTGTTTTGGCAGTAGAATCTTCCGCAGAAGCGATCAAACTTGGGCGGGAGAATATAAAATTAAACAACATTTCTGATGACAATATTGAATGGGTAGAGGATAATGTTTTCCAGGCTCTGCGGAGATTTAGAGATCAGGATAAGAAATTTGATATGGTGATTCTCGATCCCCCAAAATTTGCACCTACAGCTGCCCATGCCCAACGAGCCGCGAGAGGGTATAAGGATATCAATTTATTAGGTTTGAAGTTGCTCAATCCAGGAGGTTTGTTGGTTACATTTTCCTGTTCTGGAGGTGTAAGTGAGGATCTGTTCCAGAAGATTCTAGCTGGTGCGGCACTTGATGCGGGGGTGCAAGCGAAAATAATCAATCGACTTGGACCAGGCGCCGATCACCCGGTGGCACTAAATTTCCCCGAGGGCGCATATCTGAAAGGATTTGTGATTCAGGTATAAGAAAATGAGCTTCCAATGATTTAGATTGAAAGCTCAATATAAGGTGGAGATGGCGGGACTCGAACCCGCGTCCGAAAGATTAAGTTCTCGAATATCTACGAGCGTAGTCGCTTGAGATATGTCGTCGGATGAGCCTCAAACGACAAAGGGTCTCATCCAACCAGCCACTTAGATCCGAAGATCCTCTTTCGCACGGTTAGTGGTGTGATGTGCGGCACTCCGACTTTGTTGCGCCCGATCTACCACCGGTCAGAGATCGGGGTAGGCGGACGTGACCCATTATAGGGTCATACTCTTTAGCTCACCGTTTAAGCGGCGAGGGGGAGAGTAGAAAGGTTAGTGCGATTGGCACTTAATTGTTGCGCTGATTTAACGATATCGGCGCCTATCGGCTCGCAATCCGGAACCAGCCTCCTCCGTCGAAGCCTGTCATCCCCAATTGCAAACCTATTATATCCTGAAAGTATGACTTCAGCAAAGGGTATTTACAGCCTTTCGCCCATGATATACTCATTGCAACTTTTAATCCCTGGCGGTGTTACCTTAAGTATGTTGGTACACCTTGCCTATCTTGGTGAGGACCGTGCCTGAATTAAATGATGAGACAGCGCTCAAGTTAGCGGCTCAAGGCGATCAAGAACCTTTTGGTGTTCTCTACGAGCGCTATGTAAGTCGAATCTACAGTTATATTTATTATCGAACTGGAAACCAGCACGACGCGGAAGATCTAACTGCTCGAGTTTTCTTTCGTGCTCTTCGACATGTAGAAAATTATAAAGATCGCGGTTTGCCGCTATCCGCCTGGCTGTACCGGATTGCGCATAACCTTGTAGCCAATTGGCACCGGGATAACAGTCGCAGAAATGAAGTACCCTTGGACGAGATCTTGCTTGTACGGCATGGTGGGGATCTCCCTGAAGTGGTACTGATCGAGAATGAGGAAAAGGAAAAATTACTTAAAGTTATCCATCACTTACCAGCTGATCGGCAACAGCTTATTCTGCTGAAATTCGGTGAACATTTATCGAATGCGGAAATTGGGCGGGTGATGGGTAGATCAGAAGGCGCAGTAAAAAGCCTTTACCACCGAACATTGCTTTCTTTAAGAGACGATTTCAACCATCTCATTGATATTGGGACGAATGATGGTGATGAAATCAGGTAGAGATGAGAAAACGAAAATGGAAAATACCCCGGTATCTGAATTACAAGCAATTGAAAATTTAATGGTTTCTTCTTTACAACCAGTAAACCCACGTCCCGAATTCGTCGAAGGACTTCACCAGCGATTAATTGACCCAATGTCCCCAACAGTGCGATTTACGCGGAGATATTCATCTCAATTTATCTTACTCATCCTGGCAACGTTATTAAGTGGGGTGATATTTTTCATTACTGCCAGTAGAGTGATTATCTCTTTATTGCAGGAATTTAAACTCACCAATCCCTAGTAGCGTAATTTATTTGCTATTTCGTTATCGGGGAGTTGTTGGTTAGTCGAGAGATTCACCCAACAGCAGGCGCGCCAGAAGATGTACATCCGCTATTAGATCCGCATCAAATGGTAATCTGTGCTCAGTAGTTGTGTGAATTAAGAAATGTTCGAGGGTTTCCCTTTCCGTGGGGGAGATCTCCGCTGAAGTTTCCAGGTATCGTATTTTTTGTAGTGCACTCTTTGTTTCAAGAGCAATACCACGGCGCAGAAGGTATTCACCTGCGACATGGCCAGCTGCACGGCGGGCGCAGACGCGTGCGCGCCCTTCATTCCCATCATCACGGGATTGTTCTGCCAGAAAGAGCTCCACTCTCGTTAACTGTTTCCAATCAGTTTTCGTCATCACGGATTTTTCCGAAGCATAATTATAACAATAGAAGTCTGCTGTGAGTCCATTTTTTCTTGACCTTGGGTTCCTTCTCAAAGTAAAATATACAAATTGCCAAATCATTTTATTCTTGATTGGATGATAATCAGATATGTCTAGAGACCTAAGAAAATATGCACGCCAAACAAATGCACGTCTCATTGTTGGTGGGTTTATCTTAGTTTTTGTGGTTGGAATTGGGTTGATATATTTATTTTACGGTCAGGGAGCAGCGCTGACAGGTTTATTGTGCCTTGTTGTAGGCTTGATACCCTTACTCTTGATCTGGCTGATGTTTTTCGTCCTTGAAATTATTACTAAGCGGGCGAAAAGAGAATGATCGCAGAGACAATCATCATTAAATCTGGAGATTGGATCCTGAGGAAAAAGACACCTGAAGGAGATGGTCCATTTAAATTACTGCTGTTGCTTCATGGTTGGACCGGGGATGAAAATTCCATGTGGATTTTTTCACATCGTTTACCTAAAAGTTACTTGCTCATTTCTCCGCGAGGGATTTTTGACACACCACTCGGCGGTTATGGGTGGCAGGATAACACTGTTAAGGGGTGGCCGAAAGCTGCAGATTTTCAAACGTCAATTGAGGCTCTGCTCGATTTGGTGAAGTCACTCGATTTTCCGGGGATAAACGTGGATCAATTCGATTTGATGGGGTTTAGCCAAGGGGCTGCACTGGCAAATGTCATGACCCTCATGTATCCGGAATGGATCCACAAGCTGGCTAGTTTATCGGGATTTCTCCCCGACGGCATAGAAAGCAAGATAGGCGCTGAACCCCTTCAAGGGAAAAAAGTATTCATCGCTCACGGTCGAATGGACGAGATGGTTCCAATTAGTAAAGGACGACGTGTTGTGCAGATGATGAAAAATGCCGGAGCAGAGGTGCAATATTGCGAAGACGATATAGGGCATAAATTGAGTCCTGGATGTTTTCGAGGAATTGAAGAGTATTTCGTTGACTCTCGTTGATTGATTAGAATCGCCGGCTTATTGCTCAGCTTACTGTTCTGCTTGATAAGCTAAAGTTTCGATCACGATTGAATCAAGGCGTTCTCTGATGATTTGGGCAATCTTGATCATCATTAGGTAGCCAAACTCATAATCATCTTCGAATTTTGCACGAAGATCGCCAGCATCAAATTCAATCAGTTTGCAATTGGACCCTGATCTGGCACTGGCGCCTGCTGTGTAAGGCGGGAGAAGTGAAGTCCAGCCAAAGACATCACCAGTCCCAAGGGTATTGATAACAATTTCTTTTCCTTGTTGAGGCAAGGTTGTTAACAATGACACTTCGCCTTCGACAATGATGTAGACTTTACTAATGTCATCGTCTTCTTGATGAAAATATTGGCCTGGTTCACTTTCTGTTTCTTCAGCAATTTTGGCCAGCAAATTAATTCTATCGATCGACAATCCGCTGAAGTATGGATAGCGGCGGATCAGTTCAGGGGAGACCATAAAGACACCTCTCTTAAATTGTCTAAAATATCCTAACTAACTTCAGCCAGCACGGCCTCGGTGACCTGGGGAATGGCTGCCGCGACGGAGGGTGTGGGTTGATCGCTGAATTCCATCACATTTTCAACTTCTATTGCGTAAATAGTGATATTTTTCGGTAAAGGTAATCCCATTCGCTGACCTGTTTCCAAGGCTGTTACCAGGCTTGCGTCATGAGGGGAAGCGCTGTGTTGGGTAGGACTGATGGATTTAAGATCCTCAAGTGTCATCTTGTGTACTTTACCGGGACAGCCATCATGTAAGCGTTGAAATGCATCGACTAAAATCACCTTATCGTATCCGATCATGGTTTCCATAAGCGTCAATCCGCCAACGCTGACCTCAGTGATATCGATGGGTGTATCCTCGGGCAATCTCGAGCGAACCTCTTCAGCCACGAGGACACCAACTCCATCGTCAGTCAATATTGGATTACCTAAACCCAGTATCAGGGTTTTCATGAGTATTAATTCTCTGTGAACTGGCTCAACCGTTCAACTTCGTTTCCGTCAGCATCTCGGATCACGATTTCCAAAGGCATCTGCCCAGGCAGCGAGTGAGTTGCACAAGACATACAGGGGTCGTAATTTCGGAAAGCCATCTCAACTCTGTTCAGTAAACCATCAGTGATGACTGTGCCTTTTGTGATCAACGCCTTCGCGGCTTTATTTATTGACATTGCTATCGGCGCGTGGTTATTGGTCGTACCAACGATCAGATTGACTTTGGTCAAAATGCCATTTTCATCTGTCCAATAATGATGGGTGAGCGTACCTCGGGGAGCTTCCACTGAACCTACGCCTTCATCCGGGGTGTTAGTAACCACAACTCGAGTATTCGGATCGGTGATCTCGGGATCGTTGATCAATTCCTGCATCCGTTCGGCAGCATAGAGCAGTTCCACCAAGCGTGCCCAGTGGGTAGCCAGGCGCTGGTGTACAGGCTGATAGCGCCCATTCACTTTCTTGCTGCCTAAAGTTTCATAGAACTTCTCAAAGGCTTCTTGCGCTTTGGGTGTAGCCATTCCGTCGGATGTATTTAAGCGTGAGAGAGGCGTGGCGCAATACACACCGCTGTCCATGCCATCTACTAATCCTTTCCAACCCACATTTTTCAGGTATGGAAATTTCAGATATGACCAGGATTCGACCCGTTCAGCAATATGTTCGGCGTAGTCTTTTGCTTCATATTTCGCAAATTCCTTGCCTTCCGGATCGGTAACGCGGATCATGCCGTCGTAGAAGTTGACAAGGTTGTTCTCATCGACAGTTCCCATGTAATAAGTGCGATGGGTGAAGGTGTCTCCCAGAATCAGGTCAACATATTCCTGATTGGCGAGAACGATATCGTCAAATATTTTGAGGCTAAAAAGGGCGAAATCAACATTCTTCTTGCAGATTTCTATAAATTCATCGCGTTCTTCTTCGGTTATGGCTTTGCTCCAACCTCCGGGCATCCCTGCGACCGGGTGAATACCGCGACCTCCAACGATCTTAATCACATGGTGGTTGCGGATGCGTGTATCGATAACCTCTTTACCGATCTCGACACCAACTTTGCGAACCACCCCGAAGATATTGCGCTCGCTTGCAGGTGCATCCGGACCAACAATAAAGTCAGGGCCTCCTAAAGCATAGAAATGGGTGGTATGGTCGGTGACATAGAAGGCCATGTAGAACATCTCGCGCACTTTCTTGACTGCCGATGATGGTTCGACATGAAAAAGATCGTCTAAAGCCTTTGTACCCGCCATGTGGTGTGCTTCCGGACAAACACCGCAGATGCGATTGGTAATGCGCGGCATCTCCTCTGCAGGTCGACCAACACAAAACTGTTCAAAACCTCTTAATTCCGGAATTTGGAGATAGGTGTTTTCAACATCACCCTCTTCGTTCAGGAATATTTCAATTTTCCCATGGCCTTCAAGGCGAGTGATTGGGTCAATGGTAATGCGTGTCATTTCACCTCTCCTCCGTTTGATCCGTTGCCATCAGCTTTGACCCGATGTAAAAGTGAGTGGGCCATGCTAAAGCGATAGAATGTGCCAGACGGGTCAGCTAATGTGTCCATGACCGCGTCGATTTTCTCTTCCAATTCGTGCTCATCATCACCCGGCTCTCCGACAGTAACCACGGAAGCGATTGCTGACAGCATCTTCGCTCCCTGATCCTCTACCCCATCGAGAGGTCCATAACAACCACGGCAACCCATACCGACTTGCGGGCAGAGAGCACCACAACCAGACCTGGTGGCGGGACCAACACAGACTAATCCTTGTTCTAGTAAGCATAGGTCTGGCTCGGGTTGAATTTCATAAGGTCGATAAAACTGGGTGATCGTCTTTACATTCTTTTCTAGGGGGCATTCCTCGCAAACAGCGACAGTTCCAGCACCGATAATCGAGCCAGCGGGTGGCAGCGGTCCTTCATTGAGTAATGCATTCACCACAACCTCGAGAACTGCCCATATTTGTTCAGGTTCTGGAGGACATCCAGGCAGATAGTAATCGACATCAACAACCTGATCTAAAGATTTTACGGTGTTATAAAAGTATGGCAGGCTGAGGGTGCCCTCTGGGACCTCCGTCTCAACCATCGGGAGGATCTTGTCGGGATTATCGATAGATGGATTCTCGAAGTAAATGGTATTAAAGGTATCATTTTTAGTCGTCAAATTTGAGAGCGCAGGTATACAACCCTCATATGCGCAAGAGCCAAAGGCGACCAGGATTTTTGATTTCTGACGAAGTAACTTCGCCATTTCTTCGTTCTCGGAATTGCGGATCGCGCCATTGAACAGGCATACATCAATATAACCATCTGGATATCCTTCCACATCATGGTGCTTAAAATCTGCAATGCAAGGGAAGAACGCCAGGTCGAAGACTTCGTCAACAATTAATATCTTGTCTCCGATGTTTAGTACGGATATCTCGCATCCTCCACAGGAGGAGGCCCAGTACATTGCTAGTTTGGGTTTTTCAGACATAATTAAACCTCCTCAACTTCTATTTCTACTTCGGCGGTCTGCACAGGTTTGCGCCCGTTGCCTCCCAAAACTGTTTGACGCCATTGTAGAGGGCCTAGGGCACGTACTTGTTCCGTCATACGGTCAACTGCTTCAGCAAGTAAATTTCCTTCAGAAGCAGATGCCCAGACGAGCTGCACGCGTTCTTCTTCAATGCCCCATTGCTTGAGCATGCGTTTTAACAAGATATAGCGGCGAAGAGCCTTGATATTACCTTCGACATAATGGCACTCGCCTGGGTGGCAACCGGCAATCATGACGCCGTCTGCACCTTCACGCAATGCTTTCAACACAAATTGTGGATCTACCCGGCCGCTGCACATGACCCGAATGGCACGCATATTTGGCGCATATTTAATACGTGAAGTACCCGCCAAATCCGCTGCCCGGTATGAACACCAGTTGCACAGGAAACCAACGATAACAGGTTCGAATTGTTCGCTCATTTTTCTCCTCCGATTCACACTGGTACAGCCTGACGTTCCATAACGTCCCAAAGAATGCCTTCGATCTCGGATAGCACCTGTTCATTCGTGAAGTGGGCGCCATTGATCGCGGAGCTGGGGCAGGCAGCGACACATGTGCCGCATCCCTGACAGAGCGCGGTGATGACTTCAGACAATTTCTGGTCCTCATGGAAGACGATCGCATTGTACGGGCACAAGTCGTTGCATATACGGCAACCGGAACAAGTTTCTTCATTGATGCTCGCTCGGACTGGTTCCATCATAACGGTGCCTTGGCTGATCAGACCTGCGACCCGTGCTGCGGCAGCAGCACCTTGAACGACAGAGTCTGGGATATCTTTTGGCCCCTGGCAGGCGCCGGCGATGAAAATTCCTTCGGTCATCGTGGCAACCGGATCTAGTTTGGGGTGGCGCTCGGTAAAGAAGCCATCAAAGTCGCAGCCCATACCAAACATCAGGGAGACATCTTGAGAGTCGTGCCGGGCTTCCATCCCCGCGGAAAGGATCACCATGTCGACTGGAACGCGGCGCTGCTTTCCGATCAATGTATCTTCAGCCTGAACGATTAGTTTGCCTTCTTCCCCTGGCAGTCGGGCTGCATCGGTTACATCAGCCACCCTGCCACGGATAAAGTGCGTGCCCTCCTCCAAGAGTCGATTATAGAATTCCTCATAACCCTTTCCAGGAGTGCGGATGTCGATATAGAAGTTGTACACCTCAGCTTCTGGTATTCGCTCATGGACGAGATGGGCAAATTTCAAGGAATACATGCAGCATACTTTCGAGCAATATTCATTGTAATTATTATCCCGGGAACCAACGCAGTGCACAATTGCAATGCTTTGCGGCACAGATTCGCCATCTCGCATCACGATCTTTCCGCCTGTTGGGCCGGAGGCATTGACCATTCGCTCGAATTCCAGGCTGGTAAAGACATTCGCCAAGCGACCATAGCCGTATTGTGAAATTCGTTTCGAATCGAAGAGATCGTATCCTGTCGCCAGGATCACATTCCCAACTGGGAATTCAATCAATTCATCCTGCTGCTCAAAATCGATTGCACCAGTCGGGCAAAATATCTCGCAGGCTTTGCATTTGCCCCGCTCGAAGTAAGTGCAGTTAGGAGGATCGAGAACCGGGTAGTTTGGTACAGCCTGGGGGAAGGGAGTGTAGATCGCTTTGCGTTGGGCCAGCCCTGCCTCAAATACATCATCCACAACCTTGCGAGGACATTTCTCCTCACAAATGCCGCATCCGGTGCAAAGCTCCTCGATTACATAGCGAGCTTTTTTGCGCACGGTGACATCGAATTGACCGATATAACCGGAGATATTTTCGACTTCACTCCAGGAATAAAGGGTGATATTGGGATGTTGACCTACATCCACCATCTTGGGCGTAAGGATGCAGGCGGAGCAGTCGAGAGTGGGGAAGGTTTTATCTAGTTGGGCCATGTGACCACCGATCGATGGTTCTCGCTCAACTAAATAAACGTGGTTGCCCGCATTAGCTAATTCCAAAGCGGCCGTGATTCCCGCAATGCCTCCGCCGATAACCAAGGTTGAGGCGTCGATCTCAACCGGGATTGGTTCGAGAGGCTGGTGGTGAACTACTCGTTCAACCGCCCCGTTTACTAAAGCCTTTGCCTTCTGAGTAGCCGCTTCTTTATCGGTTGTTGTCCAGGAGTTATGTTCTCGAATGTTAGCCATCTCGAAGAGATATGGATTCAATCCGCCTCTTTCCGTGGCGCCGCGAAATGTTTTTTCGTGCATGTGAGGAGAGCATGCCGCGACAACAATTCGAGTTAACCCTTGTTCTTTGATATCCTCTTCGATCAACTCCTGGCCAAGGCTTGAGCACATAAATTTATAATCACGCGAACAGATAACGTTGGGTTGCTCTCCCGCCCATTTGGAGACCTCTTCAACATCGACTACCCCGGCGATATTCGTGCCGCAATGGCATACGTAGACTCCAACTTTTTCACTCATCAGTTCTTCTCCTTCGATAATGTTGGGGACTAATAAACATAATTATTCCTACCTGGTGATTTTGATTTGATAATTGTTCATGGTTCAGAAATATTTCGAATTGAGTTCAAACTTTTTCCTTAGCAAAGGTTAAAATCCGATCAGCTGAGATAAATTCCGTTCCGATGCCCAATTTCTTTGGCGGGAGACCCATCGATAATCCGAGCAATTGGGTGAAGTACATTATGGGTATCGAGAAATCTGTGCCATATTCCCGATTAACCGTCATTTGATAGCATTCGAGGTTAGTCTGGCACATTGGGCAAGCTGTTGCTATTACATCCGCTTCCTTGTCTACTGCGCTTTGCAGCAGGTCGCGAACCAATGAAAGCGCAGCTTCCCTGCTGGTAATGATAAGTGAGCCACCACAGCAGCGAAGTCTGTAAGTGAAATCAACTGGTTGAGCGCCGACAGTGCTCATTAGATCCTCGAAGAATCGAGGGTTTTCTACGTCTTGATGGTCTTTCCTTGGTCTGACGATTTGGCATCCATAATAGGGCGCAACTCGAAGACCCTCTAATGGATGGGTGATTTTACTTTTTATTTCTTCTAAACCCACATCATCAACAAACACTTCCATCAAATGTTTGACTTCTATACTGCCGGAAAAATGTAAATTGTCTTGTTCGAGCGCGTAATTTATATGATCGGAGAGATCTTGGTCTTCTTTTAGGTAAGCACTAGCGAAATAGGCATTCTTGTAGCATGCACTGCAGGGAGCAACTAAGTCGTGCCCCGTCTTCTCGGCCATGGCTAAATTACGGGCGACCAATGTATAAGCCAAGAGCTCATCTACATGAAAATAAGTCGTCGCGCCACAACAGTTCCAATCCTCAATCTCCTTGAGCTCTACTCCCATTTTGTTGGTGGTTTGTATGGCAGACTGGTGATAACTTAGTGCCATCTTTTCTAAGGAGCAGCCGGGGAAATATGAATAGGTTCTCATTATGCTCCTCCCATGGGAATAATCCGATTGGCCATCTTCTTGAAATTCTCCAATCTCTTAATTCTTGGAGGCAGGACAGGCAATCTCCCTTTTAGCATCAGGTTTGTCGCTGTGTGAGCTTCGTGAAGGAATTCCCGAACGCCATAACTGAAGATATAAGTGGGTGCCAACACTGGTTCATAAGATCTGCCGCTCCTCAAGATTGATTTGACAAATGTCTCTGAGAAGACTGGACCGATCGCTCCTTCTGGATATTGGTGTTTCCAAATCGAATAGCGTTTGAGACCATACATTAAGCCAGCAATATCGATTTCACTGGGACACCTGACGGTGCAGTGGAAGCATGATGCACAGTGCCAAAATGTATTGCTTTCAAGAACCTCTTCTTTGAGGTTGGCATTGATCATCCCGATAAGACGCCGAGGAGTATGGTCCATGAACTCGACCACCGGGCAGGTACCCGAGCATGTCCCACATTGGATGCACGTTTTTATTGGATTCCCATGGGAGGCGTGCATTAAGTTAGATACTTCTTCGCTGAAAGAAGGTTTAGTTGCCATTGATATTTTCCTAATTCATTTCAGTTTGAGCTTTTCTCTCTTCAGCCAGCTGAAGGAGTTTGCATACTTTTTCTAAAAGCAGATCAGGTTCAACAGGTTTCTCGATCAGCTCATCGACAGGCACAAAACTTGGGTGAACTGGCTGACCGGGAAACAAAAAAGCGATTTGTTCGCGCATTCCGGTGATGATCAATATTGGGGTTTCCCTGAGCTTCTCATCATCTCCTATCTTGCGGGCGATCATGATGCCTTCTGCCCCTCTTCCCATCAATACATCCAGCAAGAGAAGATCGTAAGAGCCAGTTTTTAGTGCCTGAAATCCTTCATCAGGATTGTATTTTGCATCTACCTCATAATCTGCACCCTCCAGGATTGACACGATCACTTCGACAAAATCTGGATCGTCATCAATCATTAATAACCTCTTTTTTGTACCCATTAGAGCCTCCTTATATATTATTAACAGTTTCTTTGGACATTACCGTCAATTCAATCGGATTATC
>SDBT01011331.1_pt1 | contig 14356 bp, 15 predicted proteins | sample 2277101 | NCBI WGS metagenome assembly SDBT01 (sample SAMN10404973, study PRJNA504765) | marine sediment metagenome | isolation source: marine sediment core GS10_PC15, 103 cmbsf | place: Arctic Ocean: Southern Knipovich Ridge | collected 2010
AGATGAATTTTTCCAATGCTGATGGTGTGATATCCATTTTTTTTTAAGGTATCATTTATAGTTGGCACATTTAAAGGTAAATTTATTCCATTACTTCGAACACCGTGCATGTTTGGATATAACCCAGTAAGAATGGTTGCTCGATTAGGCATACACATGGGATTGGCACAAAAAGCACTTGAAAAACGTACGCTTTCATTTGCGAGCTTGTCTAAATTAGGAGTTTTTAAATCGGGATTTCCAGCACAACCAAGATGATCTGCGCGTTGTTGATCCGTGATTATGAACAAAACATTCATTCTTTCACTCATAATACGTGATTCAATTTGGGAATATATAAATATATTTTTATACAGGCAGAGCATTTGTATTTATAAGTTCGATATTCTTAAATATAAGAAAATGTTTCGTAACGAATGAAATCTCTATTGGTCTTGTTTTCATATCATCACAATAATTCTGAGAAAATCGCTAACGTCTTCGCAAAAGTTCTTGATGCCCAAATAAAAACACCACATCAAATAAATCCTGAAAATCTTCAAGAATATAATATAATAGGCTTTGGCTCAGGGATATATGGTGGAAAACACCATAAATTACTGCTTGACCTTGCTGATAACCTACCACAGGTCACCAACACGAAAGCATTCATTTTCTCAACAAGTGCTACATTAACAGCCAAAGATCACTTGAAGCTTAGGGAAAAACTGCAGTCGAAAGGTTATATGATTGTTGATGAGTTTAGTTGTAAAGGTTTTAACACAAATAGTTTCTTGAAATATTTTGGGGGGATGAATAAGGGTAGACCGAATGTGGAAGACCTCAAACATGCAGAAGAGTTTGCTCAGAACCTAAAGCAGAATCTGCAAAAGAAGTGAAATTAACGGTCTTATTTATAAATATCGAACGAATTGGTGAATGACTATTATTTTAAACCGGTTGGTAGTGAGTGGTAGATTCAGAACTAATTGTTATCTTTATGGGGATGAAATTACAAAAGAAGTTGGTATTATAGATCCTGGGATTGATTTAAACGATGTTAAACGCGTTATTAATAGAGAAGAATATAAACCAGTTTATTTAATAGGTACACATCCACATCATGACCACATTCAATGTGCCCTTGATATCATGGATTACTTTAACATTCCATTATTGATCAATAATATTGGTATAAGTAAAGCTGAGAATATAACCTTAATTAAAGAAGATGATGTAATTGAAATAGGATCAGAGCAGCTTCATGTAATTGATACCCCAGGTCACACTGAAAATGACATCATGCTGATAGATTATAAAAACATGCTTATCTTTACCGGAGATACTCTTTTGAAAGGTAGAAATCCAAGACAATTTGATAATTACAATATTCTGATGGCTAGTATTAGAAAAGTATTATATTATCCCAAAATTTCTGATGAGTTTAAAATATATCCCGGTCATGGTAGTTATTCTACAATAGGCAAAGAAAGGTTGAGATACTAAAATTAGACTATACAAAAATCATGAAGAAAACTTTATATTTACTTAAATTAAACAAAAAATATGAAACAGAAAAGAGATAGATCAAAATGAAAATATTAGGTGTTTCATGCAGTCCACGAAAAAAGGGGAATACGGTGATTCTATTGGAAGAGATGCTTAGGGGTGCAGCAGAACATGGAGCTGATATAGAGCTTTTCAGTGTGTCGGGCAAAGATATTAGAGGGTGTGATGGCTGTTATTCTTGCATAGCAAAGGGTGAGTGCCATATCCAAGACGACATGCAACCTCTTTATGAGAAATTAATAGAAGCTGATGGTATTGTCTTTGGTTCCCCCGTCCATTTTTATGGCATAACTGCGCAAGCTAAGGCCATTCTGGACCGTACTTTTGCATTAAACAAACCGGGTAAGAGCCTAGCAAACAAGGTAGGTGGGGTAATTGTTGTTGCAGGCAGTATAGGCCTAATTGATGCCCTCAAGGACTATTATTTCTTTATCACTGTGCAACGGATGCTCCCTGCCAATTTCGTTGCGGCGTATGCAACAGTGAAAGGGGAAGCTGCGAAGCTTGAAAAAGGCATGAAATCTGCTTTTAGGCTGGGTGAAGAGATCGTGCAGCTCGTTGACAAAAAGTTTGAGTTTCCCGACGAATTTCCCCGTAGTTTCTTTGCTTTTGGTACCCATACGCGTTAGCTGCCAGTATCTGCATTGTAATAGGATATTTTAATAAAGTAATTCCTTAAATTTTATCTCAATTTGTTTTGAAATTGGGATGGAAAGGTAAATTCAGAGTCTGATTTTAATGAAAATTCCTTTGAAAAAATTATTAAAAGAAGTATTAGACTCAAAAAAGTTTAGGATATTATGTGTCATAATCTTCTTCGTGGAAATCGTTTTTATTTTCGCCTATTTCCTCATCTTCATCATTTTTTTTATTCCAGTCCTTGTCATCTTCTTTTGTTTTGTCTCCCTCGCGATTTCTACTTATCTCATTCCATTCATCAGTTTTAATTTGTTTTTTTCCTTTATTTTCTTTCATAATAATAACTCTTAAGTGTTTTTTCTTATATGCTTTTAAATTCAATTTACAATTTTAAGTATTAGTGTTTTAAATTTTAAGATTTCTAAAAATGTTAATTACTCTTATTCAAAGAATAATTTTCATACTTTATCATTTATTTTTGTCTTACCCTATTCTAAATGCAATATATTACTGAATTAGCACAAATGGAAATTGGAGAAAAGCCCTACCATAAAATATTAGAGACTTCAAAACAAATTGAAAGTTATATTTTTGAAAAAAGGTAAATTCAGAGTCTGATTTCAATGAGATTCTATGGAAAACCAATAGTTCAATTTAATTTTAATACATTGAATTATTATTTATTTTGAATTTATTTTTGTTAAATTTGCATCAAGAGTAAAAAACTTAATAAAAGTTCTAATGAAAACGGAAAATTTGAGAGGAAATTACCATGTTTAATGAGAAAACTTGTCAACGATGCGGTATATGTCTTGAGCAGTGCCCTTTTATGCAGTTACCAATAGAGAAAGCTAAGGAGGAAATTTTGCTTATGATTGAAACGAGAAAGTCTAAGAAAATAATTCAAAATTGCGCAGGCTGCTCGTATTGTAATGTGATATGTCCCACGCAATCAAATCCATGGGCACTTAGAAAAGAAATTCGGTTGAGACACATCCATGAAAGGGGTGTTAGTAGTTTGCCGTTAATTAGTGAAGAGATGCCTCACAATCTTATGTCAATCAGTTATGAAGTTGATTCTATAGAGAAAAGCAAGGATATAGAGAAATATACGAATCCGCCAAAAAGTAAGGAGATGTTTTACTTAGGTTGTGGTGTTCCATATATTTTTCCAGATTTAGCCAAATCTAAATTATTGGAGGATTTACCACTCATAGGAGGAATGAAATATTGCTGTGATGGTTATGCTTATAGTCTCTTTGGGGAAAATGAAGCAAAATTAAAAGGTCTGGAACTTTTTGACAAATTACAAGCACTTGAGATTGAAAAGCTCATAAGTTTCTGTCCCGGCTGTGAGGATATGATAAAAGCTGTTTACCCCTCAATTGTCGAAGGTTTCAATATAGAATGTCAAAATGTAATTGATTATCTTATTGAAAAGTATCATAAGGGTGAATTAGATTTCAAAAATAAGATAAATCAGAGAGTAACATTTCAGGATCCTTGTCCTTGGAGAAAATTTGATAAGAAAATATACGAGGGTCCAAGAGAACTTCTCGAAATCATAGGAGCAGAGGTTGTGGAAATGAAACACAATAAGAAAAACTCTCTATGTTGTGGAGTGCCAGTTGCAGCATCTAATAGAGCATTAGGAAGGAAAATTGCAAAGATGAGAATTAAAGAAGCACAAGATGTAGATGCTGACTCTATAGCTTTTATCTGCACTGGCTGTCTTTTTGGACTCTCCAAACACGCGTCATCGAAAAATATAGAATCATATTATATTACTGAATTAGCACAAATGGCAATTGGAGAAAAGCCCTACCATAAAATCTTAGAGACTTCAAAACAGATTGAAAATCATCTTTTTAAAAAGGTCGTCGAAAATCCAAATTTAATGAAAGAAAGATATATCATAAAAAATGGTAAAATTACCCGCATTTAATATGTTATCTAAAGTCATTTTAAAATTAGTTGGCACCTAGAAAAGCTAATATTTTTAAATCTAAAAAATAAACAATTTTACTTTAATTTTTTAAAATTATATTTCTAGCGTAGTTGACAAGTCCTTCTGCTTTAATGATTTCTTGTAAGAATGGTGGCATTTCATTTATTTTATATTCTACATCTGTAGAAATATTTTTTATAATACCATTTGTGAAATCAATATCCAGTTCATCTCCATTGCTAATCCCACTTATATCGTCTAGCTCAATTATGGGTAAACCAATGTTTATTGCATTTCTAAAGAAAATTCTCGCAAAAGAGAGAGCAATTACACACTCAATACCCGCATATTTTAAAGCTACCGGAGCTTGTTCCCTACTTGAGCCACTTCCAAAATTTTTACCGGCAACAATGATTGAAAATCCTATATCCTCTTTTTTCTGTTTAAAATCGGGATCTAAATCTTCCATACAATGTTCTGCCAAAAAGAAGGGATCAGAATCGACCAAATATCTTGCTGGAATAATTTCATCAGTGTTTATATTTTTTCTGTCATATTTTATTATTTTTCCTTTCAAAAATTTCACTCTCCGAGTTTTTACAAATAATCAGGTCCTGTTATGTATCCTTTAATAGCTGAAGCTGATGCAATTGCAGGATTTGATAAATACACTTCACTTTCTACATGCCCCATCCTTCCAACAAAGTTTCTATTGGTTGTAGATACTGCCTTTTCACCTGCTGCAAGTATACCCATATGCCCTCCGAGACATGGTCCACAGGTGGGAGTAGAAAAAATAGCTCCTGCTTCCACAAAAATCTCGATAAGCCCTTCTCTAAGTGCGTCAAGATAGATTTTTTGTGTGCCAGGAATAATAATGCATCTCACATTTGGGTTTACTTTTTGATTTTTAAAAATTTTAGCAGCTATTCTCAGGTCTTCAATTCGTCCGTTAGTACAAGAACCGATAACTGATTGGTTAATTTCAATTTTCATTCCATCAACTTCAGAGAGAGGCTTTGCATTTTCTGGTAAATGTGGAAAAGCTATCTGTGGTTCTATTTTATTACAGTCGAATTCTATAATATCACTATACTCTGCGTCTTTATCACTTTCATAATTGGTATAGTTTTTGTTTCCTACCATTTCTAAATAGGCTTCAGTAATCTTATCAGGAGCGATAATTCCATTTTTTCCTCCAGCCTCAATAGCCATATTACACATTGTTAACCTGCTTGCCATAGATAAATTTTCTATCACTTCTCCAGTAAATTCCATGGCTTTATATGTCGCCCCATCTACACCTATCTGTCCAATGGTATAGAGAATTAGATCTTTTCCCGAAACCCATTCATTTAATTTATTTGAAAAGATAAATTTAATTGATTCTGGTATTTTAAACCAACATTGTCCTAGGACTAATGCTACTCCGAGATCTGTCGAACCCACTCCTGTAGAAAATGCACCGAGGGCACCATAGGTGCATGTATGTGAATCAGCTCCAACGAAAACATCTCCAGGAGATACAAGGCCTTGTTCGGGGATTAAACAATGCTCTATTCCCACTCGACCTATTTCAAAATAGTTAATTATTTTATTTTCGTGTGCAAAATTGCGAAGGACCTTACATTGTTGTGCCGACGCTATGTCCTTATTCGGTGTAAAGTGATCAGGAGTTAAAATAACTTTTTTAGTATCAAATACTCCTTTATCTGTACCTTCTGTTATTTTTTGAAATACTTCTATAGCGATGGGAGCCGTAATATCATTCGCTAAGCATTTATCTACCCTCGCGAGAACGAAATCACCAGCAGCAACACTCTTATCATCGCAATGGTCTCTTAAAATTTTTTCAGTTATGGTCAATCCCAAGGTAATGTCACCTATATAGAATTTGTTAAAATACGCAAATAATTAAATTTGAAAATAAATCATATTATTAATTTTTAATCCTTTCTAATAGTATTGTAAAAAAATTAACCGGAGTAATAATGAACTCCTAAGTAAAAAAAATGCCATCTATAGCTCATTTAATTTTAGGCGGAATAGTAGGTTTATGTTTTTATTATTTAAATAAAGAAAAATTTACAAAAACACATGTGTTCATCTTTTTTTTATGTAATTATCTAGGACCGGATGTAGGATGGGTGTTAGGAATTGGGTATTACACGCATTCATTAGTATTCTGGCCCTTGTTCGCGTTATTACTTGCATTTTTTTATCATTATTTTACTAGATTTACAATAAAAATTGATGGTATTAAAAATATAGAGATAATAGATTTAGAAGGGTACAAATTGCACTATGTAAATACTTATCTTTTAGTATTGGGTGCTGGAATTTTACATAATTACTTAGATGGAATAATGAATAAAGTGGGTGAATTCAGGATAATCCCTCAACTTACTGATAATTATGAAGAAACTTTTTGGACTTTGAATGACCTTAATAGTTTTGGGCAATTTGGAATTCTTCAAGTTCATTTTCTTGTATCTATAATTGTTGGAGTGTCCTTAATATTTGGTTTTGTTTTTTTATTTATCTGGTTCCTTAAGAAAAATTCAATTAAGAATGGGATTATTATTTGGATTTATATCTTTATATTTGTGATCTTCTTTTATTTGGCAGGCTCTATAGTTACGCTTTTCCATCCAGATGGAGGTGCTATTATTTATATTAGCATATTTTGGGCATCACCACTAATATTATGCGTTCTTTCTACAAAAGAATTTAAATTTATAAAAAGAGATGAAAATGGATTAATAAAACTCAAACAGCGCCATATTGATAAAGGGCTTGGAAAATTCATTCTCATAATTGCATGTTTAGCTATTTTTGGAGTGATAATGTTCATTTTCTCTGTAAACGGTATAATTTATCATGAAGAAATAGTAAAACGTGTTTATACTAATAGTGGGGATGGAATTAGTGAATATTTCAGTTATAGTGAATTTCATTTGTTATTCTTAGCAATGGTAATATTTAACCTGGTAATCTCATTGATAAATATTATTAATGCTATTGGACTTGCTTTGAAGAATAAATATATGTGGAAATTCGCTGTTTATAGCAATCTGATATTTTCCTGGACCATCATAGGTTTAGCAGTTGCATGTGCCTTAAACGAGAAATCTGTAAAAAAAATAATCAAACTTTAGAGATCTCAAAAAATCACATTTTTTCTATTCTAAATATGGGCTCAACCATCTCTTTTAAAATTTTATCTGATTCTGCCCATAGATAGAATAGCTTTTCTCCTATTGGTATGATTACGGCTTTTCCTATTTCATATAATTCTTCAGAACTATCATTAAAGAGTATCTTAACCTCATCTGAAATACTGGCAAAATAGTGTGAAGATTGTAAGTCCTTAATTCTTATCATCATTTTGAAACAGGAATAAGATTTATTATAGAAATCAATCTTATCATCTACAAACTCAAGATTAGTATCAAAAAAATAGGATTTCATTTCTTTAGTTTTTCTCTTTAGTCCTTGTGAAAAGAATCTTAAAGCATTTTGGTCCTCTTCAATGTTATGATTAAATAAAAATATATGATAGCTATTGTCTTTTAATAACTTAGCTTTCGGAGAGTAAAGCATGCAATCGTATACCTCATAATCAAGTACATCTTTTCTAAAAATATAGGATTTTATCTTCCAATTCTTTTCAATCAAGGGTAAAAAATAGGGTTGAATTACTGGATCAATTTCATCAAAGGGAACTTCAAAACCCTCATCGTAAATATTTTGAAGAAATTCAGAATAATGCGATTTAAACTTTCTATATAGCTTTAATTCCTCTTCTTTTTGACTAATTAGATTTTCAAATACGTTTTTGGGGGGATTGGCGATAAAAATCGTAGCATTTTTAGATTTTTCTGCTTTCCCTCCTTCATAAATAAAGCCTAATTTTATCAATTTTTTCAAGATAGAATATAACGTAGTTCTCTCAACAGGAAGTGAATGAGTTAATTCTTTCACAATATTACCCTTTTTACCCGATTTTAAAAGGGTAAGGAATACATCTGATTCTTTCTGATTTAATCCCAGATTTTGAAATAGTTCAAATATTTTTCTTTCATTTATACTTTCTGACACAATATATGAAATAAACCAAAATATATAAATGTGTTGAACTGTCATCAACACAATAACATTTAAATTATTCGTTAAATATTATTCTATTAGACTTTAAAAGAGTTGAATTTATCTTGATTATTAATAACCTTGACTTTGAAAAAATGCACGGTTTGGGTAATGATTATATTCTCATTAATGATCTGACTTGGAAGATAGCTGAAGAGAATAAATCTTTAGTTGCTAAAAAATTGTGTAAATTTCATTTCTCCATAGGTGCGGATGGATTAATTTACATATGTAAATCCAATAAAGCTGATATTAGAATGAGGATTTTTAATGACGATGGGTCTGAAGCAGAGATGTGTGGGAATGGAATTAGGTGTTTTGCTAAATATATATATGAAAATGAGATAGTAAAAAAATCTAATATCACCGTTGAGACCCTGAAAGGTGTATTAATTGCTGAGCTTAGAATAGCAGATGGAATAGTACAAACAGTAAAAATAGACATGGGGCCTCCAATATTAAAATGTGAAGATGTTCCTGTTATTTCACTGAAAAACCAAGATACTTGTGTAAATGAATCCATTGAAGTGTTAGGGAAACCTTTTATATTTACGGCAGTTTCTATGGGTAATCCTCATGCCGTAATTTTCACAGATGAAATAATAACTGATGAGGATCTAGTAAAATACGGTCAGCTCATCGAAAAAAATGACCGATTTCCAAAAAAGATAAATGTCGAATTTGTGAAAACCATATCAGATCAAGAAGCGGTATTAAGAGTATTCGAAAGAGGTGTGGGAGTCACTAATTCTTGTGGAACTGGAACTTGTGCTGCTGTAGTCGCAGGAACGATCATAGGAAAATTTACAGAGAACATTCCTATTAGAGTTCATAATGATGGTGGAGATTTAATTATTACTTATACCGGTGAAACTGTATTTATGGAGGGTCCTGTGGAGAGAGCTTTTAAAGGAATAGTTGAACAAATTGAAATTTAATAGAGAGGTAGAAAAAACAAATGAAATATGAGGAATGGTTAAAAAATAAAGATTTAGAATATAAAGATGGAATTCTTACCATTGCTAATGTAAGTACAATTGAGCTTGCAGAAAAATTTGGTACTCCAATTTATATTATCAACGAACAGATGATCAGGAAAAGATATCAGAAATTAAAACAAGTTCTTGATTCTGAATATAAAAATAACTCAATACATTTTGCAATGAAATCCAATTCATCGTTATCTGTTTTAAAAATCCTCAATTCAGAGGGAGCATATTTTGATTGCACATCGACAGGTGAGATCTATACTTGTTTTAAAGCGGGAATTACTCCAGAAAAGATTATTTATACGGGAAATATGTTTACTAACGATGATTTCGAATTTGCTGTTAAAAATGATATATTAGTTAATTTGGATAGCATTAGTCAAATTAAGCGTTTAGCAAAAGCCTACGATGATATAGGAAAAGAGAAAAATATTATATCTTTTAGAATTAATCCCGAATTTGGAGCAGGACATCATGTGCATACTATAACTGCTGGAAAAGAAATAAAATTTGGAATTCTGGATAATCAAGTTATTGAAGCTTATTCAAAAGCAAAAGATTACGGATTTAAAAAATTTGGCACTCATATCCACATAGGCTCGGGAATTCTCAATCCTTATGATTTTGAAAAAGCGAGAGAAAAGTATTTAACGATTGTTACAAATTTAGCTGATACTCTTAATATTCAATTTGAATTTGTAGATTTTGGCGGTGGTTTAGGCATTCCATATCGTCCTGAAGAGGACCCTCTAGACTTAGAAGCTTATAAAAACACTGTTATTATTCCATTTAAAGAATTGGTTGAAAAAGGAGGATTTACCGATCCCAATCTTAAAATAGAACCTGGAAGGTTTTTATCAGCAGAAGCCAGTATAATTTTAGCGCAAATAAACACAGTTAAAGATAACGGCTTCAAAAAATTTGCGGGAGTAAATGCGGGATTTAATACATTAATCAGACCTACAATGTATGGCTCATATCATCATATTGTTAAATGTAATAATGGTGATAATAAGAATTTGGTTACTTATGATATAGCGGGTCCAATCTGCGAGTCCGGAGATATTCTCGGTAAAGCCAGACAATTACCAGAACTCCATGAAGGAGACTTTCTTGCAGTCTTAGATGCAGGGGCATACGGTTTTACGATGAGTAGTCCTTATAATTCTCGTCCGAGGCCTGCAGAGATTTTAATAAATAAAGGTAATACCTATCTCATTCGGGAAGCGGAAATCTATGATGACCTACTTAACCATCAAAAATTACCAAATCATCTTAAATAAATTTTATTTTTCTCAAAAGAATTAAATTAGTTGGAGTTTTAATCTTATTTCAACTATTGTGTTTTTTATTATTGATTAAAATCAAATTAATCGAAAATATGTTTAAGTGTGATAAAAAATGGTATATGATACTGTATTAAAAATTATCAAAGAGAGAAGAACGGTTCGTAAATATATTCCTGATAAGCAAGTGCCAATGGAAACATTGGAAGCAATACTTGAAGCATCTCGATGGTCACCCTCAGGGGCTAATACAAGTCATTTGTACTTTATCTAAAATTAACTTTTCATATTCTTCCGGCTGCAATTTAGGTTTTTCCGAAATATTATTTTTTTTCGCCATCTAATTCTTGCTTTATAGAATATGGTTTTTTGAGATCTTAGATTATTTTCGATTATATATAACTAGGATCTATGTAAGCTTTTTTCCGATTATAAGTAATATTTAAAAGAAATCACATCATCTCTTTTTTTACTAAAATCAATTTATTATAATTATTAAAATTTAAAGAGGATATCTAAAATGAACCTTAGAGAATTAGTTGTAGGTCAAGCAGAAAAATATAAAGATAAAGTATTTTTGTATTGGAAGGATGAGACTGTAAGTTATGCCCAGCTGAATGAATTTACAAATAAGGTTGCTAATTTCTTATATCATGATATAGGGATTCGTAAAGGAGATAAAGTTAGTGTTTATTTGCCAAATATGCCCGAATATGTGTATTTATATTTAGGGATTCCTAGATTAGGTGCTGTTATTGGACCTGTAAATGCATTATTTAAAGCCCGGGAAGTACAATTTGTCGTGGGGCATTCGGAAGCAAAAGCTATCATTACAATACCGCCGCTCATGGAAATGATTAATCAAATCAAAGGTGAGCTTCCAAATCTGAAACATATTATAGTAATTGGAGAACCTATTGAAGGAACACTAAATTTCTGGGAGTTAATGGGTAAAGCATCCTCAGATCCTTCCCCCATGGTGGATATTGATGAAAGAGAGGATCCAGCAGCAATACTTTACACTTCAGGCACCACAGGTTTTCCAAAGGGAGTATTACAAACGCATTTTAATATCAGGAGAAATGCGGAAATGATGAGAGACTTTTTGAATGTTCAAGATTATTTTCGCTTCATGCTAATATTACCTATGTTCCACGTAAATGCTCAAATAGTAACAGTTATGGCGCCATTGACTCTTGGAGCTAGTTGTATTTTAACTTCGGGATTTTCAGCTCAAACTCACTGGGAAACTGTTGCAAAATATAAAGCATCCACTTTCAGCGCTGTCCCCACAATTCTTTCAATTCTATTAAGAATGCCACACGAAAATCTTGACATATCTTCTCTTGAATTTGTCGTCTGTGGAGCAGCACCCTTACCAATTGAAGTAATGAAACAGTTTGAAGCGACCTTTAATTGTAAGGTTGTAGAAGGTTATGGCCTTACTGAAGGCACGTGTGGTTCTTCAGTGAATCCATTACCTACGGAAACAGAAGATAGACGAAAAATAGGAAGTATTGGTATACCTTTACCGGGCAATGAAATGAAGATCGTTGATGATAATGGTAATGATGTTCCCACTAAAACCAAAGGGGAGATTATTATTATAGGTGATAATATCATGAAGGAATATTTCAAAAATCCTGAAGCCAACGCTGAAACACTTAAACAAGGGTGGTTATATACAGGAGATATAGGTTATATGGACGAAGATGGCTTTTTCTACATTACTGACCGTAAAAAAGACATGATCATTCGAGGTGGAGAAAATATCTATCCGCGGGAAATCGAAGAAGTTCTTTATTCACATCCTGATGTCTCATTGGCTACAGTTATAGGCGTACGTGATGAGGTCTATGGAGAATTACCTAAAGCTTTTGTTGTATTGAAGGAGGGTAAATCAGTAACCGAGGACGAAATGATAGCATATTGTAAAACTAAACTTGCTAATTTTAAAGTCCCTAAATATGTGGAATACCGCCAGACTCTCGAGCAAACACCAACGGGAAAAATAATAAAACAAGGTTTAAGGGAAGAAGAAGAGAAAAAGAGAGGTAAAATTTTCGACGATAAGTGAGAATTGATCTTTCAAAATTAGAGCATAAAAAGGCTAAGGCGAAATTTCAAAACACTTTTAGCCACAAAAATTTTATATTTTAAATCCTTACTTTTTTTGAGATAAAATTATAAAAATGAGACATTTAAGGCTTGGATACCCTTTAATTGCTCTCGATGAAGAGTTGGCGTAATGAAATCTTAAAAAAGATTAATGATAATACTAATCTGCTCTGATATTTTTTATAATTTTATCTTAATTTTACCTAATTCCTTAACTGAATAAATTTTTTATTTTAATAAGGAATATTATAAATATATTTTAGTTATTGTAAAAATATCATACAAAGAATGGTTAGATAATTATGACAGTGAATGAATCTTACCAAAAGTTGGTTAATTATTTCATGAAATCTCCTTTTTCTCCACCTGATGCTGAAACTCTTTATAAGATGGTTAAATTACGCGTAACTCCAGAAGAAGCGGAATTTCTGGTTAAAATTCCTTTTCGCCGATCAACACTCAGCGAGATTTCTCAGAAAACAGGTATTCCTGCTGAGGAGCTTATCAAAACATTGGACGAATTAGCTCTGAAAGGAGTTGTATATCGAATAAAAGGTGAAGTTCCGAGCGAAAATCGGTATTCTCTTGCAGATGTGATGTTTGGGTGGTACAGAATGCCTTGGTGGTCAGGAAAAAAAGACGATTATCATACCAACCTCGCACCTATAACGAATAAATATTATATTGATCAGCTTGCCACAAATCTCACTGGTTATCCCACTCAGTTTCTTCGCTCAGTTCCAATAAACCAAACAGTTGAAGATCCTCGAACGATCCTACCGTATGAGGATGTTGTGAAATTAATTGATAGTTTTGAATATTATGCAGTATCAGAATGTGCGTGTCGTCATAGGCATAATCTTGATCCCGTTTTTGATGAAAGTAAATATCCTATGCATGTATGCTTGCATTTTGATGATCTTGGGAAATATACCGTGGATGTTGGAGTAGGGGAGGAAATTACTAAAGGAGAGACCTTAGAGATATTAAAGAAAGCTGCCGATGCGGGTTTAGTCCATGCACCTAATAATGTAGTAGAGGGCGTTGATACAATATGTAATTGCGATCCAGAATATTGTCTATGGCTCGAACCAACTGTGAAAATGCCCGGTATTGTCCCGAGAGGTCATCAACACTCAAACTATATTCGCGAAATCGATGAAGAAAAATGCATCAAATGTGGTCTTTGTGCTAAAAAATGCCCAATAGGTGCGATTGAGTTTATAAAGGAAGAGAAAAAATTGATTTTCACGCCAGAGAGATGCTTGGGTTGTGGCGTATGTGCGCATAAATGCCCCGAAGAAGCAATATCCATGAAAAAGCGTGATGAAGAAGCTGATTTTCCTCATAATTGGAGGGATTACAATACGAGATTTTTGAGAGAAAGAGGAATTAATAGATAAAATTTTTATTTTTTTATTTGAAAGTTATAGCGATTAGAGAAAGATCCTTGCTAATCTTCGGTTTTTGTAGATTTAAGGCTATCCTCGATAATTATATCTTCACTCAATAAATCCATCGTTGTTAGTCTTTCTCTCAAGTAATTTTCCATCCCTAATTTTTCAATTGTTCTACCTTGACTCATAAAATCTATTCCACATAAAATACTTGACAAATGAATAATAGAATCAATTGTTGGCGTTTGAATTCCAAGAAATTTGGCTAAAGAAGAGATTGGT
>SDBT01011332.1_pt1 | contig 14355 bp, 19 predicted proteins | sample 2277101 | NCBI WGS metagenome assembly SDBT01 (sample SAMN10404973, study PRJNA504765) | marine sediment metagenome | isolation source: marine sediment core GS10_PC15, 103 cmbsf | place: Arctic Ocean: Southern Knipovich Ridge | collected 2010
ACCTTAGATGGCTTACAAAAGCCGCTCACATTTTCAGAACAAAAATACAGTTGTTTCCTTACAGAAGAAAAGTAAGGAAGGGAGCTCCAACCAGAGTTGTTGGAAACAAAGGCAGCTGGGAATAATGTGCTGAGAAAAAAAGCTCAAATAATTTCAGGTATGCCCAAAGGTGATACCCGAAATTAAATCGAGCAGTAGTGTTCATCAGGCAGGACAAGCACCAAAATGTACCGATGGAATGAATGATGCTTGTTCTATATAAAACTTGTGATTTAACTAGAAATAAATATAAGTAATACCTGAAAATAAATGATAAAGGAAAAACAAAAGACGACAAAGAAAGAAATAATTTGGGGTTATACTTTTGGGCATACCCCAAATTAAATAAATAAATTGGAGTGATACCTTGAAATTGAGACCATGTAAAGGATTGAAGGACTGCCAGGTTGACAAGTTATATTGCCCTTATAGAAATCCAGAAGGCCACAACCAATTTAAGATGTGTGAATATTATGAGCCAGAGAAAAGAACGTAAAGATAAAGGAAGAAGCAGGGAATATTATAGCTCTAAAAATAGAACCAGGAGAAAATGGAAGAAGTGCATTAGCCTGGACAAAGACCTTTGGATAGAGATTGACATGAAAGCAAGAGAACGAGTGCAAACCAGAAGCGAGTTTATTAATGATATCATGAGGGTTACTCTGGGTTCAACAAAATCTTATATTAAATATCAACTTAAAGAAAAATCAAGGCATCTGAATCTTGTAAAATTCGAAGCCCTTAACTACAATGATGAGCAGGAAATAGAGGCTGCTATTAAGAAGATGAAATCAGAAAAATGAATTTTAGATTTTTGTTTGAAATGGATAGAGCCCTTGAACATGCTATGCCGGATAAAGGGGAACTAAATTATTGGGCAAGAAGAATTGGTTTTCAAGTACTTGATAAAGACTACAACCTAGTTGAGCCTAAAGTGCTAAACCTAAGAAATTGTATAGACCTAAATTAACTATAACACAGTTGCACGTTGGGCCCGAAACTTCTCGACGAGCTCTTTCTCCGGTCCTGGCCTGATCTGCAGCTGCAGGCCTTACATTTCTCGACCAGAGCCTTACCAAGGCAACGTGTCACTTAAGGCAGTGAAAATAAAAAAAAAGAAAATTAAGCTACTGGAGCTTTCCTACCTTTCCATGCCTGAAGCAGGATATCCCCTCCAAGAGCAATTGCTGATGTTTCTATCCACATATTGCTCAAGCCTGGTATATAAGAAACAACCACTCCAATCAGGCCTACTCTAACGATAGTCTCCCCTAATAGCCTGAGCTCGAACTCATCGAGCGTTCCATCCCTAAATGAAGCTTTAGCCCAACCTAACATGCTCCTGATAAGGGCAGCTAAAACAACCAATAACGGTTGAAAAATAGACCAATCCATTGTACTCACCTCCTGAGTATTTATTACAGAAAATCCTGTAATTGTTAGCTTTGATAACAAACTAAGCAGAAGTAGCCCTAGAAACGCGTATAAGGCTATAAGAAGCCTGTTATGCCACTTAGTTGAAACTTCTAGTGAAGTAAGCCTGTTTTCTACCTTATTAGCCTTAGAATCATCCATTGATTTGACCCCCTGAAAGTATAGTTAAATTGCTACCTGGAGAGATATACCCAAAACCGCCAGATATAGTTAATGCACCTGATTGAGCAACTTCAAGACTACCATCAGATATATTCAGATTACCAGTAATATCTGAAGTTTGATTGAGCACACATATTGCATCGTTTTCTATGATTGCATCACCTATGACTAAATCAAATTCACAGGGGTCTACATCAAGATAGAAATATTCAGTTCCAAATGCTGCCCCATCTGTCGAAACACCAAGTTTAATAGAATCTACACCTGCGCAATCTCCTTCAGAATATGTTCCTAGATTGGTTACATTTTCATTGAAATGTGTCCAAGTGTCATCTACTAATGCCATGTTCTCACTATCTATGCATGGATTAGATCCATTCAATAAAGTTATACGTATTACGCTGACACCCCAGGCTGATGTGTCCATCAAAATCCAGATAGAAATATTTTCCCTGATATAATTAACATCTGGCGATATGCTTTTTGAGATTTCGCCTGAACCAAATCCTCCAGTAATTTCATCAACACAGGTAACTTTTCCTGAATAAGTACCGAATAGTTTGTTTGTTGCATTAAGAGTAATTCCAATGCAATCATCAACTACTGACCATTCAGTAACTACTTCGAAATCATCAACAATAAAACTAGAAGAAAAAGAAGCTGCTATCACCAAAAGAAAGCAAGCGCTAATTAACTTTAATAATGAGCTTCGAGCCATCAAAATATACCTCCCCTTCCTGTCCATCTCCTAGATAAAGTTTAGTATTAACTCCAATATAAATATTTTCAATCTCATCTGATGTGCTGCCAATATTATTGCCGTTAGCATCCAGATAGCCACCTAGCTGTGGAGAAGTATCATCAGCAAGGCTTTTGAATTCATCAACATAAGATTTCATACTTGTATTTGTTGATTCGACATGTGTGACCATAGAAGTATTATAGATTACATCTTTAGCATCAACATAAATTTTCATAGAATCATTTGCGTCTGAAACATTTGTAAGAATACTAGCCCTAATTTCAGTATGAGTCGTGCTAATAGCAACATCATTAAGATAAAATTCCGTACCATAAAATTTTGAACAATTAACATCACCAACATGATTAACAGTGCAAACTCTATCTGAATAACCTAATGTAGAAGGCGTACTGCCAGCCCTAATTACCAAAGGATAATCAGTAGCCTCACCATCACCATCAATGATTACAGCTATCTTACCATCTCCATCTTCACTTTTGAATTGAGTGCGAGCTCCTGAAACATTGAAAGGGCCAGTCATTTCTTCATTGCCACCGATATCAACAAAAGTATTCAAATCTGTTTCAATATCTTCTTTGTCAATATCAATCACATAAGAAGGTGTGATCCATTCACCCTTGGTAACATTTGAATAACATACAGCCTCTATGTCTAGAGTTGTATTTCCAGTATCATCTGTGGTATAAAGAACATTATCGCAAGATTGGTCGACTGAGCAATTAGCAATTAAGTTTTGATTGTTAGTTATCCAGGAAGTGTTTGGGCTCCTGATAACAGAATCATTCTGAAATTCTGTATCATAAGCTATTAATCCACAGCTCCCTTCAGCAGAGCAATTGTCAGCTCCAACACTTATTGTGTCTGCATCATCCCTGCATTTTAAAGAGCCATTGGTATTAACGCCGTAAGAATAATTTCCTGTTGGGCAATCAACAATCATATTTGTAAAATTAGCAGACCATTTAGGATCACTTTCCGCAATTACAATATTAGATAAGGCTGAGCCATCACCTACAAAAACGCCGTTAGTAGTTGTAATATTTCCAGTGCAATTAATAATTCCTAAATCACCTCCAACGTAGCAGGTCGTAAGAGAAGCATTTCCAAACTCAGCTGGAGCTCCATAAGTGGAATAACTAATTACTTCATAGAGAACTACAGACAAAAGAAATAAAAAAAAAATTCCAATTGCTTTTTTCATTCTTTCAGATACCTGCCGCCTATTATTAGATTAGAGCTGCTGTCAAGCAAACCTAATTGTAACCAATTAGATCCATTCCAAAAATACATCTTTCCCTCATCAGTTCTATAAAATAATTGATATAAAGTTGGTGCGGCTGGAAATCCTGTGCCATTAGGAACTATACCCCCTCTAAGAGCTGTAGGAACATCTAATAAATAAATTCTCTTGAGAAATCTATCAAAAAGAGTATCATCGATTTCATCTATTCCAAGTGCCGGTTCAACACCCCCGAGCTTACCATTATTACCTGGGCTCATTGTCCGTGTTCACCCTTCAATTTTTTAACTATTCTATCGTCATCTAAATATCTTAGATCCCTCCTCGAAGAAGCCCAGAGGATATCTGCAATAAAAGCAGCTTCTGCCAGAGAAGTAAAACCTGAAGGGTCATTCGCCAGGAGATGAAGAGCTGCTAAATCAGTTGTGACCCTCTCAACCAATTCTGGAATTGTAGCATTTCCTTTAGAGGTCCATTTAACCTTGGAAATAGCAATTACAATGCCTTCTGCGTGAGTGATAAACTCATCGACCTCAGTAGTAGAAATTGAGGTATTAAAATTCTTAATTCTCGATTTCACTTTTGCAATAGTTGTAAACGTATATGTGCTTGCCATTATGGAACTGCCTCGTCAACATCAACCATCCTGAATCCAACTCCATCACTCCCTTCACCAACAGCTTCTATCAAAAGAGAATAGCAGAGCCTTAGCCATTCATCAGGAGCTCCAGCAATATCCCTTCTCATAAATCCATCCTGAATTGAAGTATAGTTTGGTGCATCCCCAGAGATAATAAAAGAAGCCAGGTGTGCAGCCATATAACATGCTGCAGGATTAACTAAGTTCCAATCCATATCTTCAGAAACATAAGCATAGCTGCCAAAGACCCCGCCTTTGGCGGTGGTAGTTGTTGGCGCAGTAGTCATTGTGATACTGCCTTCATCTGCTAAAAGGGAAGTAACTGCCTGGCCAGAACCCAAAACCTTTCTGCTATTGGCATCGAGTGTGACGTAAAAAACAGTAACATCATCTGTGTCCGGAGAATCAATATCCTCCAGCCTCCAGAAATCCATTATCAAATTTCCACCGGTGATTGTGTCAGAAGAAGCTGCAACCTCGAAAGCAATAAATGCATGAACCAAAGCAGTGATAGTGGGAGAATTTTCAGCCCTCATATCATTGATTAAGTCAAAATCAAACTCATTAATTCCATTCTTTAGATATTTTCTTTTTAATATAATCTCGTAATAAGCATCAACTGCAGAGCCAATCCTTATAGTGACTGCATCAGCAGCAGCTAAGTCCTTAACATCTTTGATGAATAAAGTTAGCTTTAACCTTCTGCCAGTCCCATCTCTTGAAGTTGTAGTTTTGGTGTAAGAAGCTATAGTAACCGTGCTCCCATCTTTTCCCAAGGCCAGGGCTCCTGACCCTTCCACTAATCTCCCGACAACAGCTTCTGCAAGTGCATCTGTAGAAGCAGTCCAGCCTGTATCTGCATCGCAAGCATCTACAACCAAAATGTTCTTAATATTTATATCTGCAATAGGCGCATGCTGAGTGTAAAATATTTTATTACTTCCATTAATATTCCCTTCCAGCTGCTCAAGCTTTACTGGAGTAGAAATCAATTTATTGATCAACCTGTTAGCAATTGGAAACAATGATAATAATGTAGGGTCAGAAACAACATCCTCTTTTTGATTGGTTAAGTTCCGGAACAAAGAAATCGAGGCGTAACCGATTTTCAATTCACCCCTTTTGCTAACAATTTTATTAATTCCTTACCTGTAGAGTTATGATGCTTTTTTTCAACTATTAGATTCACGATGATTTTCCATTTGTCATAAGCTAATTGTTTTTTTGTGTTAAAGAAGTGATGTTCGTTAAATAAAGGAATTATTATATCAGTTAAATCTTTTAATTTAGTAACTCTGAATTTCATACAGCGTTTTTTGTCGCTGATATAAATTCTTCCACAACCCAGAAAATCTTTTATTTTGAGAAGAATTTTATCATCATCTTTTTTTAGTTGGATTTCGAATTGGACAGAAGGTAGATTTGTACAGAAGAAACTTCCTTCACCTGCAGTAAATCCGCTCAAAAACCATTTGAAATTTTCTTGGGGGTAGCCCATCTAGACCACCACCTATGTTCCACCAAAGAATACATCAGTATCGATGCTGAAAGAAGTTGTTGTTGTGCCACAGCTTGCTTTGGTTGCCCATAACCAGATATAATCTGGATTAACATCGGAGGTATTGATAACTGGAACATAAGTGCTGTTAACTAAATGAACAGCAGAACTGGGAGTGTTATTATGATAACCATAAATATCTATGCACGTATCAGTTTCGGTATGATTTATAGAAAGATTAAGCACCCCATCGGGACCCCTATTTCCTCCCCAATCAACTTGGATAATTCCCTTGCTAGGAGTCTGGCCAAGAGCAGGCCTTAAAGTATAAGTCGGCATTGGACTAAACCTTATCTGACTTTCTCCTGTAGAAATACTAATGGTATAATCGAACACATCGATTGGATTGGTAATAGTGCTATTCGAGCAAAGAGTGGTATTAAGAGAATTGCAGGCAGTTAGCGTTAAGAAATATAAATCGGATTTAACATTTCCTACTTGCCAATAAGCATATCTTGAATCATTGGAGTTGATTCCATTTGAATAATTAAAATTAGTATCTATGACTCTTGTGGAATTAGTTGTTCCATAATATGAAAGGTTGAAGTAAACGCCAGTGTTATTATCCCTTACACCTGGATGAGTCCAGTTAATTAAAACATCATTTGGATTGGAGCTATTAGAATATTTGGAATGTAAAGTGGAAAGTCCCCATCCTGTGCTATTGAACAAATTTAAATTAATTGTATCCGGCGCTAGGATAGTAGGAACTTCTGGGATGTATCTTGCATCAATTGTTCTATTAGTCCCAAAAGTGCAATTAATTGCAGATGTGCAAGATGAATTAATTCCCTCACAATTCCATTTAAAAGTTCCTGGAAAAGTTGAAGTGATAGGGTGAGGAATAGTTCTTGTGAAAGTAACTGTTGCATTGCCAGTGATGGTTTCTGTTCCATTAACTTCCCATAAAGATTCATTGACTGCGTTCCACCATAGCTTTACAAAAGTAAGAGTTGTATCATTGGTTTGATTAACAGAACATACGAAAGGAATTGAAGCGCCCTCATTATACTGGTTTGATGTATCGACTGGGGAAACTAAAGTAACTGAAGGATCTATTATCAAATTACCATAACCTTCATAATAAAGAAGTCCATTACTTAAGACTCCTGTATGGCCATTAATATCAAAAGCATCCAGATAAGAACCCACTTGTTTCTTTATCCTCATAGAAATTCTGTGAAGTGCTTTATTGTTGACTTCATAATTATAAGTAATCTTAATTTTATCTTTAGTGAATGTATAGGTTTCATAAAGAACTCCATCGTCAATATTCTGCCTTCCTTTTCTATACCTGGTCTTTCTGACGATATCAAAATAATTTCCATAGTCAGTAAGCTCCAGGGTAATATGCTTTTTATTCAGGCCTACAAACCTATTGTTCCTGACCCATTCATCAGTGCCATAAGTTTTATAATATTCTGTAATGGTGTCAGCCTGGAACGCAATAAACCTCCCACACTTGAGTGTGAAATCATCTTTAGTAACCCGGAGCGTTGCTGCATCACAAACATCTGAGGGCAGAGAAACAACAATCTTGTCTGCAAAAATATTTACAGAATAGAGGCCTCCAATTAATACTAGGATTCCAATAAAAATTCCAACAATAAATTTTTTTCCTTCTACCATTTTTATTTGTGATACAAAACAAAGTAAGTTGTTGAAGCAACTGACATGCCCTTTACTTTATGTTCTGGAATGTTGTTTTCATTCATGTAATCCAGGACTCCCTGAGCTGTTCCCGAAACAGTGAACCAATGGCGTTTGGTTGTATCACTACCTTTAGTTTCAGTGATAGTCACTACCTGCCCTGATAATGTTCTTACACGTACCATTTACATACAAACCTTACTTTTGCAGTTCTACAATCTTTTTGATTTTTCCTTTCTCAGTCATGGGCTGTCTTTTACAACCAAGCGCTTTTAAAATCTCTACTAGCTTTTTGACTTTGAAATCCTTAAGCTCATCCTCAGTATATTTTTGAGGAGCAGTTCGTTCCTGAGTAGTCTCATCAGGTACTGCAGCATCTGGTTCTGTAGTAACATCCGGACTAGCAGGTTCAGTCTGTTCTTCAGGCTCATCCTTTGGATTAGAGTCCAGAATCTTTGCAATCAAAATCACTTCAGTGTCCTTGCGGGTCGTTCTGACTTTTCTGGCCATAAGCAAATTCATCTGCTCGTTTTTGTTGAAGCCCTTAGCAATTGATTTAGTGTAAATGCCCCTTGGGTCAGGAGTTCCTGCAGGAGTCTTTGGCAAATCACTGCCTTTTAATCCTGGTGTATTTGTGTCAGTCACGCCTAGTTCAGGCGGTCCCTGGCTGATCATACTTCCCTTTTTGTCAAACTTTAATCCTCTTCCTAAATCCTTCCTGTAAAAAGGATGTCCTACCTCGCCCCTAACAGGCCTTTCTTTTTCATCTACCATAGTTAGATCACCTACTTTATTTTTTAAGATTCGGCAGCTCCTTCCTGCCTGTATTCGTAATCAAAAACTAAATATCCTACAAAAGCTTCAGTATCATTTACTGTTGCTTCCAGGCCTACAGTAACCGCATTAATTGTAGCTGATTTAACATAAGCGATTCCTGACGTGTCAGCAACAGGAGATTGCTTGAAAGCAAAAACTACCGGAACATTTTTCATCATCTGGCCGAACGTAACAGCCTCATCTATATCTCCTGAAGATGGAGTCATTGCGACTACGCCACCAAATAAATTCTTGCAGTGCAAGTCTCCTGAATGGATTCCACCATGAGATTGAAGTTTCTGGCCTACTAAATTTCCTTTTTTCTGGCCTACTTTTTGAGCATACGTCCCTTCAGGATTTACATCAAAACCAGGATCAAAAGCAAGCCAGGTAATATCAACATTAGTTGTAGGGCCTGCTATTCCTGTGAAATCCATTACAAATGATTTGGTAGTAGGAGCGCTTGTTCCAAGATGAATAAATCCAGTTGTTACAGCCGTATCATCATCAAATGAAGCTAAGACCATAGGAGTATGTTTAAAATTATGTGGGAACTTAACAGTTAGTGCAGTTCCATCCCCAGCGCTTATAGGTACTCTTGCTATACCCCACTGGATGTTTCTGAAATGAGCATAACCTGAATGGAAACCAAATCTTGAATGTCTATGAGTAGCAGCTCCGCTTTCACGAGAATCCAGAATCAAATACCCGACTACAATTCCTGTGGCCTGATTAGTTGAAGTGACATTTACAACAAAGCTCTTTGGTGTTTTTCCAGAAACAGAAATGCACAAATCAGTATTGTCAGTGTCTGTTTGAGAGCAGGTAAGAACTAAATAATTGGCATCCCTCATCGGCTTGGCTAAAGTAACAGTAGCAGTTCCATCACCAGTACCAAGAGTTACAGCAACCTTCCCCCCTCTGAAATTAGAAGCGTGAAATCTGCCAGAATGAATACCATGTCTAAATCCTCCTGGTTGTAATGTTCTTGCGTTTCTTGCCATTTTAACGAGTTGGGGCTCCAGTCTTTAAAAAAAAGAAAGGAACAAAAAAAATTATGTTTGGGAAACTTTAATCAATGCCCAGGCTTCAGTGAAGATATTGTTGGTTGTAAAGGCCTGATCATAGTAGAGCTTGTGGATTGTTTCATCCTTCTCAAACTCATATCCCACAGCAGGCATTTCCTTCCAGGCTAAGCCTACAGAAACCCTCTCTCCATTTTTCTTCTCCCCTATAACAGGGCAGATGTTGCAGGATGCGCCAGGAGAAGCAGCCTCATTAACCTCGGTTTCTCCTGAAGTATACGCAAAATTGGCGTTGTCTGTAACTATAATCTTCAGCCCGATATACTCGCCAAGCTCTCCTTTAAGAACAGGTTTGTCACTTCCATATTCAGAAGCATTGACAAATTGTGAATCCTTAAGCAATGTTGCTTCCTGGTAAGAAGATATTACCAGATATTTAGGAACACATTTACTGTTGACTTTAATCAATCTTCTGGCGTCAGCTATTAAATCTGTAGTCAGAACATCACCAGTAGTGATATCCTGAATCTGAGTAGCATCACCACCATAAACTATATTGGCAGTTAAAGCTGTAGATTGAAGTTGAGTTGCTATAGATAAGTCAACATCATCAGCCATATCTTCAGCAATGGAATATTTTGCCTGAGCAATCAGATCAATAGCAGTGGTCATTACCAATCTTTTGGTAATTGTAATGACTCCCTGTAAGAAATCAGATGCAACCACAGTAAAGTCTACAGTGTCCATGTTGTCCATTTCAGTCTTAGTTCGAACAGCCCCTTCTGTGTGGGATGTTGTTATGCTTAGATGTGAAACAGAAAGCGGTATTGTAACCGTTGTGTCTTTACTTCCCACCATTTCTTTGTTAACATAGATAAGCTGGTCAAGCTGCCTGAACTCTTCAGCCCATTTAACAACTTGTGATGACCACTTTGTTGGCCTCATATCAGTTATGCCGGTAGTAGCAATTCTTGTGTGAGCATCGGCAAGAGTAGCTAATCCTCTCCCAACAGGCTGCCCATTCTGTGACTGTAAAATTTGAAGTTCTGCTATGCTTTTCATTTTATCGACCTCCGTTATCAATAAGGAACGCATGCATTGCCCTGTCCTCATCTGAAACTGGAAGGCCTTTTTCCCTAAGCTCGGCAAGACCCCTGCCTGCTGCTGGAGAATGATGGCCTGTAAGTGTTGCTGTGTTAGCATTAACGTTAGGTTCCCCTCCTAGATTATCTGCTGGGGGATCACTGGCAGGATCAGCTGAACCTTCGACATCATTGATTGGTTCTTCTGTAGCCTCCTCACCTTCCTCGAGGTCACTAGGTTGTAGTGGAGCATTACCGGGTTTAACTGTAGGTGCAGGATTCCCTTCTGGCAAAGAAGGATCAACAGCTGGAGTTTCTGAGAGCTTGCCTTTACCTTTTGGCTTTTGTTTCTTAAAAGCAGCAGCAACTTCTTTCATAGAAGCTCCTTTGTTCTTTTTTATAAACTGTTTTCTGAAATCAAAAAATGAAGCAAGCTCAGCATGCTCGCCGATAACTTCAGAAAGCTCGGTAAGAACTTCTGTTGATTTTTCCATAAGAGCTTTTTCCCTGTCATTAATCTCATCAGCTTCCAGTCTTCCGATAAGAAACTCACTTACAACTAAGTTAGAAACTGCTTCAGTTTTCTTAGTCAGTTCAACCTTATCCTTGAATTCCTGAAGTTCAGAAATTTCTTTATCTCTTGTCTGTAGAGCTTCATTAGTAGCATCGTTAACCATCAATTCTTCCCCTCCCTTTTTCTTTACCTTAAGGTTCTCTTTACCCGGCTTAACATAAGGATATTTCTTATCATCGCCATGACCGGCTAAATTATTCAAATCTTTATTTGGTTCCATAGTTAAATCACCTTCTTGTTTTTTTAGATTGTTTAGCATTGTCTCCCTAACGGCGGGAGTTAATACAAAAGAGAAAGATCTCCATAACAAATCAGTTGCTATAGTCTTACCGGCAACTTCATTCTTTTGGTAATCTATAGCAGGGGAAACTCCCCACTTAGCGCCTGTAGCAAGTGTCTGTGCACAGGCTTTATCGACTATCTTTAAGTCACCGTATAACCCAGGTCCTTTCTCGCCATCATCATCCCAACGAGGATTAATTACCTGGCCTAACCAGTTAGAAGCACCTTCACCCTTGGTTGTATCAAGATGGTCAAAAATAATTCCTACTTCGTCAGCATTTTCTGCAACTTCCATAATTTCTTCTTTAGGATAATAAATGCCGTTATGCTCGCCTTCATTCATGAGCAGCTTGTTTTCAAAAATATGAGGTACAGTAATTTTTTCAATCTGAGAATCAGGAATTTTGGTTCCAGCAAGTGTTGCTCTAAGCTTGTCAACTTCATCTACAAGTTCTTTAGTTAAAGGAAGGTTGAATTGCTCTTCCAATGTAAGCTTAGCTGTATCCATCCAGAGCCTTTCTACAGAACTCCTTTATATTATAAACTCGGATTTAGCTCTCTCCAGCCCCTTTCTATTATCTTTACATGGGCATGGATAGTATTGATAGTCGTATCAAGGCAGATCTTAACTCCCTTTCTCCTTAAATCTGCGATGAACCATAAATCCTCAAAAAATGCCGTTGCCTGGTGAGTAACCTTAAACTTTATGCCTGGCAGATGTATGCACTTCAATAAAGCGCAGCTCAGGCCGCATGCAATAATCTCCATAAAATCAGGGGCTTTCTTGATCTCTTCCCAGGTAAGACCCTTAAGGGGAGGCAGATGCGGAGTCTTGCTGCATCTCTTCTCATCATAGTCCTGAAGAAAACAAGTAGTTTCAGGCCTGTGCATGTAGCCAATTGGAGCAGTAACGAAATCAACGTTATGCGACATCAACTTCTCGAGCGTATCAGGCTCGAGCAGGAAATCAATATCCACAAAAAACAGATATTCATAGCAGTTATAAAGAGCATGATCTACAATGTGCTGCCTGACTTCCTTACAGGCATCCCTGAAGAAAACAGGCCTTTTAATATGCTCGACCTTAACCTCTGGAAAATTCTTTATTAATTCCATAGCATGAAGTGGCTCTTCAGAATTATCAACTAGCAGGATATCAAAATCCTTATACGTCTGTGCAAAAATCTTAGGCAGACAGTGCTTCTCAATATATTCATAATCCGTGCACGTTCCAATTCCTATCAATACTTTTTTCATCTGAGTTCGGGGATGTGATAATACCCATCTTTATCTTGTTTGTAAAACCTTCTTCTGCCATGTTTGAATTGATATCCACTAAATATATCACGAGGAGTTACACAGAATCTAGCAACTTTCATATCAATAACAATCAGAGATGATGGATAATTCCCATGACCACAACAGCACATGATAGTTTGAAATCTTGTTTCTTCGTTGATAAATTTAACTAAGTTTTTCATGCACTTATCTACATGTTGTTTATTATGGCTTTTACACATCTATAACCGCCCCGCAAACACAGAGCCTGTGCCTAAATATGTTATAACCCCTTTTGGAATCTACATGAACATCAAAGATTCCATTGTCCTTGCCACAGCCTGGGCAATTCATTGCTGCAGACTCTGGCAGCAGATAACAGAACTGCAGGCCCCTCCTATTTCTATAAACTTTCGAGCTCGAAGCTTCTCTAAAAACTTAGCTCGTTTAGATCCATTAAAGATAGAGTCTAAAGTTTCTGTGTTAGCATTTCCAAAAGTAATAGAACATTTGGAATCCAGGCAGCAGGAATAACAACTACCGTCAGGAGCAATATATAAGTCATGCTCATTCCTTTCCAGAAAAGGGCATTTCAAATTAGGAGTATAAGAATCAACTTTGCCTGTAAACTTCTCCCTGTCATTCCATGCAAATATAATTGATTTTTCGACCTTATCTTTAGCAGGGTGAAGAAATCTTTCAAGAGAAGCTGCTATAAGCGGAACTTCATCCAGAATAGGAACCCTTAAAATATCAACATCATTGGGAATAAATCCAAATGAATTTTTAATGGCCTTTACATAATTATGTAATGTGAGAATCCTGACATTCACAGTAATGTGTGAATCTAATTTATTTCTGATAGAAAGAAAATCCTTGAAGTTCTGTAAAACTCTTTTTAGATTCAACCCATTCATCAAAAAGAATGTATCTTTATCAACTGAGTCTATGCTGCACATTAGCTTGTCAATAAGGCCTTCTTTGATTATAATCTCTGACTTAGCTTTTGTCAGCAAAGAAAGGTTTGTGTATAAAATTTTCTTAACAGATGGCAGCCTTTTTTTCAAAATCCTGAGAATTTCAATAAAATTTTTATTGAGCAAAGCATCGCCATTCTCAGAGAGCTGCATTATCTCTATGTTATGCCTGCAGTCCGGGGCAGTGAGCTCTGCAGTAATTTTGTGGATTAGGGAAATAGGCATAGTTTGCCTCGCAAGATTTTCTCCCCTATCCTTAGGGCAATAAACGCACCTGGCATTACAGAGAACAGACAAAGATAAATTAATTGACTTCAGCATAAATCACACTTCCTTATTGCCAGCATAGACCTGAAACGCTGGCATAAATTATAACCAAGGGTGTTACAGAATCTAGTAACCCCGTCCTCATTGTCATAGTCGTGAAACAATATAAACCCATCCTTCTTAACAAAAGACAGGAACTTTTCAAAGTCATGCTTAACACCTTCAAAAGTATGATCACCATCTATAAAGATTAAATCAAACATCTGTTTTACTTTATAATCGAATGAGTTTAACTTAAGGTTTAAAATCTGTTTAACGCAACCGGAAAAGCGAATATTGTTATTAACTTCATCAACAGAAGAATAGATGTTATCTTCTGGAATTCCTTCATAATTATCCAGAGTTATTATCTTAACATCCTCCCTGGCCTGAGCCATGATAATAGCTGACCATCCTTTGAAAGTTCCAATTTCCAGGACCAGAGGATTTCTGGGAAGGCCAAGAATTAAAGAACGTAAAAACACTTGCTCTCCTGGCTGAAAATAAGGATTGCTCTCTAAGAATGTTT
>SDBT01011333.1_pt1 | contig 14355 bp, 10 predicted proteins | sample 2277101 | NCBI WGS metagenome assembly SDBT01 (sample SAMN10404973, study PRJNA504765) | marine sediment metagenome | isolation source: marine sediment core GS10_PC15, 103 cmbsf | place: Arctic Ocean: Southern Knipovich Ridge | collected 2010
TTTAATCGGATATCATAAAAATAATTATATTTAGTAGATTCAGAAAATCCACCAACTTCGTCTAGAAAAGATTTACGGAATAAAAACACATTCCCGTAATCTTGATTATCACGTACTCGACCATTATGATGTTTTAATAAATGAACTTCTTCAATATTTCCATTATCATTCACTTCATAATCAGCATAAACCATTCCAGCTTGCGGATTATTCTCCATTGCCATTTGCATGATATCAAGACAGGATTTCTTTAATTTCACCGAATTGTTTGCATCTTCAATTAATAAAACATATTGCAAATCAGTTTGCTTTATTTTTTGATTAATTAAATATGGATAATCTGAATCAGTTACAAATTCAGATAGATTGATAATAGTTACTGTCGCATTCATAATATTAGAGTATTAATATTAAGGGAATAATACTAAGATTTATTAGTGGCTTTCAAATAATAAGCAATTGCCAAACTAATTATTATTAAATAGTTTTATAATTATCAAATTAGTTTTAAAAAGTAAATTCGAATTAATTTTAATATGATCAAGTATAGACAAAGAATTTTATCAGCAACTTTATTGATAATTACATTCTCATGTAGTCCACCGACTTCAATAGAAATCGAGCAATCTTGGGCGGAACAGACTTTACAGGAGCTTTCGTTACGCGAGAAAATTTCGCAAATGCTTATTTATTCAATGCATTTGAATTTTCGAAATGATGAAAATGAACAATGGCAGGAAATTAACCAATTAATAGAAAGTGACGGTATAGGTGGAATCCATTTATGGAGCGGAAATACCGGGCTATCAGTAACTATGTTGAACAGTTTGCAGAATGATTCAAAAGTCCCAATTCTATTTGATATGGATATTGAAAGGGGATTGGAACAACGTTTCCCGGAAGGAACACAAATTCCACCGCAAATGGCGATTGCCGCCACCGGTAATCCGCAAAATGCTTATGATGCAGGGAAAATTGTCGCATTAGAAGGACGAAGTGTAGGCGTGCATTGGAATTTAGCTCCGGTTGTTGATGTGAATAATAATCCTGATAATCCGATAATTAATACACGCGCTTTCAGCGATACGTCCGATATGGTGGCGGAATATGCTGTACAATATATTAGGGGACTACAGGCCGGTGGTATGTTGGCAACTGCTAAACATTTTCCCGGTCACGGCGATACTCAAATCGATTCTCATAAATCGCTTGCCACAATCCCAAGTGATTCAACACGATTATGGTCGGTTGAACTGGCACCATACAAAAAAGTAATAGATGCCGGAGTTGATGCAGTAATGATTTCCCATTTAATTGCACCCGATTTTCAACCAAATAGTTATACGCCGGCTACTTTATCAAAATTTTGGATACAAGATATTTTACGCGGTAAGCTCGGATTCAGAGGAGCCATTGTAACCGATGCGATGGATATGGGTTCAATGACCGCTAATTTTTCAAATGATTATGCATTAATTAATGCAATTAATGCCGGGTGCGATATAATTATCCAAAAACATAATTATCGCAGAACGATTGATGTCGTCGCAAATGCGGTAAAAAATGGAATTATTGCCGAAAATCGAATTGATGAATCTGCCCTGCAAATGTTGAAATTGAAAGAGAAGGCAGGATTACATCTATCAAAAAACGTGAATTTTAGAACTATGCAAATAAATGTTGGTACTGCTGAGTCACATCGCAAAGCAGAAAATATTGCACAGCAATCATTAACCCTTGTAAAAAATGATAGTAATCTAATTCCGGTGAATTACCTGAATAGCAAACAGATTAATGTCATTGATATTTATGGGAGCAGTTTTAATCATACTCAATCTGTTGCAACAACAACACTGTTAACAAATTTAATTAATGTTAATTCTTATGTAATTGATGAAACAGATAATATTGAATATTTAGAATCAATTGCCAATAATATAAATGAAAATAGTATCATTATTTTTAATATTTTTTCCAAACCAAGCGCATGGAGGGGAACTGTTGCATTAAATGACAATCAAACTGTTTTTATTAATACACTGTCGGAAAAAACAAAAAATATTATTATGGTTAGCTACGGAAATCCTTATATTATTAGTGATTATAAAAATATTTCTACGTATCTCTGTGCCTGGGAAAATCAGATAGATTTGCAAGAAGCAGGAGCAAGGGTAATATTGGGTCTTAATGATATTAGCGGCAAATTGCCGATTAATATTCCGGCTGTTGCTAATCGTGGTACGGGAATTAATTTAGCTAAATTTCCGAAATATTTGCAAAAACCGCCTGTTGATAGTGAGGAAAAATTACAGACGGTTATGCCTTATGAAGTCGGTGCGGAAATAGACAGTCTACTAATAATGATAAATGACGCTGTTGCTGATTCTGCTTTCCCGGGTGGTGTATTATTGGCTGCGAAAAATGGTAAGATATTTATACATGAAGCATTTGGATATCATACCTATGCCAAAGAGAAACCAACCGGACTGGGAAATATTTTTGACCTGGCATCGCTTACAAAAGTTATATCAACAGCTTCAGCAATAATGAAATTATTTGATGAAGGTAAAATTGATCTAGATGATCCGGTTGGTAAATATATACCTGAATTTATTGATCAAAAATTAGAAGGTTTAGAGCGCCGTAAATTAGTTACGATCAAACATTTATTGACGCACACATCGGGTTTACCGCCATTCAAATTATATTATGAAATTGAAGGCGATTCTACAGCGAGAATTGATTCTGTTTATAAAACAAAATTAGATTCTATACCAGGTGAAAAAATGGTCTATTCTGATATTGGTTTTATTTTGCTCGGTAAAATTGTTGAAAGAGTTTCGGATAAACCATTAGATCAATTTGTTAAGGATGAAATATTTATTCCTTTAGGAATGATCGATACTTATTATAATCCATCTGAGATAAAGTTAAAACGCATTGTGCCAACAGAATACAGTGAAATTGAGGGCGGATTTATACATGGTTATGTTCACGATGAAAATGCTCATAGTTTGGGTGGGGTAGCCGGTCATGCCGGACTTTTTTCCACAGCGGATGATTTAGCAATTTTCTCCCAAATGATGTTGAATGGCGGTAAGTATAGTGAAGAAAATTTATTTTCTGATGAAACTATCGATCTATTTACTCAATCCCATAATCCAAATGATAATAGTCGATGTTTGGGATGGGATAGTCCTAATGGCACATCTTCGGGAGGAGTGTATTTGTCTGATAGCAGTTATGGTCATACCGGATTTACCGGTACTTCACTTTGGATTGATCCTGAAAATGATATTTTTGTAATATTACTGACTAACGCTGTCCATCCGCACCGTGAATGGAAGAATCCAAAATATTATGATTGGCGACAACGGATACATTCAGCTGTGTATGAAGCACTAGGTTTTACAGAAATGAATCCAAAATTAAAATGGCGAAAAATTTGGAATGTTAAATAGATTATTAAAATTACTAGTTATTTCAATTTTAATAATTATCACTTCTTGTAGTGCTAAGGCAGAGAATCAGAAATGGATTGAGACGCTACCAAAACCTTGGCTAATTAGTGAGACGGAAGTATCAAACATTTTGCCCGAATTTCATATTCGATATCCAAATTTTGAAGAGCGTCTTAAAGCTATCGCAATCTGGAGAATCGGAACTCCATATGATGTTTTTAAGTTGGGAGAGGAAATATTACCCGACACCGATCCAATAATCCGATTGGATGTTTCAGATTGTACAGTACATGTATTAACAAGTCTTTCTTTAGCACAAAGCCTGACTTGGGATAAAGCCCGTGAGCAAATAATTAAAATCCATTATAAAATTGAAGAAGATGGTAATCATACACCAACGTATAAATCGCGATGGCATTTTACATCAGATAGAATTCTATCGAATCCATATACCGTGAATATTACAAATAAGCTTGTTGATTCAAGTGATTTAGAAAATGTTGATTTGACATTAAATGTAAAAGATAACGGTTCAAAGTTAATAGAAATAGATTGGTCAAGAAAAATTCAATTATCATATATCCCAAATAATAAAATAAATTCAGAATTGTTGGAAAAATTACCGCAAATATGTGGCATAGCTTTTATTCGTAAATCCAATTTCAAAAATGGTTTAGCAATTGCTCATGAGGGAATCCTAATTGATAAATATGATTTAATTCATGCTTCATCAGATGCCGGTAAAACGACAAGAGTTAATTTAATCGATTATTATTTTAACAAAGGAGAACCGTTATTTGAAGGTATTATGATATATAAATTTGTTCCAATCAAATAATTGAAAGGGAATTACCAAACAAATATCTTAATTAATAAATTAAATATTTTTTTCTAATTTCTTGAAAATATGATATGTCATCTTGGAATGAATCAATTATTTCAAGAGGCGTACTCCCTTCCTTAAGTTGCGTAATAAGTTGATCTGACCCCCATAACCGTCCCATTGATTCTTTATTTATAATAAATTCATTCGGATACAATTCATTTAACGCCCACAAAAATGTTACGCCGGTCAATATACTATTATAATCGTCACGGTTGATAATATTTATTTCAATTCCATTGCATTGGATATTTTCAAATTTCGGATATTTCGACATAGTTGCAATAGACACAGGCGTAAATTGAGTTGGTTTAAATATAACTCCCGGTAAATCCTGTTTATTCAATAGACTTATTAAACTATTTGCATCAATCCAAGGGGCGCCAATTTGTTTAAACGGTGAAAATGTACCGCGCCCTTCACTTACATTTGTCGCTTCAAAAAGACAGAAACCGGGATAAATGATAGCTGTTTCTAAATCCGGAATATTAGGAGATGGATCGGTCCAAGGTAAAAATGTTTGATCATAAAAGTAGTCCCAACTATAATTCTTCATCGGGATAACAGTTAATTCGGGTATCGGATTAATCATCTTTTCGCCGATAATTAGTTTTGCCAGTTCACCGACTGTCATTCCATATCGTATCGGAATTGGATATTGCCCGATAAACGATTTAAAGTTTTTTTCAAGAATAGGCCCTTCAACTTTATTCCCGATAGGATTTGGACGATCAAGTATCATGACAGGTATATTTGCTTCAGCAGCTGCTTCCATAACCAAACCAAGTGTGCTGATGTACGTATAGAACCGTGCACCAATATCTTGAATGTCATATATGATTAGATCAATATTTGACAGCATTTGCTGAGTAGGTTTTCTGATTTTACCATACAAACTGATTACGGGCGGGATATCCGATAAGCTAGAATCGTCGTTGACATGTTCACCGCGCTGAATATTTCCGGAAAAGCCATGTTCCGGTGAAAATATTTTTGCTATTCGAGTGTCATTACTATTGGAAGTACCTTGCTGACTAACATCACGTTCCGGTGTAAATATCGTTTCGATTTGAACAGCGGTTTTCACATATAATTGGGCAAAATTTGTATTTCCGTTTTTATCGATTCCTGAATGATTTGTCACTAATGCTATATTTTTACCATAGAGTTTATCAATATGATCCTCTAATAAAACATCTAAACCGGTTTTTACTATTGCTGGATTATTTTTTTGAGATTTAGTATCTGAACTATTATTAACTGAAATTTTGCTACAGCTCCATAAAAATATTACAAGTAGAATAATTTGTATTATTTTTTTATTTATTAACATAAGATAAATTACAAAACCTGAAATGTATATATACAAGAAGTGTTGCTTTTAAATAGGATTACAATATCGTATATTTGTGAATTAAAATACCAGATATAATTTTAAGGAATATACAAATTTGAACAAATACGATTACCGTGCACCAATCTTTCAAAATTTTACTATTGATAATGAATTTTATAATTCACTAGGCAAAAAACATATCATTCGTACTTTAATGGGGGAACATCAGGTTATACTTAATTTTTGTAAAGTATTAGAAAAATTAGTGAAAGATATAAAAAAGAAATCATCAATTAATGATGCCCAGGAAATACTTAAAGATATTCAATTAATATCAGCGCATTTATTAAGAACCGAAAAACATCATATTAGAGAAGAATATACATTTATTCGACGTTTGGTTGGAATGGCAGAGTTTGACCCTTCTCAAGAAATTCGCCACCAGCATGATGGTTTAGGTGTCTTAAAACGGAAATTGGAACGTACTATATATGAGATTTATATCACGCCCTATGATGAATTCCAAAAGGAGTTGCAATCGGTAAGCCGAAAATTAATAAGAGATCTTAAGATACATATTGATATAGAAAATAATATCTTGTACCCACAAGCAGTTAAATTAATCCCTGATAAAAGTCGATGGAAGAAAATGCGTAAAGAATCCGACAATATCGGGTATTGCTGTTTTACTCCCGGAAAACAGTAAATTTAAAATATAAATCACTTAGTAATAGATTGTTTTAGGTCTATTTTTTAACCAATTTTAGGATTAATTATGGAATTCATTATATCTGGATTGGTACTTGGTTTCTTAACAAGTTTTCACTGCGTGGGAATGTGCGGACCAATTGCAATAGCGCTTCCTCTGCACGGCGAAAGTAAATTACATAAATTATTTGGTGGCATTTTATATAATTTTGGAAGAACAACCACTTATATAATATTCGGATTTATTTTAGGACTATTCGGGCAAGGTCTTGTAGCATTAGGATTTCAAAGATGGGTGTCTATTATCGCAGGGACTTTAATGATTATAACTGTTTTGTCACCATCATTATTTAAGTCTAATTTCACATCTTCAGGACTTATCAATTTATTATTATCCAAAGTAACATTAGCACTTAAAAAATTGTTTTCAACCAAATCCTTTAGTAGTCTGTATTTAATTGGTTTACTAAACGGGTTATTGCCGTGTGGTCCGCTTTATATGGCATTCATAATTTCCACAGGAACAGGGAATTCAGTTACTGCTGCTATTTTTATGTTAATGTTCGGATTAGGAACAATTCCCTTACTGTTCTTAGTGACTATTTTGGGTAATTTTATCAGTGTTCCTCTTAGAAATAAAATAAATAGTTTATTCCCAATTTTGATTGTAATTATTGGCCTATTATTCATTTTAAGAGGGTTGAATCTTGGAATTCCATTTTTGAGTCCAAAAGAGGAAATGATTAAAAAGAAAATAGAAAAAACAATTGAAAAACAGAATATGGATAACACTATAGAAAGTAACTTAGATAAAGTAGGATTGAGTCGTAATTGATATGGGAGTTAACAAAATCATAGTCATTCGTAATGCCTGTAAAAATACTATATATTTCCTATTTTGATCAAAAATAAATCAGATTCTTCACAATTAATTTGTTACCATTGTGGCCTAACCTGTGCTGATGATTCAATCGCCATAGGCGATAAATTATTCTGTTGTAATGGTTGTAAAACTGCTTTCGAAATCCTTGAAAGTAGTGACATGTGTAAATATTATGATTTAAATGAAGCTCCTGGTTCCACACCGGTTGAATTTGGATTTAAGGAAAAATTTAATTTTCTTAATGATGAAAATACATTGCAACAATTATATCAATTTGTGAATGATGATATTGCCACTGTTACTTTAACATTACCCGCGATTCATTGTAGCTCCTGTATTTGGGTATTGGAAAGTTTTTATCGGATCAATAAAAAAGTTACAAATTCAAGGGTTAATTTTCTAAAAAAACAATTAACTCTTTCCTTTGATACATCAAAGACTTCGTTAAGGATAATTATCGAGCAATTGGCTTCTTTGGGATACGAACCGGATTTTAATTTAGCTGATCTGCAGACTAAGGTAGGAGAAAAAAACTTACGGAATTTATATATTAAAATAGGTATAGCAGGGTTTGCTTTCGGTAATATTATGCTATTGAGTCTTCCTGAATATCTTAAAAGTTATGATACAATTTCGTATAATCTTAAGATATTTTTTAGTGTTTTAAATCTGTTGCTCGCTCTTCCTGTTTTGTTATATAGCGCAACTGATTATTTTAAATCAGCCTGGGGTAGTTTAAAGCAAAAAGCAGTAAATATGGACGTTCCTATCTCGATGGGGATACTCACTCTTTTTGTTCGAAGTGCATATGAAATTATTACAATCTCCGGTATGGGGTGGATGGATTCATTTGCCGGATTAGTATTTTTATTATTGACAGGTAAACTATTTCAAGAAAAAACTTACCAAGCGTTATCGTTTGAACGCGATTATAAATCGTACTTTCCGGTTTCAGTAATTCGTTTGGAAAACGATGAGGAAAAGAGTATTGCACTTTCACAATTACATATCCGTGACCGTTATCTTGTTCGAAATAATGAAATAATACCTGCTGATTCTATTTTAATTAATGGAAATGGATTTATTGATTATAGTTTTATCACTGGAGAATCTGATGCGCAAGCCAAGGCATCAGGTGATCTATTATACGCGGGCGGTAAACATCAAGGCGGAGCTATTGAGTTGGAAGTGGTTAAAGATGTTTCACAAAGCTATTTGACCCAATTATGGAATAATGATGCATTTAATAAACATCAAGAAGCAAAGGTTACAGCATTAGCTAACACTGTGAGTAAATATTTTACAGGAGTTGTTTTATTAATCGCATTATTGGCAGCTTGGTATTGGATGCCTAATTTTACCTATTCAATTAATGCCTTTACAGCTGTTTTAATAATTGCTTGTCCATGTGCTTTGGCACTTTCCACACCTTTCACACTTGGTAATACAATGCGAATTTATGGTAGGAAAAAATTCTACATAAAAAATACTGCAGTGGTGGAAGTTTTATCAAATATCGATACAATTGTATTTGATAAAACCGGCACTCTAACCGAAGCTGGTTCAAGTGGAACCGAATTCTATCCGAATGGTAATCTTGCATTAAGCAAGGAAGAACTATTCTCATTAATAAAATCGATAACTTGGCATTCCACTCATCCTTTAAGTCGGAAAATAACCCAATATTTGATGGATTCTAAAAATTTAGAATCAGTTAACAATTTAACTGAGCATACTGGCAAAGGAATTCAAGGTGTTGTTAATGGTAAATTAATCAAAGTTGGTTCACATAATTTTATTGGTGTAAAAGCAATTAAAGATCATAAAAATATATCAGAAGTATTTGTATCAATAAACGGGAGTTACATTGGCTATTTTGGCATAAAGGGTACTTATCGAACGGGTTTCAGATCAGTGTTGTCAAAATTAAACAAATCGTATGAATTGTTACTATTATCCGGAGATAATGACAATGAAAAAGAATCATTAGTTCAGTATTTTAATGGTGACTCGAATTTACATTTTAATCAAAGTCCGATTGATAAACTTGAAAAGATAAAATCTCTGCAATCTAACAAAAAAACAGTATTGATGATTGGTGACGGTTTGAACGATGCGGGCGCTCTAAAACAAAGCGATATTGGTATATCGGTTACCGAAAATATAAACACATTTTCCCCGGCTTGTGATGGAATTTTAGAAAGTAATAGTTTTAATAAACTTAATGATCTGATAAAATTTTCAAAAACAAGTATGAACATTGTAAAAATTAGTTATTTGATTTCATTTTTATATAATTTTATTGGGCTAAGCTTTGCGGTACAAGGCACCTTATCTCCATTAATTTCGGCGATTTTAATGCCGCTAAGTTCAATCAGTGTGGTCATTTTCACAACTTTAGGAACCAATATAATGGCAAAACTAAAATTGGATAAGTAACTATACTAAAATATCTAATAATTATATAATTTAATTTGAATAAAAAAGGATATACTAACTATATTTAAAGTTAAAATATGAGTGTCTTATACATACTAATTATAGCCGCTTTAACTTTTGCAATAGGTTTTTTAATAGCATTTATATGGGCGGTCAAATCTGGACAGTTTGATGATATCCATACACCATCTATGAGGATTTTACTTGATGAGGATGACCAAAACTCATCAAATGAAAAAAAATCAAAGGAGATCAAGAATGGCAATTGAATCTTTTAAATATGACAACAAAATAGTTAAATACTTTATATATGCTACTATTGTTTGGGGTCTTACTGCTTTTACAGTTGGCTTAACAATTGCGATACAAATGTATTGGCCGGCATTGAATCTGAATGTTCCTTGGTTGACATTTGGTCGAATCAGACCTTTGCACACAAATGCCGCAATATTTGCGTTTGTTGGTAATGGAATATTTATGGGTGTCTATTATTCGCTCCAGCGATTATTAAAAGCGAGGATGTTTAGTGATCTGCTCAGTAAGATACACTTTTGGGGCTGGCAATTAATTATACTAAGCGCAGCCATAACACTGCCTTTAGGTTACACAGTTAGCAAAGAATACGCTGAACTTGAATGGCCAATTGATATTGCAATTACAGTAATATGGGTCATTTTTGGGATAAATATGATTGGTACGATAATGAAACGACGCGAAAAACATTTATATGTAGCAATTTGGTTTTATATAGCTACGTTTTTTACAGTTGCATTACTACATGTTGTTAACTCAGTTGAGATTCCAGTAACATTTTTAAAAAGTTACCCTGTATACGCAGGTGTGCAAGATGCAATGATCCAATGGTGGTATGGACATAATGCTGTAGCATTTTTCCTCACAACCCCTTATTTGGGATTGATGTATTATTTCTTACCAAAAGCGGCTAACCGTCCAATATTCTCCTATCGATTATCTATTATTCATTTTTGGGCATTGATATTTATTTACATTTGGGCAGGTCCGCACCATTTATTATATCAGGCAATTCCGGACTGGGCACAAACACTCGGGACAGTCTTTTCCCTGATGCTAATAGCTCCTTCTTGGGGTGGAATGTTGAATGGATTGCTGACATTACGCGGTGCTTGGGATAAAGTCCGTAAAGATCCAATTTTAAAAATGATGGTAGTTGCTATTACTTGTTATGGTTTGTCGACGTTGGAAGGTCCTCTGATGGCGTTAAAAAATGTTAATGCCTTAACACATTTTACTGATTGGACCATTGCTCATGTTCATATTGGGGCATTGGGGTGGAATGGAATGTTAACTTTCGGTATTTTATACTGGATAGTACCAAAATTGTGGAATACAAAACTACATTCAATAAAACTTGCTAATGCCCATTTCTGGCTATCAACTTTAGGGATAATCTTTGTTGCAATTCCACTATATTGGGGTGCCATAACTCAAGTTTTGATGTGGAAAGAGTTCACAACAGACGGTCAATTAATGTATCCTAATTTCTTGGAGACAGTTATACAAATTATACCGATGTATATATTAAGATCTATTGGAGGTGCTATATATTTAACCGGTGCGATTATTATGGCAGTGAATTTAGGCAAAACAATTAAACATGGTTCCTTTTTAGCCGATGAAGAAGCACAAGCGCCCGCATTGGATAAAACACCTGATAATGTAAAAGGTGTTTATAGACATCGTTGGATTGAAAGCCGACCGATACAATTCTTTATTGCCGCTTTTGTAGTAGTAGCGATTGGTGGTATTGTAGAAATTGTACCAATGTATCTGGTAAAGAGTAATGTGCCGACAATCGAGAGTGTAAAACCATATACTCCATTGGAATTACAAGGTAGAGATATTTATGTAAGTGAAGGATGTTATACATGTCATTCACAAATGATACGGCCATTCCGATCGGAAACCGAGCGGTATGGAGAATATTCTAAAGCCGGGGAGTTTGTTTACGATCATCCTTTTCAATGGGGTTCAAAGCGCACCGGACCGGATCTTGCGCGTATTGGCAAGAAATATCCTGACGCATGGCACTATATCCATATGAAAGAACCAAGCCTAATGTCTCCTGGTACAATAATGCCGGCATATCCGTGGTTGCTAACGAAGAAAACAAAACTTTCAACTACTCCTAAAAAGATCAGAGTTATGCAAACACTTGGTGTACCATATCAGGAAGGTTATGACGAAATAGCAAATTCTGATCTTCAGAAGCAGGCCGAACAGATCGTTGAAACTCTAAAAAATACTGGTGTTCCCGATGCCGAATGGGATACAGAAATAATTGCTTTAATAGCCTATTTACAAAGAATGGGTATAGATATTAAAGCATCTAATAATTAAATGTTTAGATTATTACTTGGTCATGGACAAGAATTCGGAATTATGCAAATTTTTACTTTAATTGTATTTTTCGGAATTTTTGTCGGGGTCATAATCTGGGCAATGTTTGCTAGCAAGCGCTATGTTAACCATATGAGTAAATTGCCACTTGAAGATAAAAATTCAATTAAGGGAGAATATTAATTATGGCAAAAATTGAAAATGAACGTTTATTAGATCACAATTTTGATGGAATTAGAGAGTTAGATAACTTTTTACCACCGTGGTGGACATGGTTGTTTATTTTTACAATCGTGTTTTCAGTCGGCTACATCTTACATTACCATGTTTTTAAATCAGGAGACTTACAAGATGTAGAATATTATAAAGAAGTAAATCCGGAATGGGCAGAATCTGATCTTAAAATGGTTGGGCCATCATATAGATATGAATCTCCATATAAAGGAGCCGGTGCAGAACAAGCAGTTGCGAGCAGTGAAACAGTTAAAGCTGTTGGTGAAGTTGTGGCATTGTCAATTCTTTCCGATAATGAAAGCATGAATAAGGGTAAGAGTATTTATACAACTAACTGCGTAGCTTGTCATGGAGCAAATGGCGAAGGATTAATTGGTCCTAATTTTTGTGATTCAAATTGGATTCATGGTGGAGCGATTGGAGATTTAGTACGAATTATTAATATTGGAGTTCCGGCTAAAGGTATGATACCATGGGACAAAACGTTAACGCCGGAACAAATCTTGCAAGTTGCCAGCTATATTTTAACATTTGAAGGAACCAATCCCTCAAATCAGAAAGCACCTGAAGGAGAATTGTACACGCGGGGCTAATATCTTTTCAAAGAAAAAAATCGGGAGTATAAGAAATTATGCTCCCGATTTTGTTTAATAATTTCAACGCGGTTTTTGTAATGAATAATAAGAAAATTGATCCAAAAGATCAGGAACATTATCGGGATAAAATATCAACTGTTGATAGTGCGGGAAAACGAGTTTGGATTTATCCAAAAGCACCAAAAGGCAATTTTTTTACAGCTAGAACAGTTGTAGCAATATTTTTACTGGCATTACTGTTTGCGGGACCATTCCTTGAAATAAATGGACATCCTTTTTTATTATTAGATTTTTTGGGTAGAAAATTTTACGTATTTGGAATAGCATTTTGGCCACAAGACTTGCATTTATTTGGTATCGCTCTAATTACTTTAGTTGTATTTGTTGTACTGTTCACATCTGTTTTTGGAAGATTGTTTTGCGGGTGGATGTGTCCACAAACTATTTTTATGGAATTAGTTTTTCGTAGAATAGAGCGTTGGATTGAAGGAGGACCCAAGGAACAAAAAATATTAACTGCTGCTCCCTGGACAATCAATAAGATTTTTAAGAAAGGACTTAAAGCACTAGTATTCTTAATAATTGCGTTTATTATAGGTAACACATTATTAACATATATTATTGGTAAAGATGAACTCTTTAAAATAATTACCGAACCCGTTGCTGAACATACCGGTGGATTTATAGCGATGATGGTTTTTACATCAATTTTCTTTGCCAATTTTATGTTTTTTAGAGAACAGGCTTGTACTTTAGTTTGTCCATATGGACGGTTACAAGGTGTTTTGCTTGATGAAAATTCAATAGTAGTTCATTATGATTTTGGTCGAGGTGAACCACGCGGAAAAGGTAAAAGACAGACCGATGATTCAAAATTGGGTGATTGTATTGATTGTCACCATTGTGTTGATGTATGTCCTACAGGAATAGATATTCGAAACGGTACACAATTAGAATGCGTTAATTGTACTGCTTGTATAGATTCATGCAATTCGATTATGGACAAGATTAAGAAGCCTCGTGGTTTGATTCGATATGACTCGTATAATAATATTGTTGGTGATAAAAAGAGTATTTTTAATCCCCGTATTATTGGGTATACAGCGGTTCTGGTAGTATTATTAGGTGTTTTAAGTTTATTGTTGGCATCAAGAAAACCGATTGAAGCAACAATTTTTCGTACACCGGGAATTTTATATCAGGAAATTGTTGATAACCATATTACAAATATGTATAATATTAAGGTAATTAATAAATCGTATGAACAAAGAGAAATCAATTTACGTTTGGTTTCACCAACCGATGGAGTAATAAGAATGGTTAGTAAATTATATTTAGACGCAGATGATCTTAATGAATCAGTATTTTTTATTGATATTCCGAAAAGTTCAATATTAAGCACTAGAGTATCTGTTATTATTGAGGTATTATCGGGT
>SDBT01011334.1_pt1 | contig 14354 bp, 17 predicted proteins | sample 2277101 | NCBI WGS metagenome assembly SDBT01 (sample SAMN10404973, study PRJNA504765) | marine sediment metagenome | isolation source: marine sediment core GS10_PC15, 103 cmbsf | place: Arctic Ocean: Southern Knipovich Ridge | collected 2010
GCAATAAACAATCTTGATAAAGAAAAAGTATGCGTGAAATACATCAATGATATTACAGCCAAAATGAGCTCAAGCTCAATTCGCAGGCGTAGCACCAAAACACTCCCTGAGTCTATGCGAGCGAATAAATATCCCGGTTATAATAACTGTAAAAAACCATGGGATAAAAAGAAAGTATGCGATAAAGAGTTTTATAATGGTGCTGCATGCAGTTTTATGATTTATCATTTGATTGAATCGGATGGCCCGGCACGAATAAAAGTTGAAGAAAAAGATTACATTCCACGAGTGCCGATTAAAGTTAATTCTCTCATTTCGCCACTGAATCCAACTGGTGCTCTTGGCGGCCCTATACAGATTTCTGTAAACGGGATTGATCCTATTCAGCATGTTTTGAGATAGCATAATCACTCTGTGGCAAAGGCGTAATCTATGCCTCAATTCTCATGATAGAAAGAGCACATCATTTGATTTAAAAAAGGCTCCACGCTCTCGAAGTAGATCAAGGCGTAGTTAGGCTTTAATAGTCAATATCTGTGTACTAAAAAAAGGACCTCTTGAATAAGGTCCTTTTTAGCTCTATAATATAATAATAAAAGTACACATCCAAATTATCGGGAAAAAAATGAATAAATCTATATTTTTATCATTACTGACATTCTTGAGTATAAACTCACTCTTTGCACCCAATATTGATAAATGGACTTTGAGAGAAAGATTCGGTAACGCAATGAAAGCTGAAGATACTGATGAAATTAAGTGGTTAGCAACATTACTTGATATTGAGGAATATGAGCTACACAATACGAGCTCTCAACTACCTGACGTATTGGAAACCCCTCTTATTTGGGCAATTCGTCGAGGGAAATTACGCACTGTGAGAGCATTATTAGAGGTGGGAGCAAATCCCAACAAAAGATCAAAAAAGCTCTATGAACCGGGTGGATATGCCCCTTTATACTATGCCAAAAAAAATGATGAAGCAGCTACGAGGCTCCTTCTTGAATTCGAAGCTAACCCGGATATACCGGACGCCCAACTCAATTGACAAGAAATAGCACTATCAAAGCACTATTGGCTACTCACAGCTAATAAGACCCAAATATACTTCTAAAGGGCCTTCCCTAGGGAGGTCTATTTTTTGACCTCAAAAGGGCCCTTTTTATTGCAAAAACCTTGATTCCTAGGCCTCTTTTGAGGTATTCTTATTTATAAGGAGAAATATGATACAACCAGAGTTTATGAAGGACAATGATGAAGAAACCAATTATGCTAGCTATAGCAGTATGTATATCAACACAATCAGCTCGTGCAATGGAGCAAATAGATGCAATGCATGAAACAGGTACCGTAAGTCCAATGCTCAAAAGAACGTGCGCATATCTAAAAATTTTAATTGGAAATGATCATATACCTGCGAATGTAAATGAAATAAGAAAACAAGGAACAGTTGCTAACCGTTGTTTCTACTCAGACCCATCAGACCCATCACTAATACATGATGCCATCCCAGCGGTTTCTTTCGCAATTAGAACTAGAAAATTGCGTGCACTCCGTGCATTATTAGAAGGAGGGGCCGATGCGAATTTTCGATCTACATTCCCACAAACTCGCGATCTTGGTTATCACCCGCTCAATTATGCAGGGGTAATGAGTGATCAAAAAGAAGCCGAAAGAGCTATTGAGCTTCTTGGCAAGCATGGTGCAAATCCTGATGTAGGTCAAAAGTACTCATATATGCCGCGTGCATATGAAGATCCAGAAGTGCCAAGCTACCTTCAAACAAAAATCAGAATGATCAAAGAAGCGGCTGAACGTGGAACAAAATTTGCAGGTAAAAGAAAATAAAATATTGTAACTAAAAAGGAATTAATATGAATACAAATAGAATCTTTTCACTTTTATCACTTTCACTCATAGCTCTACAGAGCTTTGCCGGAGTCTATATAGTCCTTGATGTCCCTTCTGGCGTAAAGAGGGTTGTCAAAGCAAACCAAGGACTTATGGAAGACAAAATTAAGGAACTAAATAAAACACGAGATAAAAATAAACAACTCGTCTTTTCAGAAGCTCCCTTTGCACCCCATCTTTCATAAACGTTTGTATCTCGAGCTGAACATTCTATGGATGAAGTTGAAGATCAATTTGCTGGTTTAATACCATTTTTAAAAGAGCTCGCTCAAAAAACAGAAGCGATCGATGTTGCCGAAAACTTTGAAAAAGCAAATATAGAGTATTGGCCTGGAAAATTTGAAGTAGAATGCGGAGGTTCCAAGAAGAAAAATTATTTAAATGCCGTATTAAAAGCTACTAATAATCCGAGCCTAGTTAAGCTAGCAGCTGAAGTTAATAGTCATCTTCAAAAGCAATATAGGATTAGCCAAATATTCCCGTTTAGTGCCCATTTTACACCCGGGCGAATTTGTGAAAAACAAGATGCTCCCGTTGCAGATTTAGTAGCCCAGCTCCCTAAAAAAGGCGTTATGCCCAAGGAAATGGGTAAAATCTTGCTTGATAAGCTAAAACTCAATTCTCATGATAGAAAGAGCAAATCATTTGGTTTAAAAAGGGCTCCACGCTCTCGAAGTAGATCACCTAAACGTAGTTAAAGTTAAGCAAAAGTTCTCTCTTTATTTATGGAGCTATTCGATAAGTTTAGCGAGAAGAGATTTATTATTTAATAAGGAGACAACATGAAAAATATTTTTAAATTAGCATGTCTTTTTACATTAGGCTTTAATACTCTTTGGGGTATGAATATCTACGAGCTTAATGATAAGCTTGTAGACACAATAGTCACTCTTCATAAAGAAACTGATGCTGGCCTCTTATCCTATTATAAAAAAAAGCGAGATGAGCAAAAAATAACTACCCTCAAGCAAACAGTTAAAGATTTGATTAGAAGAGGCGCTGATATTAATTCCTATATTAGGAGCCTAAAATTTGGTTATCAGGTACAAGGCCAAACTCCCATAACATATATAGCTGATGCAGGAAATTTTGATATCGTAAAATTTTTGATGGAACAGGGAGCCGATATTAACAAACCCAGTTGGCACAATACCACTAATCCTCTGAGAGAAGCAATAAGAAGAGATGAACTAAGAAATGTTAAAAACCTTTTGGGACTTGGGGCAGATCCTACCGTTGGATTAAAGCAAAGAGAAGTAAATACACTTACAGGAAAAAGAATTGAATATTCATTTCCACTAGATTGGGCTTGGGGTAGCGCTAGTATTGAAAAGGCATTAGAAGATGCAATTAAAGCAAAGGGATTAAAAGTAGCCGACTATAAATCTAAGGATATTCCAGACACTGCTTTAGAAAAGGCTATGGCTGCTGAGGATAAGCCTAACTGGGCTAAAATGAAACAGCTAATTCAACAAGGAAAAGATATTAACACCCCATGGCTATTTAAGATCAAAGGGCACGATTGGATGGAGTATTATCCTCTTTATCAAGCTGCCTATCTCGGAAACCCAGAAATTGTTAGGATGCTCTTAGAAAAGGGCGCAAATCGTGAACAAATTCCAACCGCATTGGGCATAGCCAGAAGCGGACTAAGAAAAACGCCGGATTATTATCCGAGGAGTGCAAGCAGATATCAAAAAATAATAGATATTTTAGACTCTTATAGAAAATAAGGAGCTGGCCCAAAAGGACCCTTTTATTGCAAAAAACTCTTGATTTCTAGGCCTCTTTTGGGGTATAGTAAAGATAAGAAGAAATAAAGAGAAATTATAGCTAAGGAGAGAAACCTGATGAAAAAGACATTAATACTCATAATCTCATTTGCCTCTATTTTCAGTGCCTTCGGCACACCGCAAGCGTATGAAGCTATTGATTTTATTACCCCAGAAAAAATGCAAGCAAAGCTTGGTGAGGATGAGGTTAAAATGCCTCCAGCGCTAAAAGCTGCTGTAGATCGATTTGTGGCTCAAAGAAGAGGGCAAATAAATCAAGCTATAACGCTTCCTCCTAATGTAAATGCATACAACCAATCTCGATACAAAAATAATACAAACCTTTTCGTTCCTGAAGCCGAATCATACATCAAGCTTCCAGGGCATGCGAACGCTCTAATGGAAAGACTTTCCGCACTTGGCCAAGATGCAAATAATCAGAGGGCAGGTGGCCTATCAGGGGCATTGCAAAGAACTGGAGGTTTCCAAAACATAATGAAAGCAAATAAATCGCGCCAGCAAGCGATTAGCCGATTTATTGCAGCTTATTTAGTAAATCAATTGGATAAACAATACGACAACGATGAGTTTACAATAAAAACCCCAACAACATATGCATATCACCTTTCAGGTAAACCAGAAGTCTTGGATGATAGAAACTATCTTGTGGTACAAAAAGCGCTTCCAAAAAATTTAATCAAACTCCAAGATCTTAAGCCTCATGAAAAACGGTTTGTATTTAAACATTTACCGCTCGAGCATTTATATGATGTTATGCAGCGTATTGCTTTGTTCCAATTCAAGGGTGATGATATTTACGTAAACAGAGATAATATTCAAGAAATGTGGCTACCCGATATTGAAAAAGCAAATAATGAAGGCTATAATCCAGGTAAAAAAAATCAAAGGGGTGGGTCCTTTAGAAATGTAGCAATGTATGGAATGGACAAAGAAAAATGGAATTTTAACATTTACGACCATGCCTATCCCGCAATTAGAGCATGGCTCGCAAAAAATGCACCACTTCGTGAGCATGAATGGCTTCTTCTGAAAAATCCTGCCTTAGCCGATCAAGAAACAGCTGCGCAAAAGAAAGCTCGTGAAGAACTTACTGAACTTGATGGTCGTATTGATGTTATTTTAGAGAATATCGAAGAAGGCGGAGCTGCAGTGCCACAAATCAATAAACTTTTAGATATTGCACGAAATGCAGTTGGAATATACGATAAACAAAAAATGAAAGAAGCATTAGCAATTGCAAACTGGGCACGGCATTTTGCACAAAAGAATATAACTGATAAAAAAATAACTGATGAAGCTATTACTACCCAGCTACAAACTATAACACAGCTCATACAACAAGCGGGCAAATAATAGAATTTTATATTTCAAAATACCCCCTCCTTTTTTAAATCTTATTTTTTGATACAGTAAAAAAATACGATATTAAAAGGAGATTTCATGAAGGCTCATTATTATTCAATTCTTATAACCATATTTTTTTCAAATTTGCTGCTCGCAAAACCACGGCCAAAACCGAAACCAACTCAAAAACCGCCAATAGTACTCCACTATCGAGTGCAGAACAATACAGCACAATCTCTTACTATTGAAACAGGAACAAAAGAATGTGCTCTCCCTCAATATAAAGAAAAAAAAATTCCTATAGTAGCTCAAAAAAGTAGCAACCGTTCAATGCAGTTTGATGCCTGTTATATCGATAATGATCATGGCAGTGAACTTATTATTGAAGCATCAAAACGAGTGCAGCGATCTAAAGCTGATACGAATGGCTCATTTACGTTTCATGTAACGAGAAATAAAAACGATCGAGTTATTGAAGAAAAAAATATTGTTATTAATTGCGCTCATGCGGCTTCGCATATCGTTACTATTAAAGTTAGTGGCGATTCTTTAGAGAAGACGCGGTTTCAGCTTTGTGTAAAGCAGACAAACCAAAATATTGGTGGCTTTAATTTACGAAAGCGTCCTTTTATTCAAGGTTAACACCTTGACCGTTATGTTTTGTTTATTATAAAGTATGGTTTTTAATTTTTTTCTTTATTTTTTTTCAAAATTTCTTTTTTATAATTACAAGGTATTGCTTGCCTCCAGCCGTCGCTAAAGCTATGGCGGACTACGCAATTACCTTTGATTCCCGTCTTCACATGAGCAGATGCCCCTCATGAACACCCTTCGACACGCTCAGGGAGTACGGGAGAGTGGAAATTGAGTTGATTCCCTGTACGTGATGTAAATAGTGAGCTTGTCGAACTATCAGGACGAACGGTAATAGAAATTGCAAAATTAATGATCTCATCAAATCTTCCACTCCCGTACTCCCTGAGCGTGTCGAAGGGTACCTGAGGTCGCTATATGCTACCGGAATGTACATTATAAAATTATAAGGTTTTCATTCGCGCTTAAGGTGGTCTGAACCGAAGGCGAATGGCTACTATTTAAGCGCTAGAGGGATCGCTTTACGCGAAGCCTGGGTTCAAGATAGTTGCGCAAGCCCGCCATAGCTGAAAGCGACGGCTGGGGGCGAACAATATCTTTGTGTTAAATAAAAAAAATTTAAAATAAAAGAAGAGAAAAATAAAAGAATTAGAAGTTGATGGCAAGCAATATCTTGGAAAAAAATAAAAAAATTATATTAAAGAATTAAGAAAAAAATGAAAAAACAAACATACATATAAAGTTAAAACTTATTATGCAATAATACCAAGAACCCTCTATAGCCACAAAAGCAAAACCTTCTAAGGGCACCGCTGTTTTTTCTAATGCAAATGATCTACTTATAATGATAGTTAACATCTACCAATTAAATATGTTTTTAAATAAGCAGAGTTATTCCCCTTAAAATTCTAGCGTGCTTCACTTTCATGTCACCTTCTGCCCCTATGTCTTCTTCCTTTTGCATGGTGACACCTTAGCAGAGAAACAATTGCTTCAAATTGTTTTTTTCTAAAACCAGCTTTCTCTTGCTCGCTCTCATTCTTTGCTATTTCGATTGCACCTTCTACATCAATTTTTTGATGTTTCCGTTTTGCATGATTAAGTAAAGATTTAACCATTCTCTGGTTTCCTTTTTCAACAGCCCAATCGAGTGCAGTATATCCATCATCATCGTCTATTGTAATATCTACATCTGGATGATTAAGAATCTCACTCAACAAATCATTCTTATGAATAACGGCATATATTAAAGGGGTACGCCCATTCTGTGCACTCTTATTAATTTCTACACAGGCTTTATTTGCAAGATCTTTAAACATAATAGGTCTATTACAATTAATTGCAGCTATTAATGGTGTAATACCTTCCACTGCTGATGCATTTAAATCAACATCAGGACATTTCAGTAAATAGTCAAATAAGTTCTGATTCTCACCCATAATAGACCATAATAGAGGAGTGATACCCTCTGAATCTGGAGCGTTAAAGTTCAGATCTTGATGGCACAGTAGGCTATCAACAAATGATCCATTTTTTATCATAGCAATCAATGGTGTATTATCTTCTGCATCTTTTTTGTTTACCTCAATTCTCGGTGAATTTAACAGCGCCCTCATCGCTCCGCATTCGGTCATTAAAAAAGTTAATGGAGTCTTTTTGTTAAAACGACCATACTTACACTTTAAGCAGGCATTTATATCAATATTTTCATCGTCAAGCAATTGCTGAAACCTTTGTAAACCCCTTGTGGTATGTATAAAACCGGTCATTTCCCTACTGCTAAGTGGACGTGGACAAGAAGTTTTTTCAGACTTAAAGCAACACATTCCATAGGATGGTTTTCCCATAAGCAGTTCAATGGTAAAAATTATGAAATATAATTTTTTCATATTGCGCCCTTTATTGATTATTATGTAATTATGTAATAATACCAAGAACCCTCTGAAGCCACAAAATCAAAATTTTATTTTTTTCTTCTTTAGATAGTCGCCACTCAATAGATGAATTATGAAGTTTCGTAATAACCTGATATAAAAAAATCGAAACTGATACGGAAATATTAAAGCTTTCGGTGAAACCGAACATAGGAATGGTTACAAATTCGTCAGCCAATTCTAATGCTTCTTTTGATAATCCAGAAATTTCAGTCCCAAAAAAGATCGCTTGCTTTGCATCAACAGGAAGCTCTGTTAACTCGTATCCTTTTTTATGTGGCGTGGTAGCCACAATTTTATATCCCTGTTTTTTCAAAGCGTTAACACAAGATACCGTATCATCATATCTATACAGATCAACCCATTTTGAAGCACCTTTAGAAATCCCATTTTCTAGTGCAAATGATCGTTTGCTTGTAATAATATTTACATCTTGAACACCAAAGATATCGCACGAGCGAACTACTGCACTTGCATTATGCGCATGTTCAATATTTTCTAATACAACAGTAACATATCGAGTACGGTTTTGTATTACCCGCTCCACCTTTTTTCTTTTTTGCTCAGAAACTAACGATAGAAGATATTCAAGATTGTGCTGCTTATCCATATAAACCGTCACCAGGGTATTGCCATAAGATAACTAAACGAATAAGAAAATAACTCAAAAGCATTCCGATCCCATTGCTAATCCAAGCAATAAGTAGGTAGGCAAGAAGATTATAATTCCAAATAAACCGACCAATTATAAAATATATAGATTGTAATACAGCGTATACTAATCCAACTGATAACGTAGCAAAAACTTCATTCATTAAAGCAAGTGCATATTGCGCATTCATTGGCTCGTATTCCCAGTTGAGCATATCAACGAGCCCATACTTGATAACCAGATAGAGCACAGTAAGTGTAAAAAGCTGCGCTCCAACTGAAACAAGAACTGAAGGTATCCTTCTTTTGCGTAGTATCATGCGAAACATAAAAAACATTATTATTCCGGCCACAATCGGGTGAAACCAATCGAAGGTAATGTTCCATAACCAAACATTTAACAAAAAGTCTCCGAATGATTGTATAAAATCCATATTTTTCTCCTCGATACAATTTTTATTTTTACATCTTATCAGGTTATTGATGATATACCAGATAGTATTGATTTCAAAGTTTGCTCTTGCTATGGTAGGAGACAATTTGATTTCACACTATCAAAACAGAAGGAGTTTTTTATGTCCCAACCCCTTTCTACGTATAATACCATTAAAGGATATCATGAAACGGTGCTGAAATTACGCACCTTTTTTTTGGAACGAGGCTTTTTAGAAGTAGATACGCAATCTAGAAGAAGCATATTGGCAGCATGCGAAGATCCTGCAACGATAGCCACGTATGTATTTGCCGGCACAAAATGGCCGTTGCCACAAACGGGGCAAATGTGGCTTGAGAATGATTTGCTTAAAAATCCAGAACTTCCTGGCCTGTTTTGTTTAACAACAAGTTATCGGGATGAACCAAACCCTATCGCAGAGCGTCATCTGAATATTTTTCCTTTGTTTGAATTTGAAACCCATGGTGATCTAACTACATTACTTGCACTCCTCGGAGATTTATGTGAATGGATGGGGCTGGGCAAAAGAGAAACGTTCAAAGAAGGCGAGTTTCGAACTGTTGCAGATCATTATCAAACTGAAGATCTTAAAGCACCGCATGAAATGCGTATGTGGAATGATTTTAGCCAAGTATTTTTCTTGAAAAATTTCCCTTTTTACACACATCCTTTTTTTAATATGAAAAAAGATGGCGATTATGCTAAAAAAGTTGATGCAATTTTATATGGCATGGAAACTGTTGGCGCTGCAGAAAGAAGTTGCAACGTGGATGAAATGAGAGAATTTTTCCATACGATTAGCCACGGCATGTATGCAAAACTTCTTTTCAATCATTTTGGAAAAGAAAGAGTGCTTAAAGAACTGGATGAATTTTTTAGTTTAGATTTCTTCCCCCGTTTTGGCGCTGGCATTGGCACAACGCGCATGATCCGCGCATGTGAACTTGCAAAACAAGAATTAGATCAAGATAACATCTCAACTACCCCAACGCTTGCACATGCTGAAACACCGCAACTAAGCCTGTAATAAAATAGCACCCTTCGCGGGGCGCTCAATTTTTTAAAGGATAAAAAATGAAAAAATTGTTTCTTTTTTTATCTTTGATAAGTGTCTATGCTTTTTCACAAGCTACGGAGGGTGAGCAACAAGCTTTACTTGATAATGAAGAAGAAGTAGTGAGCGATCATGTTCGGATTTGCAATTGCCACTCAGCACGTAATTTAGAAGCCGGAACCCGTGCAGTAAGAGAAATACCATATAGTATAGACAGAATGCGACATGCTATGACGATGACAATTTGTTTTACTGGATTAGGCATTATGGGGATAATGCTTTTGTTAAAGATTCTGGATATTGTTTATGGTTAAACTCACGTTGGAAAGGTAAATATGAAAAAATTATTTTTTATTTTAATGCTTTTGATGCCCACCATTACATCAACAATGGAACCGGATGCAGAAGGCAGCGGACCTCAAATCCAACCAAATCAGCTTGTATCTCCTGCTCAATTGAAAGCAGCTGTGAACGAACTAAGAACATTTAGAGAAAAGTATATTAAAGCTACAAAGAATCATGGTAATGCTATTATTTCGAGCGAAGCATCGATTGCCTTATGCATAGGAATACCACTCGCCTTTACGGCTTTTTTTCAATTGATTTCAATTTTGCAAATGATTATAATATTACAACAAGGCGTTGAGGTTGTAATAGACTAGATATAAATGCCCTTATTATATCTTATTCTTGTAGGCCTCCCATGCCGAATCGCGATACTTTTTGGCCATTTGAGCAACATCATCAGCTTGATAAATCCCACGCCCTACAATAATAATATCCGCTCCACGCTCAATTGCTTCTTGTGGGGTAAGATACTGTTGGCCTAATGAATCTTTTCTCTCTTGCAGTTTTACACCCGGAGTAAAATGGATAAAACGAGGATCATCAGTTAAAAGCTCTCGTGAAATAAAACCGATCACAAAATCTGCATACTCTTTGGCCATAGCGATCGTTTTTTCTGTATAGCTTCCTTGTGCCAATGTTCCTTTAGAACTCATTTGCGGCAGCAAAAGCAATGCACGATTTTTTTCAGCACCTATTTCTTGCAGCCCTTTTATAATACCGGGCCCGGGCACTGTGTGCGCATTTACAATATCTGCCCAATCTGCAATTTTATAAATGCCAGAACTGTATTGTTTTTTGACTGTGTTGCCAATGTCTGCAAACTTACGATCTTCGAATAGTAAAAAATTATGTTTTTTTGCGAGCACTTGCAATTGATCGATTAAATCCCAATCAAAATCTTCAATAATATCGATATGCGTTTTGAACACACAAATATAGGGGCCCACCATTTCTGCTAACTGGAGCAACTCTTTTTTTGTAGTCACGTCTGCAGCAAGTGCAAGGTTGCTCTTTTTTTGATCCATGATTGTAAACAGTTGTTTTGCAACCGGATTGGAGCAAAGCCTAGAACGATCTACGTAACTTATTCTTTTATGATTCCTAAAACTGATTCTCTTGGATGAAGGATCTGATTTTGTCTGCGGCTGCGCCATCAATCTTACCTCTTTGCTCAAGCACATGAAGCACATTAGAAAGTGTGCATACTGCATGGAGCGTAATACCTTTTTTTGCAAGTAACTCTTTTGCACCTTGTTCCCTGTCTAAAAATACAATAACATCGTTGACTATTAATCCTTGACGTGCAAGTTGGTCTACTGTTTCTAAGATACTGGACCCACTGGTAACAATATCTTCAATTACTAATACCACATCTCCTTGCTTATATACTCCTTCTACCGCTCGAGCAGTGCCATATTTTTTTATATCTTTGCGCGGCATCACCATTGATTTTTGATACAAGATTGCCATTCCACTTGCATAAGGAAGCGCTGCAATAGGAACTCCACCTAAATGATCGAACTCTTTACCAGTAGCTTCTTGCCACATAAGATCTACCACATATTGATACAATACGGGAAAAGAAATCACACGACGCATATCAATATAAATAGGTGAATTGATTCCACTTTTTAATTTGAATTCACCTTCTTGAATTGCACCAATAGTAAATAGCTTTTCAATAATCCCATCTTTAGAAAGCTCAGCAACTAAATCAAACGCCATAACGGTAACTCCCAATAAGAGCAATTTAAATAACCGGCTGCACATTCTGTTCCTTTTCATGTAATACACCATACTTGTTATGATATTCAGATGCAATATACGGATTGAACATTGCTCCAGTTGCACTGCATGCAACGTGCGCACCCAAAGATAAAAAATCATTAAAATAATTAGCGTTAGTAATACCACCACCAGCTAAAATGGTCAAATCTAATCTGTCTTTTTTATTGATAAAAACTGCATCCCGTAACCATTTGAGTGCATATGGGCGCAACGGGTTCCCACCAATTCCAGCATAGGCACGTGACTGCCCAAAGAAAGAAACTTGTTTTTCATTCAAAACGTGCGCACTCATTTGAGTACCCGTAATTCCTCCTGCGCCGCCCTCTCGAATTGCATGCATACTTTTGCACATTGCAGATTTATTTTTAAACAAACCCACTTTTACGGTAATTGGTATTGCAACCGATTGAGAAACTGCTCGCACAAGATTATAAACAAAGGTTTCATTTTCATACAAAAAACCATTGTATACATTAGGGCAAGAAAGGTTCAACTCAATTCCATGTGTATTAATTCCAGCCACTCGTTTTGCGAGATAAACAAAATCATCAATTATTTCTTTATTTGTGTTGCCCTTTCCATACAAAGAAACAAACAGCAGTTGCCCCTCTAGTAACGTTGATAACCCTTTTTTGATTTGCCTTAGAGTTGCCTCAAGATCTTCAGTTCCCATGCCAATAGAATTGGCGAGTGCGAGATCTTGATGTAAAGTAGATTCTTTTTCGCTTGCATAAAATTGCATCCGATTATTTTTTTTGGATCTAATATACGTAATTACGGGCTCTGAATGCGGTTCTGTTTTTTTGCTTCGAATCGTTTTGCAGGTAATAAAATCAAAACCAAGTTGAGCGCAAAGTTCAATACCGCGCGCTGTTGCGGTAAACGGGCAGGCTGAAATTCCGATCGGAGACAACAGTTTGTAGCCAAATAACGAATACCATCGCTCTTTTGGCGGAACGGTTCTTTTGGGAATTTTTCCAGAAAAAAATGGCCCTTCTTTCAGGTTTTCTTGAAACGATTTTTTTAAATCATAGATCACTTTTTGATTCTTTCGTTTGGAATAGTTTCAAATATTTGCCATATCCTTCTTTTTCTAAATCCTCAATGGGAATAAATCGCAGTGCAGCAGAATTGATGCAGTATCGCCTGCCAGCAGGTTTTGGTCCATCATAAAAAAGATCTCCTAAATGTGAATTACCTTCTTTGCTTCTGACTTCAATTGTTTTGCCAAACCAACCCGTTTTCATTCTTTCGATTACATTCTCTTCTTCAAGCGTTTTGGTAAAGCTCGGCCATCCCGTACCAGATTTATATTTATTGAGTGAGCTAAAAAGTGATTCACCCGAAACAATATCTACATAAATACCCGGTTTTTTATTATCCCAATAAATGTTATCAAAAGGAGGCTCCGTTCCATTCAGCTGCGTTACTTTATATTGCAAAGGAGTAAGTTTTTTGCGCAACTCTGAGGTGGTTAGTTTTTTAAATTCAGACTTATTGCCCGGCGATTGATTAACGTTTCGTGACCATGCTTCCATCAAAAAATTATCACGCCCGGATCCTCTTCGATACCACCAATACCGAATTGGATTCTTTTTTTTATAATCTTGGTGATACTCTTCTGCTGGGTAAAAAGGTGTAGCTTTTATAATCTCTGTTACAATTGGTTTATCAAATCGTTTTGATTTTTCTAATGCTTTTTTAGACTTTTCTGCCAGATTTTTTTGCTCTTCATTTGTATAAAAAATGGCAGATCGATATTGCCTACCTCTATCAACGAATTGCCCTTTATCATCAGTCGGATCAATTTGGCGCCAAAAAGTATTTAACAATGTTTCATAGGAAACTTGTGAAGAATCATACAAAACCTCAATCGCTTCCACGAAACCTTTTTTACCATAATCTTGATAAGTGGGATTGGTTCCCGTCCCGCCCATATAGCCTGCTGTTACGTTCTTTACACCCTCGAGTTTCTCAAATGGAGGCTCCATGCACCAGAAACATCCCCCAGCAAAATAAACTTTTTCACTATTTTTTGCTCCTACATTTTGATTCGGCATACTACTTCCTATCAGTAAAAGAAAAAAGAAAATCCCCTTTTTCATGCTTCTTTCCTTTTTTTAAAATCATTTCCTATTAATTAGGCCCTCAAAAATTATAATATAAGAACCCATTTAATAAACAAATAGAATGTTTACATAACAACGAAAGGATGGACTATGAAAAAGTTTATTATTTTTTTTATACTACTTCCCTTTCACATCAATTGCACTCTTGATGAAATATTAGCAAAGTTTGGTTTAACATTAGAAAACCCTGATGGTATCGAATCTATAAGAATAGAAAACAAAGCATTAGAAAAATATCAATGGGAAAGTATGGATGGCTTAATTCTAAGTGCTAGTTGCTACGGCAAATGTACTGATGGAACGCTAAAATATAGATATGAATACAATCCAAAAAAGGCAGAACAAAAAGCTTTT